>Ga0209091_10002277_pt1 | contig 16288 bp, 18 predicted proteins | sample ArcticOcean_MG_C_6_FD_187438 | JGI IMG/M metagenome (GOLD analysis project Ga0209091, IMG submission 187438) | Marine microbial communities from western Arctic Ocean - ArcticOcean_MG_CB8_128 (SPAdes) (version 2) | ecosystem: Environmental > Aquatic > Marine > Oceanic | place: Arctic Ocean...
AAAATATTATATTTGGAATAATCATAAATCAATTTTTAAAATATTTTTTATGTTAAAGCCATCTTTTAAAAAGACGGCTCTTTTTTTTAAGTTCATTATTAGACATAGTTATATAAATTTTAAAAATGCAAAAAATTAAATACGACAAAAAAGAACCGATCTGCGCTTGCAAAGTATCTTTAGATATTTTAGGAGATAAATGGTCCTTAATAATTGTTCGTGATATTTTTAGAGAAAAGTCTACTTTTTCTGAGTTTTTATATGAATCTGATGAAGGTATATCTTCAAATATTCTTGTTGATAGATTAAAAAAGTTGATTTCATTAGAAATAATTGATTTCATAAGAGAACCTGAAGATAAAAAAATAAAAAGATATTACTTAACCGATAGAGGAATCGATCTTTACGGAGTCATTTATGAATTACAACTTTGGACAATTAATAATGTGGATTTTAAATATTCACCTAACACCTCTAAATGGAAAAATTTTTCAAGTTTAAATTCTAAAGAACAGGTTATTTCTCATTATCAGAGTACTTACAGAAAATTAAGATTAAAAAGATTTAATCATTAGTTGTTTATTGCAATTAAAAATATTATATTTGAAAATAACCATAAGTTAATTTTTTAAAAGAATTTTAATTGCAAAGCCATTCTCAAAAAAGGATGGCTTTTTTATAAAAAGCTATTTTTTTTCCAGAGGTCCTCTCAAATGAATAATTAATCCATTTAAAAAATTACGTAATACCTGATCGCCACACTCCATGTACTTTTCGTGTCTTTCATTTCTAAAGAATGCACCAAGCTCAGACTTAGTGATCTTATAATCAACTAAGTCACATATTTCAACAATTTGATCATCACGTAGTTTATGTGCTACACGGAGCTTTTTGAAAATATCATTATTTGTTAAACCCATGTTCAAAGGTAAATTTTTATACTGACCTTAATCTTTATTCTAAAGAATAATACATCTTATTAAATATCAGTAGATTGCAATACTATTAATCATAAAAATATATTGAAATGAAAAAAATAATTATCCTTCTCTTAGTTTTAGGTTTAACAAAAGCTTATGGTCAGGAGCCTATAGTTCCTGTTGCTAAAAAAGTGGTGAATAAGTTTATTAAATTTGGAATAAAGGCTAGTGTAAATTCTAATGAATCTCCAGAAAAACTTGCTGCAGATGTTAAAAATTTTGATGACGCAGTTGGTAAAATTAATGGAGTAAATATTGGGTTTTATTCTCAAATTAAAGTTTTGATGCTTTATGTAAGACCAGAACTTCATTTCACTACTTATGAAACAAATTTTGGTAATGTAATCGGTAATATAAAGACATCTAGGATTGAAGCGCCTGTTTCAGTGGGTATAAAAATTCTTCCCATATTGAGTGGGTTTGCAGGACCAACTTTTAGATATAAGCTTAAAGGAGATGAAAAAAAACTAGAAACTATTACATCAAATGCAACTATGGGAGTCCATTTCGGAGTACGTGTTCATATGGGTAAATTGGGTATAGATGTAAGATTAGATCGTGCTATATCTAAAGAAGAAACTAAATTATTAGGCAACAATAGTGTTAGTGATGTTGAATTTGATAGTCGCCCAAATACTATTAGTGTAGGTCTCTCTTATGCATTTTAGTAAGGCATTATTTTAGATAAAAAATCACTATATTACTAAAAATCAAGAAATTAACCATAAAAATTATAAATCTTAAAATCAATTTAAAATGAAAAAAATACTAAGCATTGCCTTATTAGGCCTCCTTATGGCCTGTTCTCCTGGAATACACCCTGAGTATACAGCAAATCTTGAAACTGCAAAAAAGATTCTTGAACTGCAAGGCTCAGAAGCTGACAATGAAGCTCAACTTGCAATGTTCCATGAAGATGTTCAATGGCAACCTGCATTTCACGGTTCTGAACCAGTTGGTAAAGAAGCTGTTAGCGCCTATTTAAAAAGTTGGCAAGATGCAATGGAAGATGTAGTTTACACTCCCGTGAACTGGTTGCCTGGTGTGTTAGCTGAAACGGGGTTATCCGATGGAAGTGTTCGTACATATGGTAAATGGAGTGGAGTTCATTCTACTTCAGGGAAAAGCTGGGAAATTGTTTCATACCATACATGGGACTTTAAAGATGGTAAAGTAATCAGTGGAGGCGACTATATGGATGCTGGTGGTTTAATGAACTCTCTTAAAGAAATAGAAGTAGTTGAAGAAGCTGCTGAATAATATTATCTTTTAGAATGTATTATAAACTTATAATGCTAAAAAAAAGCCCCTCAACAATTTGAAGGGCTTTTTTATTACAATTAATACCTTTATAAAAGGCAATTCAAGACATAGTGTCTTTTTTAACTAGGTGATTTTTAAAAAATAATGCAGCAATTATTTTAATTCTTTGATTCTAATTTTTTTAAAATATGCTTTGCCAGGGTGGTCCTGTAAACTAATATATCCCTCTGGATAAATTGCAAAATCATACCATCTTTTATCACCTAAATAATCATAATCTTCAGATTTACTGAATTTACTATTTAGTAATAAAGCATCCCATTCTGGACCTCTAAGTTTGAAATTATTAATAATGATACCATTTAACATTACCCATCCATTATTATTTTTCTGATCTATTTTAATATGATAAGAATTCCATTGTCCTGCAGGATTATATAAGTCAATTTCATTTGGAGAATACATGTCATATACTGCTCCTAAATAATGTTTTTTAGCATCAAGATCTGTAAGAATATTATTGAGCTCAATTTCACCACCAAGAACCTCTTCTGGAGCATTATATGTAGCGATGTCAATAATCTGAATTTCAGGGCCCGTTTGATAGGGGAATTTATAGACGGGCGCTTCACTTACTCCCCACATAAATCCACTATTTCCTCCCTTTTCAATTTTCCAATCGAATTTAATCTCAAAACTAGTATACTTTTTATTAGACAAAAGACTTGCATCCTCAAAACCAGACTCTAAACCTGATACAGCGTCAAAAATCAGAATATCGTTTTCTACATACCATCCTTTTTTTGAACCATCATCCTGAAAGATATGCCATCCTTCGAGCGAATTATTTAAAATAAGATTATTCCATTCTGAAGTTTTTGGACTGCACCCAAAAATTAATAAAAAACATAAATATGTAATTTTTTTCATATAATAAGGTGATGAAAAAAAGTTAGTCTAATTATTTGATGTGCTTTCTTCTGAAATTTCCTCTTCGACTTCTGGAACAAAGAAATCTTCTTTATCGGGGTTCCATAAGAATTTAGTGTCTGCTTTTTTTGTTTCGGGATCGTAAGTTACCTCAACATATTTATAACGATCTACACCTTCTATTTTAACTTGAATAATAAAAGTATGAAAATGATATTTATCGAATGGACTCACAAAGGTGGTATAGGAATCCCATATAATATTTCTAGTTCTAGCTACATTTGGAAATTTCTGCTCAACTAAAAATTTTAATACTTTATTTATTTCTATTACATTTATTGGTGTGATTTCACCATTTTCATTTTCCTCGAAAGACTGATGTTGCTCAATAAAAGAATCTAGCGACAAACCACTTTGCTGGGCTTGAATCGAATTAGTTAAAAAGAAAGCAGAGATTGCTAACAATATTTTAAACTTAATCATAATATATAAATTTAGTGTTTACACCATAAAAATATAAATTCTTATGGTTTAGGAAAGCTTTTATAGACATTCATTTTAAAATCCAACAAAAGTATTGTAGCATACAAACAATATGTACTTTTAAATTATGAAAAAAACACCAATTGAAGTGTTTGGTGAATGGGTGTCGATGGGTAAAGATGAAGGCATGGAAAAAAACCATGAAGAATCGGTTGAGAATATGGTTTCATTTGCAACAAAAGACCTAACCAACTTCTCCTTTATTGATGCTGGATGTGGCAACGGATGGGTGGTTCGTTCGGTAGCCTCTCTTCCAAATTGTATCCAAGCAACGGGAATAGACGGGGCTTTAAAAATGATTCAAAAAGCCAAAAAATTAGATCTTAAAAACAACTATATTTGTAATGATCTATTGTTTTGGAAGCCGAAAAATAAGGTAGATCTTGTTCACTCAATGGAAGTTTTCTATTATCTTAAAGAACCTCAAAAACTCATTCAACATGTGTTTTCCAATTGGTTAAAAGAAGGAGCAAGACTTATTATTGGCTTAGACTTTTATTCTGAAAATATCTCCTCTCATTCTTGGCCTGAAGAATGCGGTATTTCTATTATGTCACTATTTTCAGAATCAGAATGGAAAACATTTTTTTTAAAAGTAGGCTTTAAAAAAGTTTCCAGTTGGCATTCAGGTGCAAAAAAAAATTGGGCTGGTACCCTTATTATTACTGGTATAAAATAATAATTTTCAACTGTTTTTTTGGTAGCGACCAGGCGCTAAAAATCCACTTACAAGTGAAAATAATCCGTGTGGAATAATTTTGAGTAAAAAAACAATGACTTTAAAAGTTATAGAGGGCACGCATATTTTTTTTCCTTTTAAAGTTGCTTTTACAGCTTCTTCTGCTACTTGTTTAGCTTCTTTTTTCATGAAACTGGGAACACTATCCATTTCATTTTGAACACCACTTGCTGTATGAAAATTAGTAATGGTATATCCGGGACAAACAGCTGTAGAAGTGATTCCTTTATGATTATAATTTAAATTTAATCCTTCACTAAATCGGTTCATAAATGTTTTTATAGGACCATATAAGGTTTGAATTGAGGAGGGAGGTGCAAATGCAGCAACGGACGAAATGATCATGATACGTCCCCTACCTCTTTCTAACATATCCTTTATAAACTGCTTACAAAGAGAAATTACAGCAATGCCCAATACTCTAATAAATCGCTCTTCTTCTTCCATAGGAGTTTGATCAAAAGAACCAGGAATTGCAAAGCCTGCATTATTTACAAGTATTTCAATTTGATACCCCTTATTCTTACAAAAGTCATAAAGTTGTTTTGGAGCTTCTTTTTTAGATAGATCAGATGATATAAAATCAACTTTTACAGAAAAGTTTTTTGAAATTTCTCTGGAAAGTTCTTTCAAAGTTTCTTCACTTCTTGACGTTAAGACCAAATTAAAATTTCGTTTGGCTAATGATTTTGCAATTTCAAGTCCAATCCCTGATGAGGCTCCCGTTATTAATGCATATTTTGAGTTCATGAAATAATATGCTTTTTTTAAAAATAAAATACCATTCTAAAGTACTGAAAATAATAACAACTACTCTTTAATAACTTTAGGATAAACAATCTTTTGTTCTGATTGAAATTTCAAGAAACAAATGAATCATCTTTTTGAGTAAGTTGTGCAATTTATAAAACTCACTTATCTTTGCAAGACGATAAAAAATGGAAAAGAAATGAAAAAGAGATACTATTCCTTTGTTGTTTTTATATTATTTTGTTCAGCTGTGAATGCACAAGAAATGCTTTTTGATAATTTTTATTTTAAAATGGATTTTTTTGAAGCAAAAAAAATACTTAAGTCAAATAAAAAAAAACTGACCAATCTTGCCCTTGGAAAAGGAACAGTTTATGCTGTTAGAAAAAGATCTTTAGTGTCCGAAGAGAATAAATTGATTAGTATAAACCTTTGGAGTAAAAAAAACTTAACCGTAAAAGAGGCTGAAAAATATTTAGTTATTAGCAGAAAGTTCTTTGAAAACAATAATTACAATACCGTCTATGCTCAAGAAAATTGGTCTAATCCTATCTTAGTAAAGAAAAACCTACCATGCATACGTTTTGTTGATAAAGACAAAACTATTGTTGTTGAATTTGATCCAAGAGGCCAAGGAGATGCTTACAATATATTTGTAACCTATTACAATTATGATTGGTTTCTCAAAAAAGCTAGAGGAGAAGAATAATTTATAAATCTATATTAATTCCTAACCCAAGGAGCTCTCTTAATTGAAGTTTACCAACTAAATCATCATCATAAAGAAGGTGCATTATGAAATTTCCTGATATTTTATCATTCACTTTAAAGCGAATATTGGTGTCCCAATCAAAATCTATATTTTGAGGTTTTTCCAAATAATTAAGATAAATACTTAGTTTATTTTCCCAAAAAATATTTTTCATAATTTGTGTTTTATAAAAACCACTAACCGCAGCTCCTAAAAAAAACTTAGCGTTTTTATTTGCATCAACCCCAAAGTATGTTTTTCCTGGGAGTAAATCATTTGTAAAACTACCTGAAACTAATAAGACTCTTGCAGATAAAGGAGAAAGGTTTAACCAAAAATTATCTGCTTTTTTATAATATAGTCCTAAACTCAATTGAACATATGCCGGAGACAATATCTGAGAAACTTTATTTCTTTTATCTACTCCTTGTTCAGAATAAAAACGGTAACCCGGGAGTAATTGGGTTTTGAAATTTAAGACACTCGAATAACTCCAATATTTATTTATCTGTTTGCCAACTAAAGAATTTATCTCAAATCTGTCATCTGCTTTTTTAAAAAACTTGTTCCCTGAAATAAAAGTTGTTCCTAAAGAAAGAATTATTTTATTATCCCAAACCAAACCATTACGATAAGAATAATCTAAATTATACTCTAAACCAAAGAGAACGGTCATTGCGCTTTCACCTCCAGAAATCCAATTTGAAAAATAAGCTTGATTAAAATTCAATCTAGTATTACCATAAAACTTTACTCTTTTACCCCTATTGGTAGACTGAATAACTGCATCAAAGGGAAGTTCTTCTAAAGTTGTTTCTTCTTGTGCATATAGCGAGGTGTTTGTAAACAAAAGCACTAGTATGATTTTTAAAAAATGAATGTTTTGAGGTTTAATCATTTAAAGAAGTTTAATAACAGTCCTATTATAATTATTTAGTTCGGTAAAATTAAAAAAATGAAGCTACAAGGAGTTCCTTTAATGAAAATTAAATGTTTTTCTTACTTTACAAGTATTATTTATCTCTAGGTATGAAAAAATTATTCAATATATTTTTATTGAGCTTTTTAATTCTCTCTTTTGTTGGATTTTCTCAGGAAATCGACTCATTAGTTTTCAAAACAGATCGTTTACTTGAGCTAGGAATAAAAAGCAAAGCCTTTCCTGGTGCACAAGTTTTGATTTTCAAAAATGATACCATTCGACTTAATAAAACCTATGGATTTCAAACCTACGATTCTATAGTGCCTATTGAAAAACATCATTTATATGATTTAGCTTCTGTCACAAAGGTTCTGGCAAGCACTTTGGCTTTTATGAAATTGTATGAATTATATAATATTGGTTTAGATCAAAAAGTAGCAGCTTATGTTCCATTTCTTAAGAGAAGTAATAAAAAAAACAGCCGTTTTAGGGAGGTTCTTAGTCATAGCGGTGGTTGGCTTCCCTACATTGCGCATCAAAACTTAGTGCTCAATAAAAGAGGGCGTTTCAAAACAAGAACACTTTCTTACAAACAAAACAAAAAATATCCGCTTCAAATTAGTGACTCCCTTTTCATACACAAAAAATATTCTAAAAAAATATACAGAAGAATTAAAAAAACAAAACTGAATAATTTAGGTGAGTATACATATTCAGGTTTATGGTTTTTCTTACTTCCTGAAATAATCAAACAACTCAGCGGAAGTTCATTTTCTAAATTTTTACAAACTTATTTTTACACACCACTAAAAACAGAAAGACTTGGCTTTTTACCTTCTAAAAAATATCCAAAAAGTGAAATAGTTCCAACAGAAAACGATAGTATTTTTAGAAAACAACTTATTCAAGGATGGGTTCATGATGAAGCAGCAGCAATGATGGGAGGTATTTCAGGAAATGCGGGTTTATTTAGTAACGCAGTATCACTTAAACCTCTACTTCAAATGTTACTTCAAAACGGGAACTATAATGGTAAACAATATTTAAAACCTGAGACAATAAAAAAGTTTACACAAAGAAGTTATCCCAATAGTAATAACAGACGTGGATTAGGGTTTGACAAACCTTCAATTGACCCTGAAAGAAACTATCCTTCCCTACTTGCAAGTCCTTCTAGTTACGGCCACAGTGGCTTTACAGGTACCTTTGTATGGGTTGACCCTACCAATAATTGTTTTATAATATTCTTAAGTAACCGCGTATATCCTTCACGAAATCAAAGAAAATTATATAGCTTAAATATTCGTGGTAAATTATTAGACTATGCCATTCAATTTTAAACTTTTATGCCTTTTGGGAATCACATCCCCATTTATATTAGCTCAAGAGCTACCTGAAAATTTTGTGTTAATTAAGGAATTAGTTCCTTCTATTGTAATTGAAATGCGCTATGGTACTAATAATAATTTCACTGGAAGGTCTATACCAGGTTATGAGTCAAGACAAGCAGTAATAACAATTGCGACAGCAAATGCCCTAAAAAAAGTGCAGAAGGAACTTAATAAGCTTGGTCTTGGATTGAAAATTTTTGATGCATACCGGCCACAAAAAGCTGTCAATTATTTCATGAAATGGTCAGATCAACCCAGTGATACCATCATGAAAAACAAATACTACCCGAATTTGAAAAAGAACACCCTTTTTGATTTGGGATATATTGCTTCAAAGAGCGGACATACAAGAGGCAGTACCGTTGACGTAACACTACTTTATGAATCAGGTCCTGAAAAAGGAAAAGAAGTTGATATGGGAAGTGTTTGGGATTTATTTGGAGTAAGCTCAGGATACGGGTATGTGGCGATATCAATGATCCAAAAAGAAAATCGGAGACTTCTGCGTGAACTAATGATTGCTCATGAATTTTTGCCTTACGATAAAGAATGGTGGCATTTTAGTCTAAAAAACGAGCCTTACCCAGATACTTATTTTGACTTTATCGTTCCTTAACAAAAGTTATTCCCATTATAGTATTTTAACACCCTGTTTTTTGTGAAAACTCAATGAAGAGATCTTCTCTATGATTTAATATTCTTTATTAAAGAATTCTTGTTTAGTTATTCTGAGGTATTTTAGTTATTCTGAGATATTCTTGAGCTTTTTCATTCCATTTAAAATCACTTGTAATTTTTTTTGTAGAAGGATTATAATATACTTCTAAGAATCTTGGCCTATCTAAATCATTCATTTGCATTTGAACTACAAATGTGTGATAATGATAAACATCATAATTACTAACAAAGGTATAGTATGAATCCCAAACTATATTCATAATGAAATCTGATTTTGGGTAACCATTTTTTATGAAAGTACCAATTTCAGCATATATAAACATTAGTTCATCCTGTCTACTCCTATTGAAATATATAGTGTTCTGAAGCATTCCATCTGAAAATGATTTATGTTCAATGATAAGTTGATCAAGAGTTGCTTTTTGAGGTTGGTTTTTTATTCTTAAAGCAACAAGATCCGGTTGAAATTTTTGAATATTAATTTCGTCTTCTTTTAATACAAAACTTTTAAATTCCGTGCTCCATTTATATCTTGTGGATATTTCGTCAGAAGAGGGGAGGTAATCAATTTCTATATATCTAAATTCTTTGTTCTTATTAATATAGACCCTAACGGTAAATGTTATACTATGAGACCTTAATGTTGGATTAATGGTTGTAGAATAAGATTCCCAAATTACATTTCGAGAAGATTCAATCTTACCTTTGAATTGTTCTTCAATAAAAAACATAATGCGATTGTTTAAAAAACGGTCAACTGGAGTTACTAAGACATCATTAATGTTTGATTTCATTAACTCGTGTCGGTACATGAAGTTTTCAATAGAAACGTATTCCCCCTCTTGAGCATTTAATTGTATCACAAAAATTATTATCAATAAATATCTCATTTTAATAATATTTTTTGCTAAGATAATTATCAGGAGTATAGGAAAGATTATAAAAGAAGTAATTTATTAATAAATTTAAGGTATTGAAAAATGATTTTATGTGATATATAACAAAACCCTTTTGAACTTTCAAAAGGGTTAAGTATTAAACATAAACAAAATAATAAACTAGGCTTATTATTAAGACAGCTATTCTCCTGAAAAGTTACATCTGTAAATCATAATGATTCGTTAATAATATAAACGCTAAAAGGCCTAAAAAAAAACCTTTTTTTCCATTTTCTTTAGTGTGAGGCAGAAGTATGGTCTGAAATAATAAACCATTGATCTTTAATCTTAAGCCATGTTAATGTAAAAAAGCCTCTACTGTCCTCCATATTTCTTTTTAGATAAAAAGACCCTTGAAGTTGAGCTACAGAATCACTTAAAGAAATAATGTTTAAGATTTCAAAATCCAATGTTCCCATTAATTGTCGCGTTGAATAACTTTTCTTATAGCGGTCTCTTGTGGCTTTCCAACCATAGATAGGCCCAGAAGAACCAGAAAAAACAAGATTTTCTGTGTTTAAATAAGCTTCCATAAAAGCATCAAGGTCTCCTGTATTCCAGTCATCTTGTTGTTTAAATAACTTTGTAACAATACTTATGGAATCATTTTTAGAGACTGACTGCTGCGCAAATATAAAAGCTGAGAAAAAAAATAAAACACCACTATAAATCCATCGCATATTTATTTACTTAAGGGTAGGGTACTGAATGTTAAGCTGCTCCAAATAAGTGTCATATTTTGTTTCATCAAAATAGAACTTTTCTAATTGTGGTCTAAACTGGTTCATGATAGTCTCGTTTAAATAAATTGGTGGGGAATCTTTTTCAGAAATCATGGGTTTATATTTAGTCTCTTTACTCTGAATATTTTGAAAATAATCTTTAGCACTTACCAATAGCTTTGGTTGGGTAAGAAAGTCAATTACCGTAGTTGCTACAACCTTAGCCCCAGCAGTCGCTCCTTTATGAGCAATCGGTGTTGCCATTGCTATAGCATTAGACCAATGATGACCTTGTAGGCCAGGAATGTTTGATGGAAACCTAAGGGTAACTGTTGGAATAGTCCATGAAATGTCACCTATATCGTCTGACCCACCACTTCTTGGATTTTCTGAGGGTTTTCCTAGTCCTGAAAGCATTGTTGATAAACCTTTTTCATTTTTTGAATTCACTTCTTTTTGAACAGCTTTAGCTAGTTTTTGATCGGCTTCAGACCAAGAAGGCATCCCAACATTCTGAATATTTACATCCATTGTTTCTGCAATTACCTTGTTAAAGTGTCTGGGCCAAGCAGTTCCCAATACGCGTGAAGTAACTTTGGTGTCAGTCATTAAAGCTGCACCTGCTGCAATATTATTCGCATCATTATACATTTTCATAATTCCATCATAGGTAATATCTCTTAAATAATACCATATAGATGCTTTGGAAGGAACTACATTAGGTTGGTCTCCTGCATCGGTAAAAATAGAATGTGAGCGCTTTAATGGATGTAGATGCTCTCGTTTATAATTCCAACCAACATTCATTAACTCGGCTGCATCCAAAGCACTTCTTCCTCGCCAAGGCGATCCTGCAGAATGTGCAGCCTCTCCTTCAAAAGTATATTCAAGAGAAATTAACCCGGTACCATTTGCTTGACCATATGAAACTGACAAATTACTGCTAACATGTGTGAAAATACATAAATCAATTTTATCAAAATATCCATCGCGCACATACCATGCTTTTGAAGCAACAAGCTCTTCGGCAATTCCAGGCCACACAACTAAAGTGCCGCCCATATTATTGTTTTTCATTTGTTCTTGAACGGTTAGTGCTGCTGTGACAATTACTGGAATTCCAGAGTTGTGCCCTTCACCGTGGCCTGGGGCTCCCTCTACCATAGGCTTATGATAGGCCACTCCGGGGTATTGTGATGCTTTAGGAATGCAATCAATATCACTTCCTAATGCAATTACAGGGCCTTCACCATTGGTCCATCTTGCCATCCATGCAGTTGGTATTCCAGAAATACCTCGTTCTATAGAAAACCCTGCATTTTCTAAAACAGCCGTTAAATATGCTGAAGACTCATACTCCTGAAAGCCCAATTCCGCAAAGCTAAAAACTTTATCGATCATCACCTGGGTGTTCTTGTGTTGAGCTTCTACTTTTTCAAGTGTTTCTTTTTTTAACTTTTGAATTTGTCGAGTAGAAAATTTTTGTTGTGCAAGAGCTGGGGTTATAAACAAGAAGGTTCCTAGCAAAATAATTTTAAATAATGAAGCAGTATATTGTAACATAGAATGTTATTTTTAACCTAAAATACAAATAAATTGAATCGTTTGTCCTTTTTTCTTTTTTCAGCCAAATTCATAGGATTATCTTGTATTTTTCTTTTAAATCATTCTTGCGCCCAAAAAATTAATGCTTCAAATCTTCTGGAAAAAAGTTTGGTGGCCCATGGTGGAAAAAAAGCGTGGAGCAAGGTATCTGAAATTAGTTATTTGAAAAATATAGAACTTTATGATTCTATTGGAAAGTTGGAAAATGAAATTAATCAAAAAATAAAACATACCTGGAATCCTTCCTCTACAAAAATGGAATGGGTTAATGTTGACGATCATTATGTTGCACTCCTCCAAGAGGAAAAAATTGAACTCTTTAAAAATGACCAAATGGTTTTGGATTCTCAAGAAGTAGCTCAAGCATATGATAATACTAAAGGAGCTCTGTATGTGTTTTGGCAACCCTATAAATTAGTAGATTCTAACGCAAGGCTAGAGTATATTGGCTTAGTAACTCTTTTAGATAGTATTTCTGTACATAGTCTAAAAGTATCATATCCCTACGACCCAACTGCTGACGTTTGGCATTACTATTTTAATGAAGAAAATTTTATGATAGAGGCAACACAAGTAAACCATGATGGAAGAATAAGTCTTATCATCAATGAAAGTGTTGAAAATAAAACAGGCCTTTTTTTGAATAAAACGCGTAAGAGTTATTTTGTTGATTCTCTAGGAAAAATTAAATATTTAAGAGCTGCTTATAAGTATGAAATTACTTCTTTTAACTAGTAAAAATATCGCCTGAAGGCCTCTATTGCTGCATATTCTGCTAACCCCAATGCTTGATATTTTTTGGCAGTTGCAGTATTTCTTTCTTCGGCACGAATCCAAAACTCTCTGTGATCATTTCCTTGAAACATAACCCCATCTTTTTGAGATTGATGATAAAAAATAGCTTTTCGTTTTCGTAAAACCTGATCTGGACTCATCGGAACAGCCATTTCAATTTCATGAATATCCCACTCATGCCAAGCACCTCTATATAACCATACCCAGCAATCATCCATAAATTTTTTAGATTTAAGAATTTTAAGTGATTCAAAAACTATATCTAAACACACCCGGTGGGTCCCATGAGGATCTGCTAAATCTCCAGCAGCATAAATTTGATGGGGCTTTATTTTTTCAATTAAAGCTACTGTAAGATCAATATCTAACTTTGAAACAGGATTTTTAGCAATCATGCCTGTTTCATAAAATGGAAGATTCATAAAATGAACTTGTGAATCTGGAATTCCCATATACCTTGTAGCGCCCAAAGATTCTCTTTTTCTAATACTCCCTTTCAAATCACAAATGGATCTAGGTGCAGGTTTCTGTGGATTTATCACTTCAAAAGCCTTAATTAATTTTCCTATGGATTCATTCTCTTTTGAGCTTATAAAATCAGAAGTAACCTCAAGATATTTTAAAGCATTTTGATCAGAAACTGCGATATTCCCTGACGTTTGATAAACAATATGAACCTCGTGACCTTGAGACACTAAACGGTCAAAGGTTCCTCCCATTGAGATTACATCATCATCGGGGTGTGGACTAAAAATAATAACCTTTTTAGAAGCTGGTTGTGCTCGTTCAGGTCTGTATTTATCATCGGCATTGGGCTTTCCGCCAGGCCAACCTGAAATGGAACGTTGTAATTTATTAAACATTTCAATATTCAGATCATATGCCGAACCATGTTGAGCCAATAAATCCGACATCCCATGTTGATTATAATCTTCATCTGTTAATTTTAAAATAGACTTCTTTGTTGTTTCGCAAAGCCATAAAATTGCTTTGGAGCGATTCGCCTCGTTCCATTCACACGAAGTTACCAACCATGGGGTTTTGATTCGAGTAAGTTCAGAAGCAGCCTCATTATCAATAACTAAAGTGGTATTTTTGTGGTGTTGTAAGTATGTTGTAGGTATAAAGCAAGATATCTCTCCTTCAATAGCCTTTTGTATAATCTCGGCTTTATAAGATCCCCAGGCCATTAAAAGGACTCTCTTTGAATTTAAAATGGTTTGAATACCCATAGTAACTGCTTTTCTAGGTACATTTTCAATCCCCTGAAAAGCAGGAGCTGCATCAAAACGCGTAAGATGATCAAGTGTTATGGTACGTGTTTCTGAGTTTAAATGGGAACCAGGCTCGTTAAATCCAATATGTCCATTAGTTCCTATTCCTAAAATTTGTAGATCAATACCTCCTGCAGATTTTATTTTATTCTCATAAGAAATACATGATTTTCTAAGTTTTTCAGGAGAAACTTCTCCGCTTGGAATATTTATATTTTCAGGTTTTATATTGACATGATCGAATAAATTTGAGTGCATGAAATAATGATAACTCTGAACATCTTCTTTAACCAATGGATAATATTCGTCTAAATTGAAAGAGATAACGTTTTCAAAACTAAGATTTTCTTCCCTATGTAACCTAACCAATTCTCTATATACACTTAGGGGGCTTGATCCAGTTGCAAGGCCTAAAACACACATTTGATTTTGGTCTTGTTTTTCTTTTATTAATAGTGCAATACTATTGGCTATTAATTTTGAACCTTCTGTGGAAGATTTTACAATTACATTATGTAATTTTTCATACCGTGTTTCTTCAAAAATACCAGGAGCTTTATACTGTAATAAAGACTTCTTTAACTTGTCTGTCATCCTATAAAATTAATGCGAATAACAAATTTAAGGTTTCTTTCAGTAAAGTTTTTGAATTCAAGTAATTTTCTTTTAATATTGAAAAATCATAAGTATCATTGTATAATAAATATTTCAAAGTGTTTAAATCTTTATTTTACTTATTATTATTTCATATTAGTCTTGGCATTTTATTGCCATCATTAACTCTATTAGGTAATGATTTAATTGAAAGTTCTATTACCATAGTTAATCTAGAGGGTGATCATGAATCAGAGGAAAAAGAGACTGAAAAAAAAATTTTTGAAGAATCTATTTATCTTAATCACGCAAAAATTGATTCATGTCAAATATTAATACATACTCTCACTAAAAATTATCAATCAGTATTTCTTAACAGCTTTGGTCCTCCTCCCCAGGTTTGTTAATTTAATTCACTCATTAAAATTAAATTAACATCCTCATACAAAAGGATTAAAAATACATTCAATTGAAAAAATATTTCTTAAACATTAAAGGAGATCTCTTAGGAGGTCTAACTGCAGGTATTGTTGCCCTTCCATTAGCACTTGCTTTCGGAGTAAGTTCAGGGCTTGGACCAAGTGCGGGATTATATGGTGCTATTTTTCTTGGCTTTTTTGCCGCATTATTTGGCGGAACTCCAACACAGATTTCAGGTCCTACTGCTCCAATGACAGCTGTTAGCATGGTGGTTATCGCTGGGATTATTGGTGCTAATAATGGTTCTGTAGAGCAGGCATTACCCTACATCTTAATGGTCTTTTTATTAAGTGGCTTATTTCAAATAACTTTGGGAGTCTTAGGCTTTGGAAAATATATTAAATATATTCCATATCCTGTAGTTTCAGGTTTTATGACTGCTATTGGTGTCATTATTTTGATTACACAATGTCTTCCTATTTTAGGGTATGAGGTTAAAAATGACATTCAACTTATAGAGCAATTCAAGCCTTTAGCAGAAGAACATTTATTAGAAAAAATACTTGTTGAAGAAACCAATGAAGGTTTATTAGTATTAGAAAACTTTGAAAAAACTATTAAACGTGCCAAAGAAATTGATCAAACAACTATTTATGAAGAAGCACAAAGTTTAGCTAAAAATAATGCTTCAGGTGTTATTGGAACCTTTAAAACATTACCTAGAGCATTAGTAGTAATTAATTGGATTGAAGTTATTTTAGCTCTCAGCACTATTTTCATAATTTATGGTTTTAAGAAAATTACTACTGCTATCCCTAGCACATTGGTTGCTTTATTTGTGGTTACTGGAATGGCTATTATTCTTAATGTTAATTATCTTCCTATTCAAAAAATTCCAAGCGGATTTCCTCAATTTCAATTAGGGATTTTTTCAAAATTTAGCTTCTTTCAAATAATTCCTTACATAGGAACAGCTCTTACATTAGCATTATT
>Ga0209091_10002283_pt1 | contig 16270 bp, 12 predicted proteins | sample ArcticOcean_MG_C_6_FD_187438 | JGI IMG/M metagenome (GOLD analysis project Ga0209091, IMG submission 187438) | Marine microbial communities from western Arctic Ocean - ArcticOcean_MG_CB8_128 (SPAdes) (version 2) | ecosystem: Environmental > Aquatic > Marine > Oceanic | place: Arctic Ocean...
GCGCTCGAAAGAAGAAGAAGAGAGTACTATAAGTAGTGGGAGTTTTAATTTAATGCCGCAAGAGAACGTCGCGGCGTGGGCGTGCACTTTCAGTGCATTCGCTGGTATTTGCGCTTTGGTGTATGCGATTCAGTTGGCGAAGTCTGTGCTCGCGCAACCGGCTGGGAACGCACGAATGCAAGAGATCGCTTCGGCTATTCAGGAAGGATCGAGAGCGTTTCTCGCGACGGAGTATAAATGGCTGTCGGTTTTTTGTGCGGTGACGTTTTTGTTCGTCTCGGTGGGGATTTCGTTTAGCACGGGAGTGTGCTTTGTTTTTGGAGCTGGGTTGAGCGCGGCGACGGGGTGGATGGGGATGAGCATCGCGGTTCGAGGGAACGTGAGAACGGCGGCGGCGGCGGTGCACGGATTGGACCCGGCGTTGCGGGTGGCGTTTAACACCGGGACGGTTATGGGGATGTTAGTGGTCTCTTTTGGTATTTTGGGGTTAGCTGTGGCGTTTATTTTCTTCGAATACACGCAGAATAGCGCGCAAGAGGCGTTGACGACTTTGGCTGGGTTTGGGTTTGGCGCGAGTTCAATCGCGCTGTTCGCGAGAGTCGGCGGGGGGATTTATACGAAAGCCGCCGACGTTGGTGCGGATTTAGTTGGTAAAGTGGAAGCGGGGATTCCGGAAGACGATCCCAGAAACCCGGCGACGATTGCGGATAACGTCGGGGATAACGTCGGGGACGTCGCCGGTATGGGCGCGGATCTGTTCGAGTCGTACGTCGGGTCGATCATCGCCGCGGCAACGTTAGGGTTAGAAATTCACGGCCAACGAGGGGTAGCGTTGCCGTTTTATATCGCCGGTGGGGGCATTTTCTGCGCGATTATTGGTACGTTGTTCGTGAGAACGCAAGAAGGCGCGAGCCAAGAGCAGTTATTGACGGCGATGCGCAACGGAACGATTTCCGCGAGTTTGTGCGTGTTGATGTTCTGCGGGTTCGTGATTCCGGCGATTGGGATCGCGACGCCTTTGAAAGTCTATTTTACCGTTTTCACTGGGTTGTTGTCGGGTGTTTTGATTGGCGCTGCGACGGAGTATTCCACGTCGCACGCGTTTTGGCCGACGAGAAGTATCGCCGCAGCGGCGGAGACAGGGCCTGCGACGGTTTTGATTCAAGGTTTGGCCGTCGGTATGTTTTCCACGGCGCCGCCGATTGTGATTATTGTGATAGCGATTGTTGTTTCTATGTCCTTGACGGGTGTGTTTGGCGTCGCGATTGCCGCGGTTGGGATGTTGTCCACGTTGGGCGTCACGTTAGCCACGGACGCGTACGGACCGGTGGCGGATAACGCCGGCGGCATCGCGGAAATGGCGGAGATGCCGCCTGAAATCAGAGACCGAACGGACGCTTTAGATGGTTTAGGAAACACCACCGCGGCAACTGGTAAAGGATTTGCCATTGGATCCGCGGTGTTGACCTCTTTGGCGTTGTTGACGGCATTTCAAAAAGCCGTTTCGGTGAAAGGCACGGATTTGTCCGTCGATATCATCGCCAACGCGAAAGTCATGCCAGGTTTGTTAATCGGCGGGGTCTTGCCGTTCGTATTTTCTGGGTTTACCATGTTAGCGGTCGGTCGATCCGCGGGGTCGATCATCGAAGAAGTTCGAAGACAGTTCCGCAACGGCATCTTGGAAGGTTTGGTGAAACCGGATTACGCCGCGTGCGTCGACATCGCGACGAGAGCGAGTTTGAAAGAAATGGTCGCTCCGGGCGTGATGGCGGTGATTGTGCCAATTTTGGTTGGTGTTTTTATGGGACCGGAAGCGTTGGCGGGCGTTTTGACGGGAAGTATCGTCTCTGGATCGACGATGGCGATTATGATGGCCAACGCCGGCGGCGCGTGGGACAACTGCAAAAAGTACGTCGAGGCGGGCGCGCACGGCGGGAAAGGCTCGGAGTGCCATAAAGCGGCGGTAGTTGGCGATATGGTTGGTGACCCGTTCAAAGATACCAGCGGGCCGAGTTTAAATATCTTGATCAAGTTGATGAGCGTCATCGCTTTAGTCATGGCACCGTTGCTGAAAAGAATGTGGATTGAAAACATCTTATAATTTTAAACGACTTCTCTTGTGATTTGTGACGAGCGAGGACTGAGTATGATAAACGTGTGTGTGTGTGAAAGAGAGAGAGAGAGAGAGACAATTAATACTAACCAAGGTAGGTACCGTAGGTACCAATGTACTGGACTGGAGGTACCCAGATACTAATAATACACCTACTACTCGTTTTTCTTTGAAATGCTACTACTGCGGGGACCCAAAATACTTCTCTTTTGTTTATTCCTCCATCTCCTCGTCGTCCTCGTCTTGATCGTACATTTCGAATCCTCCTTCCACGTTATTCAAATCTCTCAAATCGATCGGGTTATCGTCGTACTCATCGTGCGGCACGTATCGAGGTAATTTTACCGCAGCGATATCGATCAAACACAACTCTAACATTTCTTGAGAGAACTCGCACAATGGGTTTAAACCCAGCGCTTTGTGGTAACTCGCCACCGCGTTTTCTAAACTCGTCACGTCCAGAAAATTCGCTTTCATTTGGTACGCGAAACCTAGCGCGCTGTGTGTGGACGAGATATTCGGCCGCAACGCGATGGCTTGTTCGTAACACGCGATGGATTCTTCGAATCGCTTCAGTTTTCGCAAACAATGCGCTAGATTCACGACGCACGGCTCCCAACGCTCCAACTTTTGCGAGCTCAATCGAGAGGCTAACGCGACGACGTCGTGTTCTTCCGATTTGACCATGGCATGTTGCGGCGACGGACTCGTGCTAATACTCGTGCTAGATCCTCCTCCAGTGGCTAGCCACAGCGCGTCTCTCAAAAACTGTTCGGCTTCTAAATATTCTTTTCGTTTGTACGCGGAAACGCCCAACTCGTTTTGGACCAAAGCGTCCGTCGGATTCAATTCCGCCGCTTTTTCGAAGAAGCTTCGCGCAAAGGAAGCGTTGTTCGAACCGCGACTGTATTCCATCCCGGCACACAAAACAGGAACGTGCATACCTGGAAACAATCTCGAGGCAGTTCGATACGCCGCGACGGCTTGGTCGGATTCGTCTTGCATGGCGAAAGCGTGGCCGAACGCGATCCACGCCGGCGCGAACGCTTGGTCTGCAACCGTCGATTTCCCAAAATACCGTCTCGCGTCATCGAATCGCTTCGCGACGAGGTAATAACATCCGACCGCGTACCAAGAAATCGCGTGTTTGGGATACAAAGCGGTTAAATCGTGCGCAATCTTGTACAAATCGTTCGATTTCTTCAAATCCACCGCCGAGGCGAGGTACGCCGGCAACGATTCCACGTCGAATCTCGACGGCGCGGACGATTTAGCGGCTATTCTTTGCATCTCTTCGAAACACTTGCGCGTTTCTCCTCTGTTGTAAAGCCATTCGGCGCGTTTCGCACGCAGAAAAGGCGCGTCACGCAAGATTTCAAGCTCTGGAGAGGAAAAGGACGTCGTCGTCCCCGTCGTTACTCCCGAGACCGGCGTCGATTGATTGTGTTGTTGCGATTGCGTCTGCGTCTTCTTCCTCGGGCTCCTCCTGGACGGCGAAAGCGTCTTTGCCGGACTTCCTTTCACTGGCGGCGTCGCTGCGCTTCTGAGCCTATCTCCTCTTCTTCCTCCTCCTCCTCCTCCTCCTCCTCTCGTAGAAAAAGTGTTCGTCGAATCTCTCAACGCCGCGCCAAAATCGTCCTCTTCGAACCGTCCCGCAATCGCGTCGTACATCGCTCGCATCCACTCGTCCCCTTCCTCGAATCGCAAACTCTGCACCACCTCTTTCTCTTTCTTCATCGGCAGCGCGTGCGATTTCGTCAACGCTTCGTAACTATCGTACAACATCGGATCTAAGATCAGAGAGATTTGGAACCATCTCGCGCTCGCGTTTCGAGCGTCCAACTGGTCGTGCACCTTCCCACGAACGTGTGCCGATATAGCTCTTAACTGGTCCAGTCCGTCGTCCTGTTTCATCGCCACTAAATCTCTACCATCCTCGTCGTCTCCGGGAGTAATACCACTGTTGTTATTATTATACACCGAGGGCGTCCCGACGTGATTCGCCCCGACCACGTCCCCGGTAAACGCGTGATTCGACGACTGACCTCCGAAATCCACCAAACCGTCCAACTCGCACATTTTCAAGCACTCCTCAAACTTCCTCGATTTATACAAGCACCGACTGGCTAACACGCTCATCTCTCCGAACTCCTCTAAATAGTTTTCCTCTTCTTTGTTTCCTCCTCTTTCTCCTTTCTTCTTCTTCATGACTTCCATCGCTCGCGCGTGTTGCCCGTCCTCGTGGAGAATGGACGCGAACGCGTACACGTCCGATTTCTTTTCCGCTTCGAACGTCGTCGTCGTCGCAAAATCGTGCGTTTCTTCGTCGCACATCTTCTTCTTCCTCTCGTTCGTCTTCACGACGAACTCGACGAACGCGCCGCTCATGACGCAACAATTTTCCGCGAAAAATAACGCGGAAGATCTCAACCCGTGCTTGTTTTCTCGCGCGGAATCTCGTCGCGAGCGAAGTTTTGATAACGTCCGTTGGATTTGTGGTACGTATCTGTCGTTTACGTCGTCGAAATTCTCCTCCTCGTCCTCGAACGCCCCGTCGTCCATCATGTAATCTCTCTTTCGCTCCAGAGCTGCTCTTTGTGCTGAATTTTCCAACTTTTTGAATTTTTTTTCCTTATAATTTAGGGTTATTTTTTGCTTTTTTTCACTCGTTTTCGTAAATCAAGTTTTTTTGTTTTTTTCTCTCTCTTCTCTCTCGCCTCTCTTTTCATCTCCACAAACAAAACGCCAGCCTTCGTTGCTCAAAGGCATAGAGACTTTATACTACTTTAATAAGGAAGAACTAAAGTCTTGTTGAACAAAAACGTAGTAAATAAATTGAATTATGTTAATTTCCAAAGCGAACAGAAACGAGGTGTACAAGTACCTCTTTAAAGGTAATATAGAGCATGCGATTTGTTCTCTCTCTCATCATCATCATAATCTTTGGCCCTAAAATGGATGAGATCAGAATTCCAAACCTTTTATAACTCTCTTCTTCTCTTTGATGTGTGCTGACTTTTGCAACAATCGTTCTCTTAATCTCTTTCTGCGATGATAACGATATTAATAATAAACAGAGGGCGTCGTCTACGCGAAGAAAGATTACTCTTTGCCGCAACACCCGGACATTCCGGTGCCGAATTTGCAAGTCATCAAGCTCATGCAATCGTTCAAGAGTAAAGAGTACGTCAAGGAAATCTTCTCGTGGCAATACTATTACTATTACTTGACCAACGAAGGCATCGAGTACTTGAGAGAGTACTTGAACTTAGGGCCGGATGTCGTTCCGGACACGTTGAAGAAGTCCGCGAGACCGGCTGGGGAAAGACCGGGCGCCGACGCCGGCCGCGGCGGCGGCGGCCGCGGCGGCTTCGGCGGCCGAGGCGGCGGCCGAGGCGGGGACCGCGAAGGCTACCGCTCGGAGAGACCGGCGTTCGGTAGAGGCGGGTAAACATTATCATTCGGTTTTACATTTTCGATGATACCATTGGTTAAAAGCAGTAGTATTAGGGAAAGTATTCATAGTTTGTTATAATAAAATCCTTGTCTTGATTTTAAGAAAAAATTGAAATGGTTGAATATAACAACATTTATGCTTCTTTCGCGCGCGGCGCTCGTACTCTTATACCTACGTGTAGAATGTATATGCAAACGTGCACTTCTTTAAATCGTTGCAATGGCAGACGCGTCGACGTCTGCAAACTTCTTCTCCTCGAACCATTTCACGATTTGCTCGGCGTATTTTTTCACGCCGCCTTTCTCGTCGCTTTCAATGTTCAACACCATCACCGGGTCGTGTAACGACGAACGCAAGAGGAACCACCCTTTGCCTTCACTTTCGGCTCGGATGCCTTCAAAGTTTTCCTCTGCGCAGACAAAATTCGGTTCGAAATACCCGCTTTCGATCGCTTGCTTAAACTGTTCGATGACGTCTGAACCAACTTTTTTAAACTCTGGGTTTGCTATTTTCAATCGAACCTCCGAGGACTCCAACGGTTCTTTCAAACTCTCTAAAATCTCGCCAATACCACCACCGCCTGCATTCTTCCTCTTCACCGCCTCGATGATTATCTTCACCGCTAAATACGCGCCGTCGTCCAAGTTGTAGTTTTCTTTCATCGCGCCGTGGCCGGAAGTTTCAATCATTAAAGGCGCGTTGATACCTTTCGAATTCAACTCGATGCCTTTGTTGATTACGTTTTTATACCCTCGCATGTACCGCAAGTGTATCCCGGCTTTACTTTCGATGAATGTTTTCAACCCGGAAGAGGTGACTGAATCCGTCACAATCGTGCTTCCCGGTTCTTTTTGCAAAGCGATGTGCGATAACACCGCAATCAACTTATTCCGGTTGATTTCCTTCCCGAACGAATCAATCACCGCAGATCGATCGACGTCGGTATCGAAAACAATCCCTAAATCCGCTTTACTCGCCAAAACCGCTTTCGTCGCGGATTCCATCGCCTCTTTCTCCTCCGGGTTCGGCGCGTGGTTCGGAAACATCCCGTCCGGATCTAAAAACTGCGACCCGGTACAGTCCGCCCCTAACGGTTCTAAAACTTTCGTCGCGAAAAATCCACCGCTCCCGTTCCCAGCGTCCACGACAATCTTAAACCCTTTTAACGGTTCGTTCGTCCCATCGTTAATCCCTTTGATAATTTTGTCTCTCAAAATCGAACTGTATTTGTCGATGTACGGTCTCGATTCGATGTTCGCCTCTCCGCCTTTCGCCATCTCCTTCTCCGCTTCGGCAATATATTCAGCCGCTCTTTCGCACATAAACCCAACGTCTTTCTTATCCAGCCCTCCATCTTTGGTAAAAAACTTAATCCCGTTCCTATTAAACGGTAAATGACTCGCCGTGAGCATCGCGCACCCTTCGTACGCCGGCCCGAGCTCGCGGTTGTCCACCGTGGCGAAGAAACACGCCGGCGTCGTCGATAACTCGCAATCAATCGCAACGCCGCCCTTGAATTGCACGCCACGCGCGAACGCGTCTTTCAAAGACGGTCCAGACAATCTTGGGTCTCGGCCGATGCCAATCGTGCACACCGGATACTCCGCGGTACATTTTTCTGTCTCTCTCAACCAATCCACAAAGGCACAGCCTAAACAAAACACCGATTCTGGCGTGATGGTAATCGGTTCGTTTTCAACGCCCGCTAACGCGACCCCTCGGACGTCGGATCCGTTTTGTAATCGCTTTAACGACTCTGGGGTGGTTTTTGGCATCTCGGGAGAAGAAGAGGAAGAAGCGGCGGAGAAGGAGGAGGAGGATGGCCGTCGTTTTCGTCGGTAAAATTCCGTTACAAAGTGGGGGGTGGTCCCGATAATTCGATGATGTCTTCTTCGTTGTTCAAAGACGCGAAAAGGCGTCGTTTCCGTCGTCTTCTGTGGACAAAAAGCGGCGGCGGCGGCGCGCATTTACTCGATCTGAGGAGTAGTAGTAGTAGTTCTAGAGTAGGAGTAGATGTAGGAGGCGCAGGAGTAGAGAAAAAATGAGGCAATTCAGAGAAAAATATCATGTGTTGACTCACAAGAGAAAAGAAGTCAATATACTTTTGTGTTGTTGTGCGTGCAAATGTCTCTTCGCTTTAATTGTACAAATCTCCTCTCTTCTTCATCTTAATATTCTTTGTCTTACTCTTCGACGATGGTTCTCACTACTGATCTCTTTGGCGGCGTCGCTTTCTTTTTGTTTCTTCTCTTAGCCGGGGGCTCCAACGAGGTAGCTCGCTCTTCGTCGCTGTTGGTCCGGTCCGAGAGCGATTTTTTAGTCGTCGGTTTCTTTGAATGCTGCTGGTGCTGCTGCCCGTCGTCTTCTTCGATGATGGACTGGATCGTGAATCCGCCGTCGTCGTCGTCGTCGTTTCCGCCGGCGCGTTTTTGTTTCGGTTTTTTATTCTTGGTCGGCGAGACGAGCTTTCCCGTTCCCATCAGCTCTTCTTGCGTCGCTTCTTTTCTGTGCGGCATGATCCCGGGTTTATTCTTCCTCTGTTTGCACAACTCTTTCCAGCCTTGCACGTCTATCGCCATCACGTGCGCCGCTCTTTCCTCTTTCTCCGTTTTCTCTTGTTCCTCGCTCGTATTTCTTCTCACCATCGACGGTTTGCCTTGCTCGCTTCTAATCGACACTTGTCCTTGCGAGACTAGAAACGACAACGTGAAGACGTTTTCTATAAACTGCGCGAACGATTGTCCGTTAAACACCAAGTCGACAATTGGGCATTCGTTATTAGGAAACTTGTTCAACTCTTTGACCATTTTTTGCATAATCTTTGCGGTGGTCTTCTCGTGGTCGTTCTTCGTCGATTCTAACTCCTCCGGTCTCGCCAACTCGCCGAGAGGGACTCTTTGTTGTCGTTGGGTCATTTTCCGTTCTTTAATTTCCGTGTTCATGACGCCGTTCCTGTTTTACGTACATGTGTGTTTGTTTGTGTGTGTGTGTGTGTTTGTGTTGTAAAAGAAGGAAAGAAGGTGAGCGTGTGCGTGAACAAATAGAAAGGCGATGACTACGCGTCGCGCGAACGAAGAAGAAGAAGACAAAGAAGAACGAGAACACACGCACATAAAATCCAACGTCTCCACCTCGAAGTAATATTTACTGGCAAAATCTCCCAGCTCTGCCCAATTCATCGCCCCGTGACTGACGAATTCCGCGTCGTCCTCGGCTAACGTCTGTTCGTTTGGAACTCTCCCTCGCATGAACAAACTCGTCAATCCGTTCAGAACTTGCCTGACCGTAAATCGACTTCGTCCTGTTTGGTTCAAATCTTTACTCATATCCACCCCGATGCTGGCTAAACGACTGACGTTTTTCAAATCCATCTCTTGCTCTCGTGTCCTCATGCCCCCGATGTTTGCAACGCGGTAATTCTCGTCTACTTTTTCCGCCATCACCGCGAGTTTCCGAGACCCGCTTTGTCGCATCTCCTCCCGGTGGAGCTCGATGTCGGTTTCCATCAGGCGCAATTTCGTTCGCGCTTCCCTTCGCGAGATTTGAGTCGATTTGTTGGCTTTCGTCGTAGTATTATTGTTCGTATTCGCACCCACCACCGCCGCAGCGGGAGGATCTGGCAGTGATGGATCCACCACCATCGCGTTTTCTTCTTCTTCGAAAAAAGAATGCGGGCTTTGGAGATGTGAAACGACGATCGATGCGTTAAAAGCGTGTTCTTGTGTTCTTCGTTTTGTGCGGATTTTTAAAAAGAGGAAAAATTTCAAAAAAAGGCTGTGCTTTTTTGCCGACTGCTCGTGCTGCTACATTGCTAAACGTTGCTAAATAGGTATCGTCATCTGTTCTCTACTTTTCTCCCTCTCTCTCTCTCTCTCTTCTTTAGTATTCAGTACAAATGATGCGCGTAACACGACGGGTTTGTTGAAAACACTTTCGTCGCTCTCTTATTTTCTTCTCTCGCATCATCGTCGTCGTCGTCGTCGTCAAAGTCACCAAAAGCTTTCGCGACCGTATTTCTTGTGCGCGCGGACTTTTCTGGCCAACTCTTTCACCGCGGAGTAATACGCGTCGCCGATTTCCGCCGGTCGTTGGTAGGTGAATTGTTTCCAGATTTTGTCCATGTATCGACGACGTCGTTCGCGTTCTTCCTCTGGCATGTCTCTCATGGTTTCTAGAATGTCCGAGACGTCTTTTTCTGGAATTTTCAAGGCGAATTCGCTGTAGTTGATTTCGGATTCAAACGGGAATTCGATGTTATCGGCGATGATAATCGGGATGCATCGAGTCATCACGGCTTGGTAGAAACGGAGCGTCCAAGGGGTCCAACCTAATGGGTTCAAGCAAAACACAGATTCCGTCATTTCGCGGACGTAACAGTCCCGGTCGCAATCTTTGATTTTGGTATCGTAGATGACGTCGGTGGCGTTTTGGAAGATTTTTTTCAGTTTCGGGCGCAAACCTTTACTGTACGCGAACCCAGCCGGGTGGTCGATAGTGCCGCGGAACATGGCTAATATTTTCCGCTTCGGAGGATTCGCCACCAACTCGTTTCGATGTTCTTCCAAATACATTCGTTTGTCGTACTCTAAACCCGGGATGACGATATCTTTCCACGTGTCAAACTGAGGTAACGTCCGATCGCCTTCTGGCGTTAAATAAATCGAGTGCGGTATTTCCTTTTGCCAATCTCGAAAAATCGTCGGTCCTCTCGCCCCGGCAAAGACGAAAATGTGATCTCTCCCGTCCGTGCGATTGAAATACGGCAATTTTCCTTTCACGTGCGATAAAACTTCCAAAAAATACTCGTTCGTTTCCTCCATCGCTTGCCCTTGGTTCTCGTGTCTCAACATCTCTCTCGACCACAAGAAACACTCGCCGTATTGCGGCACGAAGAACAAATCCGCCTCCTCTGGGTTCATCGTCCGGACGCCATTTTTATCGTCCCTAAAATTTCTATGGAACCAAATTTCCGTTCCGTACTGGTCGCGTTCGCATCGTCCGTACCTCTTCGCTAACTCGCTCGTCAACTGTTTCGGCACGTCGTAGACGAACACCTTCGGAAACGAAGACGACTCTTCTTCCTCAATCACGTTCGCACGTTTCGGACAGTTCACGTTCGTCCCATCTTCGTTGCATAAATTCACCTGCTTGCTCATTTTCTTATAACTCAAACTCTTCCCGGATATAGAAGACATCCCGAACCCGCTGGAATCCTCCCCGGCGAATTCGTCCAACGACCCGGAATTTTTATCGTTCGCATCCAACGCTCGCAACAAAGCGTCTCTCTCTCGCATCAATTTTATAGCTTTCAACTCCGCATCGTGCGATAAAATATCCAACTTGACCGCGTAATTCACCGCTTTCTTCGAGTCCTCGTCTTCGTAAGCGCCGCCGTGTTGGTTTTGGATCGATTTCATCAGTTTTTGCGCGTCGATTTTCCGAGCGAAATTCTCAACATCGTCCCCAAAGCCGGCGTTTCTGCTCCCGTTCATCGTGTCGTCTTCGAGAGTACTCGTGTTCGTCGTCAGCGCCAAGAGGAGCAAGAACACAGACGCGAGGAACGCTTGAAAAAGCAAGTGTTTATTATTATGTGTCCATGTTGTCGAAAATGCTCTTCTCTTCTCGTCCAAGCGAGAGGAAGAGAAGAGCGGGGGTGAACCCATGTTCGTAGTCTCGTGTCGTGCTCTTTTTCTAAGGGAAAGAGGAGTTTTTAAGAGCAGCGGTTCAAAAACTCTCTCATAAAAAATGCTTGGAAACACGATAACAGCAGTTGTAATGAATCGGTTGTTTATTTTCGTAGGATGTAGTAGTACACACGTCGTCTAAAACTAGTTTCTATAAATGTGTTGTTGCTGTTGTTGTCGCTACGCGCGCGCGCGTTTAAGCGTTTCTAAAAATCAGTCGCTGTCGTCGTCGCCGCCGTCGGAGGCGGAAACGACGTCAAAATCGAACGCGTCGTCGTCGTCGAAATCGTCTCCCTCTTCACCTTCGTCTTCCTCAAAATCTAAGCTTAGCTGTTTTTGCTGTTTCTCTTCCGCTTTTTCTGGTTGCTTCTCCGCGGCGGCGCGCTTCAAAGGCGAAGCTTCGCCAGGGGCGTTCGGCGCAGCTTTCGCGAGAAACGCCAACGGGTCGCCGGGCTTCCATCCCGCCGGGGGTTTCGGCACGCCAGCCGGCCACGGTGCGCCCGGTCTCCATTGCACGAGTCTTCGTATCAACTCTTCCTTCGGTAACTTGGCCATCTCTTCGATTTCTTTTTGTCTCTTCATCGTCTCTTCCTCTCGCGCTCGCTTCCTTTGCAACGCGTTTTCGTGCACCAATTTCTCCTCGTGTCTTTTCTTCATCTGCGAGACGAGAAAATGTTCCTCCTGAGGCGCCGGTGGGAGTTGCCCGCACAGTTGACTCACCCCTGGTTGATAATTTAACGGTGCGGACGTGGTGTACGCGACGCGTCGCGCGTATTCTAACAGAGTCTCCACGTTTACGCCGGTTTCTTTCTCGGGGAATTCGACGTGTGATTTTAAGATTCGATGGTGACAAAAGTCGACGGCAGTTTGGATTTTCCCGGCGGTTTGACGCAATCGCAGAAGAGCTTTAGCGTTATCATCATCGTCGCTTTTCGGGGGTGGTGGTTCCGTCGATTTCGATCGCGATCGTTTCCTCGCCGTTGGTTGTGCCATACTCGTAAACAGTCTCAATTTAATAGTGTTTTTAGGTGGTTGTTCGTTTATTGATTGACGAGTTTTTTTTCTTCCTCTTCTCGCGCTTGAAAGAGATGATTTTTTTCTGCTTTTTCACTTTTTTATTTTTCTCCTCTTTCTGGGTTGTGCTTCTGCCAGTATGCTTTTTTGAGATTTTTCACCTTTTTTGTTGTTGTCGTGGAATCACCCTCTGCGACACGTCATAAAAAAATTTAACTAATCAATCACTACAATACACACAATGACATCTTCTTTAACCTTCTCCGCGTCTGTCTCTCAAACAGCGCGTCTGTCTCTCTCTAAAAACGCGAGCAGCAAAAAGAGAGTTTCGGTCCAAACCAAAGCCGCTTCCTTCGTACGTTTTTGTTCTGTTCTTCTCTTTTTTTTTATGTGTATGTATAATCTTTCTCATCTCTGATCTTTTTTTCTTCTTCTTCTTATCCGCTCATCTTTTACACATCATCATCTGTTGACTCATGAATATAAACAGGAAGAAGCGTGCAAAGCGAACGGATGCGCGGCACTCGCGGCCGCGGTCGCCAGCGAAGGTTTAACCGCCGCGCTCTCCGAAGGCAGTTTTACGGTCTTTGCGCCGAACGATGCCGCCATGGCTGCGTACAGTTTGCCAGAAGGGAAAGCGCTCGGAGATATCTTGAAATATCACTGCATCAAAGGGAAAATCATGTCCAAACACGTGACGAACTTCCCGTTGATCATGACTTTGGAAGGGAACAAAATCGCCATCGATTCCAAGACGTTTAAAACGGAAGGGAAGATTGAAGTCGGGATGCCGCCGCAAGGAACGCAAGGTTTGGCCGGGAGAGTTGACGGCGGGTTTATCGGCGCCGTGGACATTGAATTCGATAACGGGATTATTCACGTCATCGACGGCGTCGCCACGCCGAAGCCGCCTTTGATTGGCCAAAACGGTGGTTACGTTGCCGGCACCGCACCAGGATCTGGCGAAGGTCGAACTGGTTTGGACACGAAAGTGTACACGAAGTAAGTCGTGAAATACTACTGTAATAAATTCTACTTTGTCGCGTTGATGATTGAGATATCTCTCGTGTTTATAAAGAAAATAAATTAAAATGGAGTTGATGTTGAGATATTTAGTATGTAATGTTGTTCTTATTGTTGTAAATGTTATGTTGTGATTATTTTGAGAAGATGATTTTATTGCTTATTATATATCTGCGTTATTATTCTAACTTGGCGTAGCCTTCTAATCCTCTGACCGCGGCCATGCGTCGCAACGATTGCAGCCCGTATTTTATTTTCAACGCGAACCAATTCAACAAAAACAAAGCAATCGTCCCGGCGATCCACTTGGAAAACTTCAACCAATCCTCCACCGTATTCAGCGCCCCCAACGAGAGAAAGCCAGTCACTCTCAACGCTTTTCTCGCGTTATTTTGCATCGGCGTCAGCACTTTCACGTTCTTCACCACGTTCGATTCGCCTTTCGTCACCTCTCTCGTATCGCTCGCGAAATATTGAATCGTCGCCGGTTCCACCGTATACGTCCCCGCGTCTTTCACGTTATACACGTACGTCATCTCCTTCGTCTCTCCGACGTCTAAATTCGTCATCTTTTGTTCCAAACTCTCTTCGTTCACTTGCGTCCACTTCCCTTCGTTTCGTGTCTGCGGCGCTTTGACGACGACGTTTCGAGCGTTTGCCAGACCCGCGTTGGTGGCGGTGACCGAGACGGTCACGTTTTCGCCTTGGACGAACGCGCTTGAAGAGACCGTCTGTTTGAAGACAAAGAAGAAGAATTTAAGAAGAAGAATGTTAATAAAAGGAAAAAAGAGTCTTCGTCAGCGCTCGTTTCCTCGACGAATGGTTCAGAGAAGAAAGAGATTCGTCGTTTACGTCGTCGTCGGTGGCAAAAGTCGATCGCGGGGAAACAAAACGAGTGCGCGATGGAAGATCACAAACACAAAACCAAAACCGTACCTGGTGCAACAAAACGTGCGCGTTTTCCGAGGCGAACGCCGCGAGGACAGAAAAGGACGCCACGCAGACGCCAAAGAGTAACGTTTTAGTCAACTTTGAGGAGGACATGATGATGAGTTGTTTCTAAGAGCGTTTACGCGCGTGTGTTTTAAATTTGTTTTTCGAGTGCGGAAATGAAGAAAAGGAGGAAAAATTGAAACTAAAAAGTACTGTCGTCCCAAAAATATTACTTGTTAAATCGTCCTCGCTGGTCGTCGAAAAGTAAACTACGATGCTAACGCTTAAATACTATCTTTTATCAAAAACGTCGTTTTATGTCTACGCGGACGTACCCGCCGTCGTAATTTAACCGCTCGCTCTTCGCGACTGAAGTTTCCGTCGCGCGTAAATTTCCACACGCTCGAAAATTCTCAATCAACTGGTCCAACATTTCGCGGTTGCGCACGGCGCCGAGGAGGCGACAACGAGCTTTTGGGGATAAAGAGAGACGTTTGTTTATGACTTTTGGGAGGAGAAAGGCGTGGTGGGATTCGTAGAGGCAATCGGAGCCGAGGATGATGTCGTACGTGTCTTCTTTCTCGAGAGCGAGGAAGGTTTCGGGCGGTTCTGTCTTCTCCTTGTTGGATGCGCCGTCGGCTCGCCAATCGAGCCACCGAACTTTTGTCGTCTTCTCTGACCCGTTCCTCTCCACGGACTCTGTTAACGCCTCCAGCAAAGGCGCTTCAAAATCCGACAACACGACCTCCTTGGCGCCTAACTTGGCCGCCGCGAAACCCACTAATCCAACCCCCGCGCCGAGTTCCAGCACCGTCTTATCTTTTACGTCGATTATAACACCGTCGTCGTCGTCGTCGTCGTCTTTTGGTTCTCCCTCTTTATCGTCCAACTGCTCCGCCAACAACAGCGCCGCTTTCCACAACTTGCCGCCGACGCCGTTCGATAACTTGGTTTCCAATATCGACACTTCGACTCGTCCGTTTTTCATCGCGTACGTCTTCACGTTCTTCTTCCTCCTCCGATGCGTTTCTATCGCTTTCAAGCTCTGTCGTAACAACTTTTGCACGCTACTGCTGCTCACAGTCTCTTTTTCTTCTATTTCTTCTATCTCTTCTTCTTCTTCTTCTTCTTCGTCGATATCCGTCGTCGTCGTCGTCGTCAGAGACACTTTCGCCAGCGCCTCGCTCAATATTCTCTCCGCCTCCGCCACTTCCGCCTCCTCGCCGTACACCTCGTCCTCTTCCACGTGTTTCGTCAACTGCTCGATCGCGCTCCGAAATCTTTTATCGTCATCACACTTCGTCGTTGTCGTTCTTCTTCTACTCCCCTCCTCCTTTTCCTCGTCGTCGTTCCTCTTTTGTTTCGTCTCTTCTTCGATGACATCTAACCACTCGCCGACTCGTTCCCCGGCGATTAAAGATGCGTACCAATCGCCCTCGTCCGCGAATTCGCCCTCAGAATCATCATCATCGTCGCCCTCATCATCAAAGCTTACACTTCTTCTCATTTAATGACGATGCCGCCGACGTGGAGAGAGAGAGAGAGAAAGAGAGAAAGAGAGAGAACGACAAAGAAATTGCATTTGGGTGGTTCTCTTTCTCACGAACGCTCCCAAAAAGTGTTCTCAATATCATCAGACTCCATCGCAATACTTGAAGGCAAGAAAAAGAAAAAAATATCTCTCTGTTAAAATGTTGCCGTTTTCTGGCACATTTTCTGCTCTTTCTCTCTTTCTTTTCTTGACCTTTTCTTTTCTGACTGGTTGTCTACCGATACGTTTTTGTGTTATTTTTGGTCCTCGTATTATTGGGTTTGAAAAGAAGCTATCCTCTCCGTTATAATTCTCAATTCATAACACACGTACTCTGTATATATATATATGCGTTCAGTGAATAAAGCGTAAGAAGAAGGGTCTTATTAGTAAACTAAACGCCGCTTAATTATTTTCTCCGTCTGTCTGTCTGTACGAAGAAGAAGATGTCGTCTTCGAATACTCACGGAGGTCATGGTGAAAAGTTGAAAAGAAAAAAGTCCAAACGGCCTCCT
>Ga0209091_10002285_pt1 | contig 16264 bp, 16 predicted proteins | sample ArcticOcean_MG_C_6_FD_187438 | JGI IMG/M metagenome (GOLD analysis project Ga0209091, IMG submission 187438) | Marine microbial communities from western Arctic Ocean - ArcticOcean_MG_CB8_128 (SPAdes) (version 2) | ecosystem: Environmental > Aquatic > Marine > Oceanic | place: Arctic Ocean...
GGTAGTAGTGACCAACGAGGGGGTGCAAAGCCCCCAAACAAAGGAAGAAAAAAATATGTATAGAATAAGTAATGGAATAATACATGGCTCAAGTTTCGTAGTGGAACTTGATACCATAGAGTTCCTGACCTTTAGGTTAAATGAAGAGACTAATGAATATTGGTTAAAGATGCATTTACCTTCAGGAAAGGAAATAAGATTGAAAGTCAGCGAGACTGATGTAAGAGAAATAACAAACGAATGGACACAAAAGAATATAAATATGATAATAGGTGATGAGAATGGATTGGACAAAAGATAGAAAAGGTGAAGCACATAAAGAGGATGAGAATGATTTCTTTGCATTACAGAAAGCAAAGATTCTGGCACAGATACAGGCACGATTAGATAGGGATAGAAGTCATCTTCTATGTTCTATTACAGGAAACCCAAAGACAGGTAAGACAGGTCTAGTATTAGACTCTAGGACTGAAGAACAGATAGCAGAAGGTAAGAAGATATACATCTTAGATTTTGATAGAGGAGCAGAACCAACATGGGATGCTGCTTGGGATAGAGATGAGAATATAGTTATCTTTGACCCTATTGAAATGAGAGCAGATGGTTCTACTGATTGGGAAGTATCATTTAAGAATGCAGGTAGTTTCTGTCAAATGGCTAAAGAATCATTAGATGAAGAACCGGGAAGTATATGCACTTTCGTTTTAGATGGTGTAGACAAAGCCTTTGAAGGGTCTAGTGACGTACTACGAGAGTTACTTGTTAAGCAACAAACAAGAGAAGGAACAGTAGTTCACGCTACTGATTCAGTAAAGGTATCTACTCTCGATTGGAAGATTAGGAATAGAGTATACAACCGGCTATTGGATTTAGTTTGTAACTTAGAATGTGATAGATTTTTAATCACTCACATGAAACCTTTGTATGATAATATCAATGTACCTACACCCATAGGCCATACACCTGATTGGCATAAATCAACGCCAGCAAGGTTTGTTCAGATGATTCATATTAGAAAGGAACTAAGAAGAGTTGGCGATAGCGAACAAACTAATTACATTGCTAAATTAGATGCAAGTAAAACAAACCCATCTCTGGTAGGGAATGAATGGACTATTTTCACAACAAATGGTGAGAACAAATGGTCAGGTATTCAAGAACTACGAGAGGGAAAACTATGAGTGTGATTCAGGTTAACACAAAATCATTTGTAGAAGCGGTAGAGGCAATTTGGCTTAAAGGTAAATATAAGTCCTCTACTACTTCTAGGACTGATGTTATCAGCAACACTTGTGTAGCAATTGTTAGAAGCGAGACATTGGAATTATTAAATGGTAATGACAAATCTGCGTTAAGTGTAACTATACCATTAACAACAGCAACCTTTGTTGATGGAGACCAAATGGTTATATTTGATATAGAGAGACTAATGAAATATGTAAAACATATGAAAAGTGAAGAGATTAATATAGAGTTTAGAGAGTCTGATATTAAAGTAAAGAGCCTAGTTAAAACAGTAACTTTGCCTAGACTATTAGAACATACTAATATGAATCTAATCACTATGATTATGGCTTTTAAATATGAAGTTGGCGATACTGCTATATTCGGCAAGACACAATTGACTTGTCATATGTCGTTTGATGGTAAAGAATTGAAAGAAGCAATCAAGTTCTGTACTATGTCAGGCACAGCAACCTATACGATTGATAATGAAGGGGGAACTAACTCCTTTACTATACAGTCTACAAGTAGTGGAGGCACTGATACTTCTAAAGTAGAAGTTGCGCTACTGACATCTAATGATATAGATGCAAATGTTTCTTTTTCTGCACCATTAGATAAGTTTTGTATAGATGAGGAAATGAGAATACTAACAGGTGATAATCTGCCTGTTATATTAATTGGGAATAATAGAAAGATGGTGGTAGCACCATACGTTAGAAGTGATTGAGATGATAATAAGCACAGTAGATAAGAATAATATGATTGGCCTTAGATGGCGAGATGAGAATAATAAAAGAGTAGAGGAGGAGGTTTCTTACGAGGAAGCCCCTCCCTATTTCTTTGTAGAACAGAGTGCTAATAAAATTAAAAGAATGTCGGTTAAAGAATACGGACAAAGTTTTACTATCAACGTTAGTTATGAAGAAGGCGACTATGTTTCTTTAGAGAAGAAGAAACTAACTAAAGTTACTTGGACTCCTCCTAAACCGTGGTATGGTAGAACACTAAAGAATCAATTTAATAAAACATATGAAGCAGATGTAGCGTACTCATACAGATACGCTGTTGATAACATACATGATATGCCAGAGTATAACCTACGAAAGTTCTATTGGGATATGGAATGGCAACAGGGTGGAGAACATGATGGTGCAGTTACCTGTATTTCCTACTATGATAGTTATCAAGGTAAATGTAATGTGTTATGGTGGACTACATTAGGTGCGGTTCCTGATATTACAGGACATTGTAAACCTAATGAAAGTGAACATGATATGCTAGAATGTTTTCTTAAACTTATAGAAGGTTCCGACCCAGATATGTTAATTGCATGGTTCGGTTCTAAGTTCGATTTACCTAAGTTGATTGAAAGACTGAATGCTAATGATATAGACCCTAGACGTTTATCTCCTTATCACGATGTTAAAGGAGTGTTCTTTGAATCAAGTAAAGGAATTAAACTCACAAAGGCTGTGAATAACTACTCACCGATTGAACAACCAATTCGTGGAAGGTTGATTCTTAATTTAGACTTAGCCTTTGAGCGTCAATGGAATGATTCACAAAGGGGGATGTTACCTTCATTGGCTTTAGACTATGTTTCTGAAATGGTGTTAGGAACTAAAAAATTAGTTAGTGATAAGTTCCCAGACAAGAATGATTTCTTCCAAAGAGGATGGCTTGAAGATACCCAAAGATATTTAGATTATGCTAGGGTTGATGTAGAACTTCTAGTTCAGATTGATGATACTATGAACACATCAGAATCTGTTATCGCATTACAGAGATTGCTTAAAGCACCCTTTGAAGCGTGTTTCTACGCAAGCAATATGGGTGGTATATACTTCATGCGTCATGCATGGTGGAAAGCACCTACGGGCGAAAAAGGTGAACGTGTAAATTACGAAGGAGCAATGATTTACGACCCATTAACTGAAGGTACAAATGGACTACACTTAGGTGTGGCGGCATTTGACTTTGCACAATTGTATCCTTCTATGATGATAGCAAGAAATATTTCTTGGGAAACTAAGAGCGATGTGCCAACGGAGTTCTCTGTTAACATCTTAACACCTAGAGACTTTAGTGAAGTAACTAAAGAAGATATGAAATATTACACAACAGATAAACTAGGACTATTGCCTAGAGCAGTATTAGAACTCAAAGAATTGAGGGATGAGTATAAAAGAAAAATGTATAACTCAACCACTAAAGAAGAACGCATTAAGTGGAATAGTAATCAATTAGCAGTAAAGCGTTTAATGGCGAGTTTCTACGGAATCACCGCGTATCAAGGCTTTGGTTGGGCTGATGTAGATATAGCGGCTTCAATAACTGCTAGTGCTAGAGAAGCGATTAGATGTGCAGCATTTAAGGTGATGGAATTATGAAGAATAGAAGACAATGTAGATGGTGTGGTAAGATAAACTCATTTGGATATGATAGAAGATATAAGTGTGAGGATTGTATATGAGAACAAGATTAGCAGTATATATAATATACACATTAGGTAGAATATCAACCATGTTTGCTAGATTTAATAGCGGTAGGTGGAGAAAATGAGAGTAGTATATGGGCATACAGATTCAATATACGTTCAGATGCCTATGGAAAGAGCAGACGAAACATTAGCATTACTTAACGTACACGTTAGAGCGAAGTTTCCAAACCTATTGGGTCTAAAGGAACACCCTGTAACTTTAGAGTTTGAAAAATACTATAAAACTTTAGGGGTAGGAGTGACTAAGAATAGAAATGCTGGTTTAATAACATGGAAAGACGGTAAAACATTAGAAGAACCTGAGTTTGTTATGACAGGGTTTGCTGCTAAAAGAGTAGCAATAACTACATTAGCAAAGACTATTCAATTAGAAGTGCTTAACCGTTGGGTCAATGAAGATAGTGAAGAGAATATTACTTCTTATCTTAAGACACACTATAATAGAGTATTAAATGGTGACATCGAAATGGATGAAATAACAAACAGAAGTAGATATAGACCTGAAAGGTTCATCTACAAATGTAATGATTGTAGTAAAGAATATAATGTGAAAGATGCAATAATTAGACACAAGGAGTTTACTACTTCCTTTTGTGGAAAGTGCGGTTCTGAATTAGTTTTAAAAACACTTGAAGGTAAGCAGCCAAGTATTGGTAGTGGAGTAGAAGGAGTAGTTTGGTGGAATCAAACATATCCTATACCTATTGATGATTCGTATTTTTATGTTAGAGTACAAGATGACCCACTAAGACCTAAATATATTAATCCAATAACCGGAATACACAAAAGACCAACGTACTTGGCAGCACCAAGTAAAGAACAAATGCCAAATCATGTCCCCGATTATAGACACTACTCAGATTCTATAATCAAAAAAGCAGAACCGATTTACAATGCTATGGGATGGGATATAAAACCAATTAGAAACGACGTAAATCAAACAAACCTAGAGGAATGGTGGTAATAAAATGACAGAAGAATTAAAAGAATATACATATAAATGGAACGCAGATAACTATGATGATGATACACAACCCATATTGAAGATAACAAAATCTTCATTTGGTTCATTTCAATGGTGTCCTAAGAAGTATGAGTTTAACTACATACATAGGCTACCACAATCTACATCAGAAGCAATGATAAAAGGCACAGCAGTACACAATAGCAGAGAAGATTTCTTCAATGTGTTTGATGTTAAGAAAGCAGAAGACCTAACTTATCATGAGTTAGTAGAATATAATATGAGTCTATACCCAATAGATGGGTATAGTGATATGTATAAAATTATAGCAACCTTTGAAGCAGATAGATTTCTTAAATCTAAAGAAGACGACACAGTACATGAATACCTACCTGTTGTAAATGAAGCAATGTTGGATGCTGAGATAACTATACCTCATTCATTTAATCCTAAATACATTTTACAGCGTGATTATGTGGTTCATTTACAAGGAATAATAGATAGAATGTTTATGCAAGACAATCAGTACATCCCTTTAGAACTGAAGACAGGTGCATGGAAAGACTACAAAACAACTAGCATGAGAAAAGAGATGTCTTTCTATAAAATGCTAATAGAGAATGCTACCGATGAAAGCCTAGCAAATGCAGGTCTCAGTAGAGACATACCAATAACCAATTGGGGTTGGTATTATCCAGCATCTAATTACATACATGTAGAGCCTGTAAAGAAGAGTAGTTACAAAGCAGTAATGAATGGTATATGTCAGTTATTACATGCCTATGAGCAGAAGGAGTTTAATGCTAAGTATTATTATAGTACATGTCAACATTGTAGTTTTTACAGCATATGCCCATCAGCACAGGAGAGTGAATGGTTATGAGTAAGAAATCAGAACCTTATGGATTAGGTTTAACTGTATCAGAAATAATACAAGAGAAAACTAAAGTTATACTACGAAAGAAAAACATAACATTCAGTGATATGAGAGACCTACAAGGGATGGTAGGAGGTATATCTCAACTTATATATGATGATGTAACTACTCAAAACAAGTTAGATTTAATTTGGAATAAGAAAATATCATTACTCAGCCAGGATGTAGTATCTAATATATTTGGAGAAATATTCTACCATGCCTGTAAAGAGGCTATTCAAACAGTAGTTTCTGTAACTATACATGAAGAATTAGCAACAGCAAAAATAATATTTAATAATAATGAGGTGGATAAGAATGAAGTTTCCAAGAGAAGTGTGGGCGGGCAGTCATCTAAAAGACGCACCCCAGATGAAACGAATGATAGTGAAGAGTAAGGAAGAGTTTACTCAATGGGTTAATGCTTTTAATGGTAAGATGAATTGCTATACAACAGTATACGATTTTGAATCATATGCTGAAACTGCAAAGGTAGATTCTACTTGTATTAAAGACAGAATGTTTTTAGATTTTGATGCACACGGACAACCGTTAGATAACGCATGGATTGATTTTAACAAGATAGTGAATGTTCTTTATGATAACGATGTATTTTATAGAATGTATTTTAGTGGGAAAGGTTTTCATATAATTGTATACGGAGAGGAAGCAAATGATATCAGAAGCATTCAAAGTAGTTTTACCAGATTGGCAATTAATCACCCTACGTTGGACAGAACGGGCGTACAAACTAATAGGCTTAGGCGTATTCCTAATACTGTCAATCTTAGTAGTGATGGGCCATATTATTGTACTCCTTTAACTTTTAAAGATTTATCAGAAGGTTTAGATTTTATTCTAAATAAAGCAATGTCAGGGAATTGGCCTATCATAACATATGGTAATGTAAAGATGTCATGGGATGAAGTAAAACCAATGAAGACTTCTGATGTAGAAGTAGTAGCACCTAAACCACCAGGAGAATTACCAATACTACCATGTTTATATAATTCAATCATGGTAGAAAATCCAGGCCATTATGCTAGAGTATATTTAGTTCAATGGTATAGAGATATATTAGCGATAGGTGAAAGAGAATTAACTCCAGATAAACAAGAGGCTATCATTCAGATTATAATGAATGAAATTAAATCTATTGTAGCACATGATGGTGTTTGGTTAGATTGGGATGAGAACGTAACTCTAAAAAACGTAAGGTGGATGGTATCAAAAGGTTATCATGCACCTAGTTGTGAAGCAATACTTGTTCCTCAAGGTTATTGCATAGGTAAATGTTGGAGGTATCCTGAATGAATAAATTAATAATAGATAGTAGAGAAAACTCTGATTTGTATAGAGCAGTTAAAGATGAGGCGACTAAACTTAATCTGATGACTGAAAAACAATGGTTAGAAATAGGAGATTATGTTTTTCAAGATGTTTGTTTTGAGGCCAAGTCTACTATTGATTTCTTACAGTCTGTAATAAACAAAAGATTGTGGAATCAATTAGATAATATGGATAGACATTACGAACATTGTTTTCTGATAATACATGGCTCATTACATGAGGCTATGAAATATCCTAAGTATGTTAACGTCAACATGACTGAGCAACTAATAGCAAACAAGTTCTATGGAGCAATAGGAAAGATTAGTTTAGATACTGATGTTAAAATCTTCTGGGTAGAAGGGCCAAGAAAGGCTGCTAAAATAATGACTACCATATGTAAGATGCGACCAATAGATAGAAAGGTAATAAAGCCCAGCCTACTAAAAAGAATAACAACAGATGATTTAAGAATAAACCTACTAGCAACTATTAAAGGGGTTAGTGAAATGAAAGCACAACAGTTGGTTGATGAGTTTGGTTCACTAATGGAAGTAGGCGAAGCAAGTATAGAAGAAATAACAAAGATAGCAGGGATAGGCACAAAAACAGCAGAACGCATCGTAGATGTAATGAATAGTGAAGATAGAGTGATAATATGATTAATAGAAGAATAATGGATGAAGATGAACTATACTATAATTTTATAGATAATGGAATGCAAGAAGAAGTTACGCATGTAACCTTACCTGCGGTAGCGGTTAGTTATACCGCAGATGCTGTCAAAGCATCGAACTATAACTATACACCAGCAACACTGTCATTCTTTACAATGGTAGGACAGTTGGTTAAAGATATGATAGCAATACCTAGCGGAGCAAACATTGATGATACTAGGTTACAGTTTCTTTGGTTACAAACTTCTGGTACTGGTAAATCAACTTTAACTAATTGGTATCTGCCTATTGTTAAAGAAGCATTTAGACTAGTAAATGAAAAGCATGGGACTGAGTTTGATTTATTCGATATAACAGACTATACTGATGCCGCATTAATTGGTTCTTTTGAACAACAAAAGGAAGAAGTAGAAGATGAAGACGGGCGAACTAGAACTATTGATGTGGTAGTACAAGTTCCAGGTCAACTAGATGGTGAAGGTTTAGCGGTATGGGATGAGTTTGAGTATTCCGGTATATTCAAACAGTCGCAACACAAAGAGAATGCGATTGTGTATTTGAATACATTTATGAATACCTTACATGGTGAGACTTGGATTATTTCTAAGAAGTTGAAACAGGGTGATGAACCTATTGAATGTAAATGTACCCGTTCAATTTATGCTACATCATATATACCAAAAACCCTTACTACTGTGATAACAGAAAAGGGAGTTCTTCAAAGGCTATTGACCTTTATCTGGGAAGTTCCTCAAGATGTACAGAAGAAAATGAGAAGACAACTGATAAGTGATTTTGGTGTAATTCGTGAGAACGAAGCACCTAAACTAAAGTACGCTAATGCACTAGCGAAAATATACGATGCGGTAAAAGAAAGATATGACGAAGTAGGCCAAGACTCCTTGAAAGTTATTCGTATTGCTCCTGAAGCAAAGGATGCTTTACTTAGAGAATGCATTCTAATGGAACAGTATATTTCACATAGTAGACCCGAAGTATTTTCTGCGGTGGAAACATTCATCAACAGAATACTAAAACACATACAAAAACTAGCAGTCCTATGTGCGGTGGCGGAAGCCCCAAGTATTAGCGATAAAAGTAAAAGGTTCATTGTTACTGCAAAAAACATAGAACAAGCGTCTTATTTAGTTCGACAATGTTATAAGAGTCTCGTATCATGGCTTGATGAAGCCCTCAGAGTCGAAAGACAAGCGGTAGCAGACCAAGCCAATTTAGGAGTATTTAAAGCAATATTCAATAAAATGGAGAAAAACGACGGTTGGGTACATAAGGCTAGGTTACTACAAGAGGTTAGAAAAGAAACTAAGAAGAGTCAAGCGACTATTTACAATTGGTGGAAGAAAGAAGTAGAAACACACTTTGAAGAGAATAGAATAGATAAAAGAGCATACATTAAATTGAAGGAGGAAAGCAAATGAGTTATGAAGGAGATAAGTATGAATATAAGTTTCTTGTATTTAGTATATTAAATGGGCCAAAGAATATGATAGATAATCTAAATGCAGAAGGTGATGAAGGCTGGACAGCATATGATAACCTTTCTATTAGTGATGATAGAATAGTTACATTCTTAATGAGAAAGAAACTTGTTAAGGTTATTGAACCTAAAGAAGAAAGAGAAAGAGCATTAAGTTCATTATGGGGTGGAAACGAATGATTGGTGATTTGATTAAAGGCAGTTGTGCTGTAATAATTGGTATTTTAGGAGCGTTAATAGGATGAGTAAATGTAAATGTTGGACTGACATGGGTGTTGTGCCTATCACATGGATTTGTTCATATTGTGAGAGTGATTTAAATGAGTAAAGTAGTAGCAATTGATATTGAAACGAAGAACTTCGCTAATGATATAGGTGGTTGGAGTAACACACATATGTTTCAGCCATCTGTTGTTTGTACTTGGGATGGTAGCGTAGGTACTGTGTATGTAGAACCTGATTTAATAAAATCATTAGATGACTTACACAAGAGTGGTACTATTATTAAATCACTAAGACAACTTAAGTTTGATTTAGATGATTTACATAAAGAAGGTGGCATATTATTAGGACATAATATAGCAGCATTCGACTTACCTGTGTTAAGAGATTCAATGGATATATATTGTATCAATAAGTATTTTAATACTAAACAGTATTTCGATACAAGTAGAAAAGTGAGTGCTATAACAAAACAACGGTATAGTTTGAATAATTTAGTTCAACATACTTTAGGTTCGGAGAAGAGTATGGATAGTGCAGATGCTCCCATAGTTTGGAAAGCAGGTGGGTATTCGGAAGTTGCAGAATATTGTATAAAGGATTGTCAATTAGTATATGATTTATGGAAACATGGTAGAGATAATGGTTTCATTAAAGGTTATTCTATTGATGATGTAGAAGAAAAAACAATGGAGGTGGAGTGGTAATGGTAGGTACAGTAGAAATAATATTGTGGTTCGTTTTTATCCTTGTGATAAGTTTACTATTCTTCGCTGCGTTTGGTTCAGAGAAAGTATCGAATCAAACCATAGAAGAATATATGGATAATCTAATCAACGAGGAACAACAACGTGGCACTTAAAGAACAGTGCAGCAATTGTGGTGAAGAAACAATCCCTAGAAGAATACAAGGGTTTTATGTAGGTTCTACACAGAGAATTAAGATTTGGGAATGCCGAGAGTGTAATGCTCTATGGTCTGAAAAAATCTTAGACTCTGTGTAGGCCTACGCTTTTTTTATGCAAAAATTAAAAAACGCATATTTCAGTGGGAACTATCGGCTATTCTCAATCCCACGGCCCATATGTGCCTTCAGCCATTGAAACCTTAAGCATTTCATCGAAAGTATATAGTTTAACATCCTTTACGTTGCCTGTTTTATAGTATACGTCTTTAGGAAAACCCACTTCCTTTCCTGTTGCTACGTCTATAACAAAACCATTGTTAATTAAAATAAAAGCATGTCCATATTCAACTCCTTCTATACCGCCACCAGTGCCTGTAACTGTTGCGTGTGCTAACTTAGCACTATCACCCATGTTATGTGTATTATCAGCATGACTTGCGTTTTTCATCATCCATCTATAAGCATCGGGATAGCAAGTACCGCCATCATTCTCACCTTTAATGATATTATACCAGGACATTAACAATCTACGCCTTCTGTAAAACCATCTTTAGTTTTCAAATCAATGTAGCATTGTTTCAGTATATTGTACTGTGTTTTAGCAGCAGATTCAGTCATCAAAAAGTTACCATTGAAGCCACCAACAGGTGAAGCATCATCAGCATAAGCATCTGCGTTTGCATATATTTTTCCATTGTATTGAATAGGGAATGTTTTATTTCCTTCTGCATCTATTTCTTTATTACATCTAGTATCAGATATTACACATATTGCATCACGGCATAATATTCCAAAGTTTGTATCGTAGTCAATTTCTAGTGCCATGTTATCATCCTGTTTATGTTTCTTTATTAATTATCCTATGATTTCCATGTACCTATATTGGTAACAAACTCACCATATCTTACATTCATTAAATCAATGTATTCATCTAAGGATAATATATTATCCATTAACCAAGTATCGAACCACGCTACATCCCAAGAAGAATCAGCCGGTGGAATCCAAGTTTCTATGTCTGCTGTTATTAGAGTAAACGTATCATCTTTATCGCAGTCATCCCAAACTAAATCTATTACATCTTGGCTGTTTTCTATTATAGTTACAGATGTTACATCGGGATTATCCATTAGAGTTTGATGAATAACACCAAGACCTAAGCCACCGATTAATACATCTCCTGTTGCATTATCCCATAACCATTGATGTTCTGCATATTCAGCATATGAATCTTGCATAATAGGCATAGGGCATCCATCTTTTAATAATACAGTATATTCTTCTGCACTTTCATTTTTCATTATAAGATACCCCTCCCAATTATTTTCTGTTGTTTGGTTAGTATAATGTTTTATTTCAAAATTACCCGAAGTTGCTTCCGGTAAAATAACTCTTTGTCTTGTAGGCATATTAATCACAGTGCAACGAAATTGAATGTATATCTTTGAGAAGTAGCGTTGGTAGAGCCTCCGGCATTAGTAACTGTTAATTTCAAATCAACTACTATTTCATCACCTGCTGCTGGATAAATAACGCCGCCTCTTCCACCACCAAAAGCAATAGTCAATACCTCAGTAATACCGCCACTACCCGTAGCATCTTGACTTGTACTTGGTGAATTAGTAGTTGAAACGGTAACTCCCGAAGCCATAGAACTAGAAACTAAAACCAAATCCCATGCAAAACTTGTTCCGCCTGTATGTCTTGCATATGCTCTAAACTCAGTGTTATATTCTGAAGCGCACCCTATAAATGCACCGGCCATAGGATTAACATCAACATCAACAGTTCTCGCATTACTGGTCATAGCACCACTCGAAGTTCCCTCGGTATAACCACATTCATCAACATGGGTGGCAGAAGAATTATTATAATTACCACTAGAAGTTGTAGCGATTGTAACACTTGAAGGTGCAGCAACAGTTCCTTGGCCTGCTTGTGCGACTGAACCAACTGTACCCATAAAACTCATTTGAATCAACCTACTTGAACCCAATTTGTAGCAGATACGCAAATGTATGATGTTGCTTCATTATCTGCTACTGCTGCATTAGTAGCCCAATTGCTTACAACGGAATTATTTGTACCAAGACCTACTGTTGCGCTAGAGCCTGTATTATTGAATACAGTAAATTGAGTCCCTACTGTTGCGCTAGTAGGTAATGTGCAAGTACCGCTAGTCCAATAAACGTATGAACCGGATTGTGCTTCTGTTAATGTAGTGTTACCTGCTACTGCTACAACTTGTGCTTTAGATGCAATACCACCTGATGCATTACCTGTAAGCCAAGTAACTCCACCATCACCGGAACTTATTGATAATTGGTCGCTACCTGTTGCACTTGGTACATCTGCATTCCCAATCACTACGTTGTTAGAACCCGTAGTGATATTATCCCCTGCTTCACAACCTATTGCTATATTGTCATCACCCGTAGTTATAACATCTAAACCACCATAACCAATAGTAGTATTTCTATCTCCGGTAAATGTGGTAGTTCCAAACATAGAACCGTAACCAATTCCTGTATTCTTTTCACCACCTCTTGAATAGTAACCTGCGTATGAACCAAAGTACGCATTGTAACCTGTTTCTTGTTCCATATACATCGCTTGATTACCTACTGCTGTATTTCTTCCACCGATAGTTTGAGACAAACCTGCCCCACTTCCAATTAATACGTTGTAAGAGCATCTTAATGTTCCAGAAGAATAAGTGGACATATTCGTACCCGCTTGGTGTCCAATAACTACATTCTCTCCACCATTTGTAACTGCTGCACCTGCTTCATTACCGATGTAAACTGAGTTAGCACCACCATTATATCCTGTCGTCATTGAACCTGCGGCATTATATCCTATTGCTATCAGATTATCAGCAGTTGTTACTGCATCTGCCGCATAGTTTCCAATCGCTATTGTTTTTTCTGCACCTGCTACTGCTCCACCTAAAGCATTGTAGCCCATTGCTATGTTATCGCTTTCTGTTGTAGCAGCATCTAAAGCACCTGCTCCAACGGCAATGTTTCTAAGGCCAGTTGATATATAATAACCTGCATTTTTACCTATTCCTATATTTTGAGAACCTGTTGTAATTCTTTGTAGTGAAGCGAAACCATATGCTGAGTTATCATCTCCCGTTTCTATTGCTTTCAAAGAATAGTGGCCTATTGCTGTGTTATTAGCAGCATGATAAGTAGTGTTAGTAGCATGACCTTCTGCTGCACCAAATCCAATATACAAGCCCATTGTTGAGTTTCCATTTTTGGCTGCATCTGTTCCTATTGCGATAGCATAACCATTACCTGTACTATCTGCATTCATCCCCGCATTTTGACCGATGTAAATAACTCCATAAGAACCATTGGTTTTACCTGCATTTGTTCCAACATAAATTGAACCACCATTAGTAGAGCCTGTTCCACCTGCGTGTTGTCCTATGCCTATATTATCATAACCAGTAGTCATAGCATCTAGCGCATATTTTCCTATCGCAATATTTCTATAACCGGAATTAATTGACTTACCTGCATCAAATCCTATGCCTATATTATCATCACCTGATGTTAATGCTGCTAAAGAATCTTTACCAAGCCCAACATTTCTTTGTGCGTTATTTAATGTTCCATGTGGGGGGGCTGCACCATCAGGAGAAATTAGAATACTATCTCCAAAGTTAGTAATGTTACTAATTACATCTGTTAAACCATTGAGAGCAGTAGCACCACCACCACCTGCATTTTCCCAAGCAACACCGCTACCTGTTGAAGTCAACACCTGTCCATCAGAACCATATGAGTTTGCAATTTTTAATTTTGAATTGACTAAATCAATCGCACCATCTGAGTATATCTTTAGTCTTGGACTTCCACCTGTTCCTAAGAATATAGCATTCGTATCTTCTCGACCCATACCGCAATCATTGTCGTCAATAAATGTGTAAGACGGAGATGTATAACTGCCCCCACCGAGAGATATATTTGCCGCTACTGATGCAGTTGAATCAACAGTAAGAACATCAGTTTTCACTGTTCCATCAAAGTATGCGTTTTTGAACTCAAGACTTGAAGAACCTATATCCACATCATTATCAGTGACGGGTTCCAATACTCCATCCTTCAATATGATTTGAGCAGTCCCATTGGAAGTGAATCCTATCTGCCCTGATGCGGGGCGATAGATACCTGTGTCTGTATCATCAACGAATCTAAGAGTTGGTGCAGATGCTCCACCATCTGATATTCCCAACTTGTTATTTCCACTAACATTGATTGTTGCAGTTGCCGTCACTGTTCCTGTTAAGGTCGGACTTGTTAGAGATTTATTTGTTAAAGTCTGACTTCCTGTTAATGTAGCAACAGTTGAATCAATTGCTATATTATCAGCATTGGCAGTTATACCTGTTCCACCAATAACATTCAATGTAGGATTAACTGTACTTGTTCCAGTTTGAGTCATTCCTGTTCCAGCAGTAACAGAAGTAACAGTTCCACTTCCACCACCTAAAGTAACCCATGCTCCATCACCTCTCAAGAACTTAGCAATATCTGCTGTACCTGCAAATGGTACTAATCCACCTGCTAAATCAGTAGCATTACTAGAATCTGCACCTTCAAACTGTTTAACTTCTAATGTTCTTGAACCACCTAATGTGATTTGTTTTGCATATTCAAGTTTAACACTTGTAGTTGCACTATGTTGTGCGGCACTTGTTCCTTTATGGCCTCTAATTAAACCTGTTAAACTTGCACTTGTTTTACCTGTGTATTTTATTTTCTCACTAGCAATATCTACAATACCGGAAGACGGGAAAGTGTCTGCTTGTCCTTGAGTGCTTAAAGTAAGAGCAGTTCCGTTATCAGTTAAAGTTACACTTAAAGTACCTACACCTATTTGAGTATTAGCAACAGCAAAGCCACTAACTTTAGCACCTGTAACTGCATCATCAGAAATCTTTGCTTCTATAACTGCATCATCTTGTAATCTAGTTGAGTTGATTGAATCTGCACCTATTCTTGTAGCAGGTAAAGTTCCTGATGTTACTGTGCTAGCATTAACTGATGATATTTTATCATTAGCAATAGAACCTGCTAATTGAGCATTAGTAATTGTACCTGTTAAACTGCTAGTAGGTAATCCAGTAGCGTTAGTTAACACACCACTAGCAGGTGTTCCTAATGCTGGTGTAGTAAGAATAGGACTTGTTAATGTTTTATTCTCTAAAGTTTCTGTTGCATCTAATAGTGAAACCGTTCCTGCTAAATTAGGTAAAGTAATTGTTTTATTACTACCTGCTACTGCCGATATTAAAGTCATATCATAACCATCAGCCGTTGTTCCTTCAAAGACTACACCATGATTTACAGTAGTGGTTTCAACATGAGCAGTAGTTGTTGTTCCTGTAACTGTTAAATTGTTAGCAATAGTTATTGTCCCTGAACCAGTAGTACCAAGTGTATAACTTGCTACATTATTCAATAACCCTGTAACCTCACTTGCTGTTTGGTCAGCAGTAGCATTTGTTTCACCAGTATAACCTAAGTTGGCTAGAGTCATTGTTCTTTTACTCATAGCAGTAATATGACCTGTACTGTTAGTAGTTAATGTATCAATAACTTCTGCATTCGCAGTATCTATATTTGTAGTAGCATAACTTGGGTGTGAATAAACTGTATTAGTATCAGACCACGGAACGTTTACCACCATTTGATTAGCGGTATTCAATTGTATTCCGTAAGTTCTTGCAGCAGTAGCACTTACAGCAGTAGCCGTAACTGATTGGTCAGTATCACTAAATAACTCTACAAGCCCTTGTGTTGATGAAGTAGCAGTTGAATATGTTGTGTCGGTAGTTTTATCTGTCCAAGACAGACTACCAGCAGTAGAACCAGCAGTTAGAACTTTACCATTATTAGTGGTGCTTGTTGCTATAACATGTAAATTACCATCACCAGTTGGGTGAGAATAAACTGTATTATCATTTTCAGGCACTACCCATTCACCGTCTTTTCTCAAAAAGGTATT
>Ga0209091_10002292_pt1 | contig 16244 bp, 17 predicted proteins | sample ArcticOcean_MG_C_6_FD_187438 | JGI IMG/M metagenome (GOLD analysis project Ga0209091, IMG submission 187438) | Marine microbial communities from western Arctic Ocean - ArcticOcean_MG_CB8_128 (SPAdes) (version 2) | ecosystem: Environmental > Aquatic > Marine > Oceanic | place: Arctic Ocean...
ATCTCCCCGGCAGTAGTTATTGAGGAAGAACCAGAGATCCCAGGAACACCAATACCAGAAACAATAGGAACTATACTATATTTAGACAAAAAAAGTACTGTTCCATACAACACAGTAACAACAACTTCTGATACTGTTAAAATGGGGTATATAACAGGTACAAACGCGGAGGATAATGCCATTCATATGAGGACAATACCGTATCTAAGTTAAATTGAAACAGTATAATATAGTAATTTTTTTATAACAGAGATGTCTCGAGCAGAGGCCGCTTAGAGTTTGGTGGAATAAATAAAAATATCATTTAACATAAAATGATATTCGCATTCGCAGAAATTGCTCTAACTATAACATCTGGTATTACATCCGATACAGATTCTACCCTGAGTTCTATAGCATATTGTGTATCAGTAGGAGATTCCAAAGAATGGAGAGATACAATAGATGATAGTGGAAATATAACCGGCCGAAGTCAATATATATCGGGTATTAATATATGCAATGAGGGTGGCGATATAGAAATTGGTGATTTAATTTGCACAAGTAGTACCTCTGGATATTTTATGAAACAAGCGGATGATCTAATTCATAATTATACAGCTGGCAAATGTATGGAAAATATTACTTTTGATTCCACTGGTAAAAAGCAGAGTGTATATAGTATAATGATGTGTGGTTAAATAATTAATTAGATAACAACTTAAAACTCATTATTATAATAATATTATAATGAGTGAAAACGTTGTTATGACACAAGAATCCGTTGCTGCTGTTGAAGCAACAACTAATAAAGCTGAAGAACCACAACCACAACCAGAGCAACCACAACCACAACAAGTTAATCTTATTAGCGTTCCTATTACAAATGAGAATGTTTCTCTTAATGTTATGGTTGGATTTTTAAATGTTGCACAGAAAAGGGGGGTTTTCAATGTTCAAGAATCAGCAAAAATTTGGGAGTGTATTAGAATGTTTCAAAAACCTTCAGGTCCACAAGGTCCTGAAAGTATGTAATTATACAACCCATAAATTTTGATATCTTTTATATCGTTCTATTTCATCGCATTTTAAACTATATATTGTCCAATAATAAACAACCATACAATAAAATGGATAAGTTGTTTGCTTACATTCGCTAACAGGTAGTATTGAACCTTCAAATTTTTTTGTAAATTGTTGCAAAATTCCATTTTTATCTATTTCGCCGAAAACTCTTCCACCACTGATATCAATAATAGATTCAGTATCGACTTTCATACAAGGCCGCATTTTTCTTGAATAATTATTCTCAATATCATACTGTTTTTGTTTCCATTTACATAGACGATATGATATCTTTAATGGTTTATCCACGAATTCTTTTCTACGACCTATCAAAAAAATGTAGTAATATTTATTTAAATACAGCGAATTATGTCCTACATAACTGTAAATAATAAAAAATAGCGGTTCCGGTAAATAAACATTCATTATATTAAAATATAAGATAATAATATAATGATTGGAAATATATGCATAATGTCAAATTATTTAGCTTATGCAATGGCAACATACTGTATTGCGTCTATATTTTATGTAGTTAGAACAAGAACTGTTGGAACTCCATTTAAAGATTCATTAACACCGAAACAATTAGCAATTAAAGCTGCATCAGCTAAGGTGCGAAAAAATATATTTTATCAAGGAATTGCTTTAGGCGTTGTCGTATGCTTTTTATTTCGCCCTTTTGATCAATGTTAAACAATAGGATAAAATAATTAGCACCGCTTTTTTGTTCTATGCGGTGCCTTTTTTTATGTTTATAGTTTTCTAGACATTTACAAAAATCTTTTACGCAATTTTGCATTAAATGCTTTGGGATATTTACGAATTATCTTAGCTGTAATTCTTTTACCGCGAGATTTTCTATTTAAATAAAAAAGATGTCCACGTGCCAAAGGATATTTATAATTCTTTTTTGATTTCTTTTTTTTGATATATTTTGTGTTGTTCTTTTTTGTTGCCTTAGATTTATATATTATTCTTTTTTTTGTTTTTCTTCTTCGACCACCTTTATTTTTTTTACTTGTTGCATTTGAATTATTATTTGGCAAATATACGAGTTTCCCTTCATTATTAAACATATTATTAATATTAAAATCATTTAATCTAGTATTATTCACTTTTTCTTGAGCTATAACTGGTGCTGATACCATTTCTCGTCCAAATCCCAATTTTATTAATTGTGGCATTATCTTTCTTTCTTCTTCTGTGCCAGCTAAACTAGGAATTTTGTTGAAAAAATCATCTATTTGTTTTTCTACTTCTGAGGCTGTATTCATTGTTTTAAGACTAGGTAACCAACGATTCTTGAAAAAACACATTACATTTCTATCATCACAATGACTCCCATAATCTTTATCTAATCCTTCACCAATTCTTATTATTTTTTTTCCTTTTCCATCTAAAAAAGTTGCTTTTTCTATTTCATTTCTAATCGCTTTACTCATATATATATAGTATAAAGATTATATTGTATGTATTCTCTCTCTATTTGGAATTATAAATTCTGTTTTCTTTGATAATTCTATCATTTCAACGCAATTATCATCACTCTCAGATTTTGACGATGCATCTAAAATTTTCCATAAACCATTATCTACGCGCTTAAGTTTTATTATATTTGAAATAATTTCTATTTGTTCTTGTCTGTATCTTTGATTCTCATCTTTAATGTAACTTTTTATGACCTTCAACATTATACGACTAATAGTATTATTAACCATTTGAAATATCTTTATAATACCACCAGTAACACCAATTACTTCAATATATCCTATAGTATTTATTCTATATAACCAATAATCTGCCAATGCTGCTGTCAATAATGTATTTGTAATTATTAAAACCCAATCCAATATCATCTTAAATTTATTCTTTATTTTGTTGTTAATAGAATAATTTGGTATTTTCTTTTCATCTATAAATAAATCTTGATAATATAATGGTTTTGATGCTGTATAATAAACTATCCAAGGAAAATTCCAAAATATAATAAAAAATACACTACCAACTACGATAGGCAAGTAAACAAAATCTCTAAATTCTTCAAACCATATTAACACTAAAGCACCAGTTAATGGTAGAAAATATCTTTTTATTGGAATATTTCTACAACATTCTTTGCTACATATGCATTTATTATCTAAACAAGGGCTGCGACAATATTTACACATCTAATAGATAAATATTGTTGCTATATTTTAAGTCTGTTTTAAAAATATAGAGAGATTAAACGCGATAATACATCAACATTTGATATCCATTTTTAAAATTAAAAAATGTGTCATAATCTTGGGTAAAACGCCATTGGGTATTTTTTTCTAATTTATTTTTCCACTTAAACGGTTGCATTCTAGCGTGACTTTCTCCATCGAAACCATATTCTTTTCCATTACAAGTTAAATATGCACTGAAGTGAGTCTTTTTAGTATCGCGTAAAACAACAGAATCCAATGCATATTTTATCTTTTGCTTTTTATTATGGACCCCAGAATCGAAAGCTAATGTAATATTAACTGGTTTTGCGCCACCGTCGAGTGTAAATTTGGAGTGCAAATCCACCACGAAAAAATCTGGAATTTTATCATTGTTAGTTTGATATTTGAAATGATCTGTAAGAGTTTCTTCAAAACCCCTTTTTGATAATTTTTTTGTAGCTTTAAGTGTAATCCAATCCATTGTCAATTGTTGTTGTTTTGATTTTAAGGGAGAATCTAAGTATTCAACCATACCTTTATAATATGTCATTGGATTCCAAGCTGCTCCTGTTTTGACGGCTAATCCCTTTATCCCTTTCTTTTTTAATGATTTTGGTAAATGACTATATATTCCTTTAATAATATCATTTGTATCCATTAAATATGCAAAATTATGATTTTCATTACCAAAATTACCACCACCACTTCTTAATGAAGCCTCGATACATTTATTCAATAAAAAGAAAGGCCATTTTAATTTTGCACCTATTTTACTATTATCTAATCTCAAACCCGTAATCATAATTTGCCTCATATATCTTGTAAATTTTCTTCCTTTGTCACTTATGAAAAATACCATGAAAAAACTATTGAACCAACAATTAGACTGCATTTGTTTTGGAGCAACAATATTATTACATAATGGTTTCATCTTAGAATTAAGATTTTTCAATAAGTGTTGTTTCGCTGCTTTTGAATTCCATTTAATGCATTTTCTTTTTCCTTTTTTATTAATAGAAATTTCTTGTTCTTTACAACCAAATAATCCAAATTCCGGTGTAATAGATTGGAGAGATTGAAGACGTTTATTTACAGAAGGTGTAAATGATTTCATAATACTAATTGATTTTTGCACACTTTGTTTCAATGAAGGATTTATACTTTTAATAACAACTGTTCCCATTTGTCTTTTTTTTGGTGACATTTTTTTCACTGATACTTTAATTTTAGTTTTTTGGACATTTTTTCCTTCTTTTAAATATGCTTCACAATTTCCTGTTTTTTTATTTTTTCGTGTTCCTTTTGGACAACGTTTTCTTTTTTTAACAGTTATATTTGTAACATTTTTCTTTTTTTTCTTTAATGTAATTTTTACTTTTTTTTTATTTTTTGCTTCGCTGATAATAGCCCGCAAATCTCTTTTAATTCCGCGTAAATACTCAAGTAATTGGGTATTATACGCAAATTCCGGTGGATACGCCCAATCTTTAGGTTTGGCAACCCACGTATTAGAATCTACCTTTTTTATTTTTTTATAAACTTCATAGATATCGTCAATTCTTTTTCTTCTAGCCTTTAATATTTTATTATTGACTTTTCTAGTTGAATAATTGCCTGGTTTTATAGCCCAATCTTCCTCATATTTTTTAGATAATTTAGGTTTTTTTTCTTTTTTCTTTTTTAAGGTCTTTTTTCTTTTTTTAACAACTTTTTTTAGTGCTTTTTTCTGGGTTTTACATTCACATCGTGTTTTTATAAGTTTTCCTCCTTTATCACATTTAGGTTTCGAATAAATAAAAGTCATTGTATATATATTCTAAATAATTTAATATTTGTAAAATGTATATGAATAATATTAATGGAATTATATCAAAATCACCGGCTCTTAATATTCCTATAATCAATACACCTGGACCTAGTCTACCAAAAATACCTGCTTCCGAAGGCACCTGGTTTACTGGAAGAAATATGATTACTTTAGGTTTACTTATTATTATTTTAGCTTTATTGGGCATGAATATTTTTGGATATTTATCAGAAGGTGTTGATATATTTGGTGCTTTATTGCAAAAATTAGGCATTGGAACAGTAAAAACTGTTGAAAAAACAGTAGATATTTCTATGGATGGTGTTAAACTAGGAGCTGATATAACAACTGGTGCTGTTAAAGACGCGGCGAAAATGGTATTACCAAACACAAACTCAAAAAAAGAAAAAGGAACAATATCTGACGCAGTTAGCAAAAAAAATGATGAAATAACAAATAATTCAATAGGTCAAAATGATAATGTCCAACTTCCTGTAGAAGACCAGAGTTCTAACAGTAAAATACAAACCAGAGTTTCCAGTCAAAAAGCAGGATGGTGTTATGTAGGAACAGATAGAAATATCAGGTCTTGTATACAGGTAGGAGAGTCTAATAAATGTATGTCTGGAGACATTTTTCCTAGCAAAGAATTATGTATGAATCCGAAACTTAGAGCATAATATTGATTACAATTATATATTATAATCAATTAAATCATTTACTGTTTATCAGTAGCATTTTGGAAATACCATCGCAATGAGAAGTATGGTGGGAATATATTCATTGAATCATCCATTTCCATATTAGGACCACTACTTACAATATCCACAATTTCAGTTGATGATAAAGAGCGATTAAAATACCGAAGTGACGAAATCATACCTGAAAAGCCTCTATTCATATTTACAAATACCTTACCATAGTTTTGTTTAGGAACATTCTTAAACTTATGTCTTACTGCTATGGTGCCGTTTGCGTATACGTCAAGTTTCATACCATCAATGCGAAGAATTATATTAACCCATTTATTTAATGGAATATCATTTATCATAACTTCTTCCTCCATAACATTACCACCAATGCAACTGCTATCTGGGGTTCCTGGTGCGCAAGGGAAGGTATTCATTTTAACAATCAATGCATTTTTATCTTTATCTAAATATAATCCAGGACCATTATTTGGAGAAGCTATACCGTTATCGTCATACTTTTCAGACCCTTTATGAAAAATATGACCTGCTGTCCCCAATGCTTGCGTATAAGTTAAATCATCAATGAAAATCCATACAGAATATGTAAATTCCAAACCATCTCTCTGATTATTGGAACGGAGTAAAGTAATAGATTTATTGTCCTTGGGATCTTGTGGGATAACAACAAATTTCTTTGCATCCTTAATGCCCTTAACCAAATATGGTGAAGGTGATGGTGAGAAAAACCAAGCAACAAGTCCTGCTCCAATTCTCAAAAGGTAAATAAAAGCAATAACTACCAATACAAGAAATACCACCTTTGCTACTAAAGTATTTGATTGAAGAAAATCACTTGTGCCTGATACATATTTGTTACTACCAAATCTTCCAAAAAAACCACCTGTGCTTGAGCCGCCTAAATTAGATGTGAGATTGCCTACAGGATTTTTATAACCGTTTCCTAAACTAGAATAACTCATTTATATATATAATAATGAAGAAATATATATTAATGGAATTATAATTGGAAACTGTTTAATTCTTGATTTCCTTTCATAAATGATAATTTAACTCTATATTTGTTAAACAAGCTGCTTAACCAACTGCCTCCACCGTAACCTTCTCTATAAATAGCATAAGCTTCACGTGGATTTACAGTTCTAGCATAGTATCTGAAACTAGAAGTAAAACCTGAAAATCCCATTCCCGAAGGACATAAGTCGATTGGAGTTTGAGGATTTGTCATAGGCACACCGGGTAACACACAGGTTCTTACTAATTTACCGTCTAAATATAAATCAAGTGCACGATTATTAATAGTAATAATTATGTTTGTCCATTTTTGAATTGGCACATTTTCTAAAGTACAAGGATGGATTTGTTTTGCACCACCATTTTTATCATATACAGTTGTGTTAACTGTAATATTATTGATATTTGGGTCTAAAACAACTTGTGGTGCAACATTACCATTCTGGTCCTTTCTCTCAAAAATCACTTTTTGTGAACCGTATCCGGTAGCCCAACTATTTACATAAATCCAAATAGAGTAAGTGTAATCACTAGTTGTTCCGCCAGGAAGTCTGGAAGCTGGTATTGTTAAAGCTTGGGTGGCATCGTGAAGATTTACTAAAGTAGTACTGGTGCCGTCTGAAAAGAAATAAAGATATAACAAGTAGAGAATTATGACAACAACTACACCTAGAATAATAGTCTTTGGTTCCATAATATAATATAGATACAGAAATTTATCTAAACAATAGGAGGATTTTTATTTTTTAATAAATTATAATAAATATCAATTTGATTTTTTGTTAAAACATTATTCCAATAAGTAACATTACATATACCTCCACTTATACCTTTAGCCTTACCGATAACCACCTTATCGTAAGTCATATACGGAATTATATTTCTAACAGATGCAACTAATTTGTTATCTATAAAAACATCTAAAGTTCCGCCGTTATAATTTATAACAATATTTACCCATCTCTGTAAAGGTATTTTAGCTGTCTTGAATACAGTAACAACTTCATTGTTGACATTTTTCATTTTAATTTTTAATTCTTTTGTTTTACCATTATACATTATTGATGGTTTGTTTCCATAATTCAATAATGGTGTGTCTACTACATACGCAGGCGATAAATTTGTTCCATAGTTATGAAGAAATATCCAACATCCTAAAGCATAGTTATAATTAAAGTCTGTGGAATGTGCTTTATTCCGTTTTCCCAAATTTTCATAGGTTCCTATTGTTTTTTCGACGTCTGTAGGAACTGGTCTATTCAAAAGTGTTATACCAGTTCCTTCTGCAGAGAGATTATTTAGTTCTGCTTCCTTTGCTTTTATTTCAAATTCTGTATCTGAAATATAATTATCATTATTTAAAATTTTTGGCAATGTAGTATGAATATATTTTGTTACCTGTTCCAATGTCATTTCTCCTTGTGTTGCTGCACCAACCCCAGTTCCTTCCCCACTTTTATAACCCAACACTAATAAATGATTTTTTAATTCTTCCGCATTCTTTTTGCTGTTCAAATTTTGTTTTATAATTTTTTCCCAATTTACTCGTGCATTATCTTTTAAACTTTGATTTAATTCTGAATAAAAATCCTTTGACTCTTTTAAAGCATTTATATTACTTTCTAAACTTTTCTTTCGTCCCACTTTTCCAAAACTGAAGTTATAAATCTTTTTAGTTAAAATAGGAATAAGAAAGAATCCAAGTATAAATAGAATTTCTAAACCTAACAAAATATAAGCAAATTTTGGCGTATTATAAAATTCTTTGTATATTCCGTTTACCGCATACCAAAATCCACACGGAATGGCAAAGACTAAATGATAAAGTGCTGTGAAAACTACATTATTGTCTAAAAAATGTCTTATTGTTTTATTGCCACTTGCTAGTTTATATGCCCCAAATAACACGCCTAGACCTATTATTGTAGATATTATATTAAAAAGCAAACCATAATCAGTTGATTGTAATGTTGTAAAACCATAAATTGTCCCTAGTAATAAAGCAATTCCTAAGCCAGCCACAATACTATACCATAAATATTTTTTGGTTCTACCTCCTAACCATTTTGCTTGTTCTTTAAAAGCTGCCCAATCTGTGCCTGGGGGGAAAGGCGTTCCACCAACGGCACCACCTCTAATTTTTTGATTAAAAATAACGTATAACCCAATGGCCGACCCTATTGCTAAAATACAACAAGCGACCGTTATCAATATCTCTCCATTTTGACCGGCCCAATGAGGAAGTCCTGTATTTGTGATAAATCCTAATGCTGTTAATGTGCCTACAAATACTACAAAAGCCAAACACAAAAATGGATTATTCTTAACTAAACTTGCAAAACTTAATAAGCCAGCTAATATATATTGTCCCATAGTTTTCATAAAGACAAACACTCGCTCATATGTTTTATAGTAAAAGAATGCAAATATCATCCATAATGCTGATATAATTAATGGAACATATACTATAACCCATAACATAACATTTAATGTATTTATTGCCATTGCCATAATATATTATATAAATATATTTATCTGATTCTATTCATCATACCTTTTTTTCCGTGACAATTTCTACATAATGCGTGAAGATTATTTACTTGGTTGTTTCCACCATATTGCAATTCTATTTTATGGTCTACTTCAAATGTAGCATCTAAAACTGATTTACAACCTGCACACTTCCATCCTTGCTGTGAAGCCACAAATTTCTTTTTTGTTTCACTAACTGAACGTTTGCTAGAGTTCCCCCCGGAATTTATCATTCGCCTCATTTGGGGACTATCATTTTGAACTGGAGCATTTGGATTATACATTTCATTTAAAGAATTCCTAGCATTTGTAAAATCAAAGAATGGTGTTAATAAATCACTTGTACCTTTATCCACAGGCATATATTTTATAATATTATGGGCGTGAGTAAAAAGTCCTTTAGATTCAGATGGATGTTTTCTTATAAAAACATATATGCTTAATCCAACAAAACCAAACATCGCTATTTTCATATGTTTTTGATAATTCTGTATATAGGCTGTATATTTTCCATCATAATAAGTATTCGCCATTAAAAATCCTGTTATGCCAAAAATAAGTAGTGCAAGTTTCATATATACAAATAAGTATATATAAAATTTATCGTTTTCGCGTTTTCCTAGTTTTCTTGCTCTTTCTTTTTCTAGTTCCACCTTTAGTCAATTTTTTTCCATTTATAATTTGATTATCATATAATTGACAATGTGAATTATATCTACATATCTCATTTATATCAATGTTTGAAAAATTAGTTGTAAACATATATAAATATTATAGATATTAATAATATATAATGAATACTATGCGTTTGCGAAATGAAAGTATTAAACATCAAGAAAGAGAAGAATCGATGGGAGACGGAGCTAATTATTATCTTATAGATACTACAGATTCGGAATTTTATTTTATATTATTTGTTAATGAAAATAAAATATATCATATTAAAATGACATTTCCAAAAACATATCCATTTCGCACGCCAAAAGTATTAATAACTAACGAAGATGGTGAAGAAATAGTAGATTATTTAGTTAGTTTGCAAAGTATAAAAGCTGTCGATAAAAAAAATCAAAGAAAATGTTTGTGTTGTGAATCGTTGGTGTGTCACGGAAGATGGCGTGCCATTTCTAATACAATACATATAATGGATGAAATAAATAAAAATTATAATATTCTTAATAATAACGTTATTGATGCGTGTTGTAAAAGTATTGCAAGACAGAGATTTTCAAGAAATGCACATCCTTTTTTAGAGTATAAACTATTGCAACAATATTTATATTAATTGCGATACAATAATATCACACTTGTAAACAAGAAAACAAACAATCCAAATTGTATATAACGTTTTCTTGTTTTAATAATCTCTCTATCCCTCATTTCCACAGGTTTATAAAGATCATAATATTTTTCTAAACTTTCATAAAAATCAAAAGTTTCTTCCTCCATCTTTATTTTAATTTTTGATTCTATATAATGAACCCATTTCATAAATGATAAGCGAGACCCTAAATATGGTGTTACTGGATATTTATCTAGTAATTTTGTAAAATAGCTTCCTATAGGTTTTGAAGGAAAATAAATAGGCAAATTCTGAATTAATGTATAATATTTTTTTTTGGTAAAATCATTTGGATTTTTAGGATATTCAATTGCTATTGTATAAAGAATAAACCACAGATGCGGTAACCATATTTTCGGATTCAATCCCATTATATACGAAAGGATATAAAAACATTTCATATTTTACATATAAGAATGAATGTCAAATATAATTTTTGTAATAATTGTGGGAAAAGTGGTCACACATTTCAAAAATGCGTCCAACCTATAATGAGTAATGGAATTATTGCCTGTCAAAAAAATAAATCTGATAAGTGGGAATTCTTAACTATATGTAGAAAAAATACATTAGGATATATTGACTTTATAAGAGGCAAGTGGCCTTTATACAATAAAAGTTATATACAAGATCTAATTAATGAAATGACTCTAGATGAAAAGCAAAATTTAATGGATAAATCTTTCAATAATTTATGGGTAAATTTATGGGGAGAATATGTGGGACTTCAATATAGAGGAGAAGAAAAAAGTTCTAAAGATAAATTTGCACAAATTAAAAAAGGTATTGTTATATCGAATGATGAACGATATGATTTACAATCATTGATAAAAACAAGTAAAACAAATTGGACAAAACCTGAATGGGGCTTTCCAAAAGGAAGAAGAAATTATGGCGAAAATGATTTAAATTGTGGACTGCGTGAATGGGAGGAAGAAACTGGTATTTGTAAACACGATTTGGAAATTATTAAAAATATTTTACCTTACAATGAAGTATTTATTGGCTCTAATTATAAATCTTATTTGCATAGATATTTTCTAGCTTTAGTTAAAAATCCTTATATTAAATTAGATAATTATCAAACTACTGAAGTAAGTGATATGCAATGGTTAACGTGGGAAGAATGTCAGTCGAAATTTAGACCGTATAATCCTGAAAAATCAGAATTAATTAAGAATATCAATAAAGTATTAAACAAATATAGTTTAATCTCATAATATATTAATACAATGTCATTTGAAAATAAAGAGACAAAACATATATTACTTAATTTAGAAAATCTTTTGCAACACGCAATAGCCAATATACATAAAGAACAAGCCATATTGAGCAATTCTAATCAAACTGGTGGTGCTAAAAAGAAAAGGAAAAAAAGAATTAAAATAACTAAATCAGATACAGAAGAAACCTGTAAGAGTCTAATAGAATTATTTAAAAGTAGTAAAGAAGTTATAGAAAAGGAATCAATAAAATATCAAAGAATTCTCAGATGCATGAGTAATGAAAATAGGAAACAATTTGAAAGTAAAAATGACAATAGATTTGCATATTTATACCCTAATTTAGATGATCCTAAATTCACTGAAAAAATAACAAAGAAAAAAGAATTTAGTGATACAAAATATTCTGAAAAAACAGAAGAAGAGTATGAAAATATAGAAGAAATTTCTAATAGTCTATGTGACGTGAAAGAATTTGAATTAGATCCTCATCAAATGTTTGTCAGAAACTTTTTAAGTTTTCAAACACCATATAATAGCTTACTTTTGTATCACGGTTTAGGAACAGGCAAGACTTGTTCGGCAATTGGAGTATGTGAAGAAATGCGAAGCTATTTGAATCAAATGGGAATTAATAAAAGAATTATTATTGTAGCATCTCCCGTTGTTCAAGCAAATTTTAAGTTGCAACTATTTGATGAACGAAAACTTAAAAAAATAAATGGAGAATGGAATTTATATGGTTGCACAGGCAATAAGTTTATTAAAGAAATTAATCCTATGAATATGAAAGGTTTGGAAAGAGATAAAATAGTTAAACAAATTAAAAGAATTATTTTACAATCCTATCTATTTTTAGGATATATTCAATTCGCAAATTATATCTCTAGAATTATGGATAAATATAAAATAGGAAAAGATGCTGATAGTAAGAAAAAACTACGCATACAAAAAGCTTTAGATAAAGAATTTTCAAATAGACTAATTGTTATTGATGAAGCTCATAATATTAGAACATCCGAGTCAAAAGAACTAAAACGAACTTCCGAAAATTTATTACAATTAGTTAAGTATACAGATAGTTTAAAATTATTATTGTTATCAGCTACACCTATGTTTGATAAAGCCAAAGAAATTGTCTGGTTATTAAATTTAATGAATATAAATGATAATAGATTTCGAATAAGCGAGTCAGATATATTCGACACAAACGATAATTTTAAACGAGATGACAAAGGGAATAATATAGGTAAAGAATTATTAATACAAAAAGCTATCGGTTATATTTCTTATGTTCACGGAGAAAATCCTTTTACATTTCCTTATCGTATTTGGCCAGAAAATTGGGGAAATCCAGATTCAATAAAAATAAAAACAAAAACAGGCTGGAAATATCCAACAGAACAAATCAACTCGACACCTATTATTGAACCTATTAAACATTTGGATGTATTAATTTTACCTGTTAGAAATGAACAAGAAACTGGATATAATTATGTTTTAAAAAAAACAAAAGAAGCTAACCCAATTTTAAATGAACCGAGGGAAGGTATACAATATACAGCCATAGAAGGATTAAAACAAGCGTTAAACTTTATTTATCCTCATTCAAAACTTAATGGAAAAGAAAATGTAGCAAAACTGTTATATGGTAAAGGTGGATTAAATCGTTCAATGAAATATAAAGAAGCTACTAAAAGCCAGTTTTCTTATAAAGAAAAAACATTGAAAAATTTTGGAAGAATATTCTCTCCAGAAGAATTGCCAAAATACAGTTCCAAAATATCTTATATTTGTAATCAGATTAAACAATCAAAGGGTATTGTTCTGATTTATTCCCAATACATTGATGGAGGTGGTATACCAATCGCACTTGCTTTAGAAGAAATGGGTTTTGCAAGATATGGTAAAAAATCTCAATCGTTATTTGCCGAACCCCCTACAGAACCTATTGACTCTTTATCGATGAAACCAGAATCTGAAATGGGCACAAAAAGTGAATTTAATCCAGCAAAATATATTATGATTACCGGAAATGATCAATTATCCCCAGATAAAGTTGGTGATATGGCCGCTATTACTAATAGTATTAATAATAATGGTAAATTTGTAAAAGTTGTTATTATATCAAAAGCGGGTTCCGAAGGATTGGATTTCAAATGTATTAGGCAAATTCATATTTTAGAACCGTGGTATAATATTAACAGATTAGACCAGATTATTGGTCGTGGTGTAAGAAATTTAAGTCATTGTTTGCTTCCTTATAATAATAGAAATGTTGAAATTTATTTATATGGAACTGAATTGGAAGGAAATAAAGTAGAAGCAATTGATTTATATATGTATAGATTAGCTGAAAAAAAAGCTATACAAATTGGTATAGTAACACGTCTTTTGAAAGAAAATGCCACAGATTGTTTATTAAATCGTGGTCAAACTCAGCGATTAGCAAGCGAAATAAATATTGAAGTTGAACAAATTGTTTCCAGTAGCAACAAACCTATTACATATCAAATAGGTGATAAAGACAATTCTATGTTATGCGATTTTATGAGCTGTGGTTATAAATGCAAACCGTTTGATGGTGTAATATCTCTAGATGATATTTCCAGTGACACATATGATGAAAAGTTTATTATAATGAATCTTGAAAAAATACTACAAAGAATAAGACAATTGTATAAAGAAAGATATTTTTATAAACGGGAAGAATTAATTACTATGATAAATGCTGTTAAACATTATCCACTAGACCAAATTTATTCGGCTTTAAATTTCTTCATTCAAGAAAAGAATGAATATCTGGTTGATATGTTGGGTAGAATAGGTATATTGGTGAATATTGGAGAATATTATTTGTTTCAACCAGTGGAATTAGAAAATTCGCATATTACACAATATGAAAGATCTGCTCCTATAGATTACAAGCGAAGTATAATTAATTTTACTGATTTGCCAAATATACCATTATCAGGTGAAATTGTTCCAACTGTTAAATCCAAAAAGAAAACAAGTATAAATGTCAAAGAAAAACAACAAAAAGTTATTGTTGATGAATCTATTATTAATTATTTAAATCAACAATACGAAAATATTCATAATATTGGATTTATTTATAGTGGAGACAGAGGGAATTGGTCAAAGATTTCTGCTTGGTCTATTAATAATTTAGTAAAATATAATGATATGGATAAGGGAATATTAGAGAGATTAGCATTTGAACACGTTATCGACTCGCTTTCATTTGAAAATAAAATGGTTCTATGCAATCATATTTATAATCTTAAAGAAATTGACCCAATTTCTCAAGAAATTATACAATATTTTGACACATATAAAATAAAAACAAAAACTGGCACAACAGAAGGTATTATTTTAGCAAACTATAAAAGCAATACAGGATTTTTATGGACAATTATAATTAAAAAAGGAAAAAAATGGAAGAAAGCAACTCAAAAAGATTTATTATTATTACTACCAATAGCTTACGAAAAATTTGATATTAAAAATAGACAAACAAATAAAATATTAGATTCGGTAAAAATTAATACACTTTTTGGATTTATGACTGCTTTTTCAACAAGTAAAAAAAGCACAGACAAATCTATTGTATATAAAACAAAAACACTGGAAAAAAGTAATAAAGGTCGTATTTTAGGAGGAAGAGTATGTTATAGAGGTGTTCAGAAAATAGAATTAATACAACAAATTAACAATATTTTACCAAAAAAAGGTGGCAAATATAAATATATAATTAATAATGATAAAACAAGAAAAATTACCGAAATTTATGGCGAACAAGATATAATACAACAGACGGAAAGAACTCTGGATAATAAAGGAGAAGTGTTGAAAAAATCTAAAATTGCTGATGTTAAATTAAATACTTTGCAGTTATGTATTGAATTAGAACTAATTTTTAGATATTATAATAGAACAAATCACGATAATAAATTATGGTTTTTCTCAACAGTTTATGACTCAGTTAATAATCTTGAAAAACTATCAAATTAAAAAATTGAAATATATAATAAAGATAAAATATATTTATTATATAACATGGCCACCAAAACAGTAAAAAAAACCCGCTCAACAGGTATTTATTCACATAATATTATAGTTCGAACTGTTTGGTTACCATTTAATGTATTAGGTAGCAATATAAGAGAAAACATAGAACAAATACTAAGAGAAAAAATGGAAGGAAAATGTATGAAAGAAGGTTATATTAAACCAGAATCAATTCGTATCTTGACTTACTCTTCAGGTGTCGTTCGAGATAAATTCGTTCAGTTTCAAGTATCATTAGAATGTTTGATTTGTAGACCAGTTGAAGGACAACGAATAAAATGTACTGCAAAAAATATTACAAAAGCT
>Ga0209091_10002294_pt1 | contig 16241 bp, 6 predicted proteins | sample ArcticOcean_MG_C_6_FD_187438 | JGI IMG/M metagenome (GOLD analysis project Ga0209091, IMG submission 187438) | Marine microbial communities from western Arctic Ocean - ArcticOcean_MG_CB8_128 (SPAdes) (version 2) | ecosystem: Environmental > Aquatic > Marine > Oceanic | place: Arctic Ocean...
TGAATTAGAAGGACAAATTCTTGTATTATCGGAAGCCATTTCTAAAGATCATGGAAATATGAATTTGGTTAATAAATTGGGCGATGTTCAACATCGTTTTGAAGCTTTAGGTGGCTGGAATCTTGAAGATAAGGCAAAAAAAATATTAAGCGGACTTGGGTTTGACGATGAAAAATTTACTGAGCCTATGGATGTTTTCAGCGGTGGATGGCGAATGCGAGTGGCTTTGGCCTCTATTCTTTTGCAGGAACCTGATGTTCTTTTTCTAGATGAGCCTACAAACCATTTAGATTTGGAAGCAACCATATGGTTAGAATCTTTTTTATCTAAGTGGAAGGGTGGGATGGTAATGATAAGTCATGATCGGGCTTTTTTAGATCGATCCATTAATAATATCCTCGAAATTGATCTTAAAAAAATAACGTTGTATCACGGAAATTATACAAAATATACTGAAGAAAAATCATTACGCTTGGAACAACACAAAAATGCCTATCGGAATCAACAGAAGCAAATCAAAGATACAGAACGATTTATTGAAAGGTTCCGGTCAAAAAATACAAAAGCGACACAGGTTCAAAGTCGGGTAAAAATGTTGGATAAATTGGAAAAGATTGAAGCGCCTACTGAACAAAACCATGCCATGAATTTGAGATTACCGCAGCCAAATCGATCACCCTTGAATGTTGCATCCTGCCGGAATGTGACCAAACATTATGAAAATATCGAAGTGTTTAATAATTTGGATATGGTAGTGGAACGGGGACAGAAAATTGGTTTAGTCGGGCATAATGGTGCTGGGAAGTCAACATTGTTGAAAATGTTGGCCGGTGTAGAAGCGGTTACATCTGGGGCTGTACGAATCGGTTCAAGTGTAGATAGTGCTTATTATGCTCAACACCAATTGGAAATATTAAATCCAAATGAAACAGTCTTTGAATCTATTCAAAAAGTAAGCCAAGGGTGGAGCGAGACTGAAATGAGAACCTACCTAGGTAGTTTTATGTTTTCCGGTGATGAGATAGAAAAGTATGTAAAAGTGCTCTCAGGTGGTGAAAAAGCACGGGTGGCTTTGGCAAGGATGCTGGTAGCACCATCCCATATACTTTTATTGGATGAACCCACAAACCACCTGGATATGATTACTCGGAATGTGGTGGAACGAGCGCTTATCCAATTCTCTGGATCAATTGTTTGCATTTCTCATGATAGACATTTTTTAAATAAAGTGACCAATCTAACCTGTGAAGTAGGTGGTGGAGGTATCAGGTTATTTGAAGGGAATTATGAATATTATGAATGGAAAAAAAGGGAAGAAACTCAAAGAAATACTAAAACATCAAAAGTTAAGATTGAATCAATAAAAAAAACAGGTTACAAAGAACAAAAAAAAATACGAAATCGCTTAACGTGGATTGAGAAACGATTTACAATCATTGAAAATGAAATTGAAAAGGAAAGAGCATTAACAAATAATCCAGACTATGAGGATAAATATGAAATACTTGAGGGCGCTCTTAACAATATGAATACATTGGAAAAAGAATATTTAGAATTAATGGAAGAACAGGAAAAATTATTGAAATAATATATTTCGTGAACTCTTTAGATCAGTATTTATTGTTTGTAAAATAAATATTATTTTATATACCAACCAATAATTACAAATATATAAATATATTTTTATATAGTGATTTATGAAATGTGGATTATGAATTGTAATATATAATTCCAGATCCAAATTAATTTACAGAGCTATACGTACCTTAAGATTTATGGCAACACAAAGGAATATAATTTATGATTACTATTTTAAATTATATGAATAACCAATAATGGAATAATTACTTTTACCGACGATAAATATATTACATGAGCTATTATAAAAGAGGGATCTTAGATTAGATATTATTGAATTACAATTCTCAAAGAGTGATAAAATCAAACATTCAATAATTATTTACATAATAGAATTAAGTATGTAATAAAAAAATATAACATTTAAATAGAATGCCTAATGTCAATTAATTATACACTAAAAACGTTAATATTCTAAATTATATATTCATATATATACAATATTGTAACTAGAATAAATACTTGTAATTCTTGTCTTTACAAGGATAAATTTAATTTGTTACTTTACCCGAGGTAATTAAGATGTGGAGTCTAATCATAAAATGGTATCGATACCATTGCGTACAGTATCAGTTTATGTATTGGCTCTAACTCAATTAAATACTGAGAAAAAAATACGATGAGCCAGATACAAAAAAAGGTTTTAGAAATTGATGACTTAAATGTCATTAAAATCTTCAATAAACCCTTTACAAAGCAAATAATTAATTGCTTTGATAATGCTCCAAAGACAGCTTCTGAAATAGCCCACGCTGTTGCTTTTCCAAAAGATAAAATATACTATCACCTTAAAAAATTATTAGCTGTTAAAATAATATTTATAGCCGAAACAGAAATTGTAAAAGGAATAGAGCAGAAAAGTTTTTTGCCAGTTGCAAAACATTTTGAAATAAAATACAGAAAAAATAAATCATCATTAAAAAGAATTAGTGAAGTATCCGAAATAGAAATTATTGATGCTCAAAATAATATAACTGAATTAAAAAATATCAAATCGATAAAAAGAAATTCAAGAAAAAGGAATATCAATAATAGGAGAATGAGTATTGATCGTAGAAATGATGACAATCGTATAAAGATTAATGATCAAAGTAATAAAGAGAAAAGAAGTGTTATAAAAAGACGGGTTCAAATTGAAAGGCGTATTTTAACAAATCAGAATAATATCATATTAGATGAAAAAGTAGAATCAAAAAAATATTTTAGAGGTAAAATAAAATCTCAAAAAATAAATAACTATATATTAAATCTCAATGGAATTAACCAAGCTATGACTTTTGTGTATACGGGGAATACTGTGACTTTTATGCAGGCTGACCTTGATAATAAAGGGTTTAATATCCAACGGGTTATGAATTATAAATTACCTTTTAAAATAGATGACTATGTAATTAAAACGTTACCCGAATTAATTATTAATGTATACCAACAGTTTATCCAAAAATCAAAAAGAAAGAATCTTTATCTAGCAATACATTCAGATGCTTATCAATATGAAATGACCTATTTTAAAACAGAAGAAAAACTTAAAGGTGATATCGAGAATATTATTAAAAATAATTTATCAAAATTATATTCCATTGAACTAGAGAATAGCATGATGGAATTTGAAATCAATAATACAAATGATAAAAATGCTATAGTTTGTTATTCATCTAATAAGGATGATATTGATCAAGATTATCAAACGCTTGTCGAGTCCGGGTTGCAGCCACGTTATAACACATCAATACCAAAATTGCTGGAAAATATTTATAATTACTATAATTTGGAAAAAAATGACGGATATGCGCTCCTTATATATATAGATCGATTTAAAACCCATATAGTTTTAGTCCGGGAATATCAACTTGTGGAGTCACGTTATATTCACATTGGGCTTAATTACTTTATAAGCGGTCTCTCCAAATTGGCATCGGAAAATGAACCAACCGAAGAAGCGCGCAGCAATGCTTTGCACTTCTTAGAGAATTATGGTATCTCCAAAACAAAAAATAAGTTTAAATCGGAGGATGGATTTCCATATGATAAGGCGCGAGTAATCCTAAATGAACTGTCCAGCATTATGGTGAATCAACTTAAAGATTCCATTAATAATTTTTCAAATATAACACAAGAAATAGGCAGTAATGATTTCGCTTTCGGTGGTGTATATATTAGCGGCCCTGGAAGTCATATAAAAAATATGGATAGACTAATAAGTGATACTATTGGCAATCCAGTAGAAAAGTTGAATTCTATTACAACAAGTTCATTTAAGAAAACAAATGATTCTAAAAGAGACCTTTTGGTAAGGCTTAAGGAAAACTACATTTTATATAACAAAAATAAATCAAAGAATAATTTGAAAGATGTCCAAGATAAGATCCAGGAAAAGAAGAAAGCCATTGAAATGTCTAAAAGCCCAGAAAGTGCCAAGTATCGTTTAGCGCGTTTTGAAATCGATAAAAATTCTAAACTCAAATCCATTGATGAGGCCAACCAAAAATTAATATTAACGGCTAAGGAATTCAAAGAATTGAAAGTTGAATACATGGATAGTCAAGACACCTTGACTGCCGACCTTGATGGAGTTACAACCCAGGTGGAAAATAAGAGTGAGATTTTATTGGATAACTACAAGGAGCAGGATTATTTAATTAAAAAAATATCTGAGATCGAATATGAAACAGATCATTTTCAGAAGAAAAGAGAAGAAGCTGGAAGAAAATCCAAAGGTGAATATGAATTACAAATTAAGAAGGCTGCCAAGTCACGCGTATCTTTGACAGAACGCAAAAAATTGTACGGACAAGAGATTGATGAACTACAAATAAAAATATTAAAGGTTGAGGACACCCGCCAAGGAATGGCAACGAAACTGGAAACGGGCCACGATGAGATTGCAATTCTGGAGTATTTAAAAGACAACGTGCATAATACGGCTAAGGTATTTAAAAAATCCTTCTTAGAACATTTAAAGTTTTTAGTTGAACTAGGTGAAGAAGATGTGAATATACTTCAACAAGCAGAATATCTATTGTCTCAGAACACTGAGCGATTGAAAGGGATAAGAAAAAGTTTTGAAAAAATAGTTTTTGGAGATACCGATTATCATTCATCGCAATATTTGGATGCAGATAATGGATTTGATACTCGTAAGAAGCTACTAACTGTACTGGATGTAGTTTTGGAGACACCAAATAATTTAGAGGAGATCAAAAAATTTACTTCAGATATAGTTAAGGTCAATATTGAACAGCAGGATTTGATTAAAAAGGGGGACAAGTTGCAGGGTCAGGTCAATGTAGCTTTCCAAAAAAGAAAAAAGAAAGAGAGAGAACTCTCCTTTCTAAAGAAAGAAATAGATATTTATTTAAGTGATCTGAAAGAAAAGGAAATCAAACTGCAGGAAATATTAGATGTTGTGGGTTTTAACCACGAAACCATAGACATGATTAAGGATCTGAATAAAAAAAATGATGTAATAAAAGACCTTGAGCCTCAGCAAGAAACGATTAAAAATGAATTAAAAGTACTCCAAAATGAGTTGCTACGGTTGGACAGCGCTATCGTGATTTGCGAAAAGAATATTAAGGGACATATAACTTCTAATTCCAAGCTTACCAATTCCCATGAAGAGAAATCTAAGATACTGCAAGATCAAAGTGAGCAACTCATTATCCAACAAGCAGATCTAGAAGGGAAGATAAACGGGAATTCTCAAAAAGAAATTAATGTGGTTGAAGAAATTAATGATGTCATGAACATTTATGACCAGTTGGAAAAGCAGAAGGAGAAAGGATTAAAAGAAATAGAAAAATTGAATGAGCAATATCTTCCATTGATTATGGAAGCGGATAAAGAAAAGGAAAAACTTCAAATAGTTTTAAACGGTAAACTGAAATATCTTAAAAAAGAACAAAATAAAAAAATCACAGATGCTAATGAAATTAAAGATGTAACAATTAAAGCTTTTTTCAGGAAAGAAGGTACAGTTCTAGCAAAAAAACAACAATCGATTGAAAATACTTTAGCTAGAAGCACAAAGGAAATGGAAAGAATATTAGTTGACAGGGATAGTATAAATGCGTCACTTGTAGAAAAGAAAAAGAAAAAATTGTTACAGATTGCAGGGTGGGAAAAGGAGATAAAAAGTTGGCACCGTGATTTGAAGCGTGGCCATGCTTTACAACAAAGGCTTGATATTCTTGAAGATAAGAAAAGTGAATGGGAAAGTCTTTTAGAAAAGGAAAGAATTAAATCAGAAAAACAAAATAAAGTTCTGGAAAAAAATATTTTACGGAAGCAATCAGATTCATACCTGTTGTTTTTACAGGATGGTTTTGTTCGTTTAAAGAAGGATGTTGATCCAGTACCAGCGGCACAAGCACTGGCAGATGAAAGTATAGTTCTGGATCGGGAAGAAATCATCAAAGTAAACATTGCATTCGAGCGCATTGAAAAGCGCTATCAGATCTTCATGACTCGCTATCGGGCCAATAGTAAAAAAATCCTTACAAAACTAAAACCTCATGGAGGGCGAAAGAAGACAATTACGGCTAAAATTGTTAGCGCTGAAAATAAAATTGCTACCGCTGAGAAAATTATTCAAAATTTGAAAGACAAGCTTGATCAAAAAAATAGTTTGCTATCTAAAAAAGAAGTAGAGTTTCTTGAACTGAACGAAAATACAAAATATAAATTAAACGATATTCAACTAGAGATCGATCAGATCCCTATAAAAGAGGCTCGCTCACAAAAAAATATCACATCTAAACTTGAAGAAATATTAGCAGAGATTTCTGACAAAATAAATATAGTTGAAAATGAACATGGTCAAGCAGTTCAGGCCATTGATAAAGTCCTTCAACAACAAGATGTGATCATCGAGATGAAAGAATTGCAACAGCAATTAAAGTCTGATGATGATGAATTGAAAACAATCCAGACCCAACTTGATTTGCTAAAGGGAAAACAGGGAAAAAACCCACAGATCTTTTCTGGTTACCAAGAAAATCTGAAAAATGTTTTAAACGAATTCACTAAGATAAAATTAGATATTAAAAACCATCAAGACCAATTTTCGGATCAAGAAAAAGAGTTGATTGTTTTTTTAGAAAATAATAAAAAGGAATTAGCTCAACATCGGGAAAATCAAGACACTATCAAAGAAAATAGACTTGAACTAGAACGTAGCCTTGGGGAACTAGATGAAGTCTATAATGAAACTTTATATGAGATCAAAAAGCTAAACAAAAAAATTAAAATTTCAGATCAAGAAATGGATAATATATCTAGAATGACTAAAAGTAACCAAAAGTATGAAAAAATCAACAATGATAAAGATCAGCTTCAAACTCTAGTCAACATGGGCCAGGATCTTCTAACTCACGTAGCCCACTTGGAAAAAACTATAAATGATCTTAATGAGGCTTTGGATACGATGCGTGCTCAAGAATCAGAGATTAAAAATGCCTTAAGATCCTTAGATAATGACCTTGAAATATCTCAGTCCGATCTGGGAAAAATAGAAAAATTGAAGAAGTCTAATAATAATAATTTAGAAGAAATTAAAGGGCCTCACCAAGACGTTTTGGCTCGATTAAATCACATTAAGGAAATTTATCCACCTATCACAACCATGCTCAATGAACGTATTGAAGAATTACATAACCTGATTGAAATAAAAACGAAAGAAAAAAATAAACTGGATATTTTATTACAAGATATGGAAAAAGATCTGAATGATAAAAGGGTTGAAATAGCCACCTTTGATAAGGAGTTGTCCAAGGTCAACAAAGATATGAAAAAGGTTTTGGAGTATTCAATTGATGAACAAGAGCCCACAACTGCAGAAGATGAATGGCTATGGAATATTCCAGAAAATAAAATGCGGAGTTATATGGATTTGGCAGATATGAAAACTCGCTCCAAAGTACTTTTTAATGAAATTATTCAAACCGAGCAGGATATTGCACAACTCCAAAAAAAGAAATCATCAATTCAATATGCGATAAATGAATCGGAAAAAAATAGCCAGAATAAGATTAAAGGCATGGAAGAAGTCTGTAACAGATTGGAATTTCAGATCACCAAAGAGAAAAATGATGTTGAAAATTTGGAGAAAAACCTCAACGAACTGAAAGAGAACTCATTTAACTATGGTGATCGTATTGAGACCCTTGAAAAAGAATTAAAGGAGTATAGGGATAGAGAAATAGAGTACGAATTGATGTTGAAAGACCTAGATCATTCTTTGGACAGAATCAAAAATAAATATCAGCAGATCGCAATAAAAGAAGAAATGGTCAAAAAGAATACCATTGAACTGGACTATATAGCCAACTTGGGTTTGTTGATGGATCCTTATTCAAAACTGAATCTGCTTCCTGTTAAACACAAGGAAGAATACCGCTACTTTGCAACTAACCGTATCCTACAGAATGCGCTTTTGGTTCTGGTAATGGTGTGCTCTTTGGCTGCTTACGCGCAACGCAGTAAGATTGAGCCCTTGGAAGCGAGCCTTCCAAACAAACATTCTGAACTTTCTTTGCTAAACATGCGTCAAGAAATAAAGGAAATCGTTGAGAATCAAAACACGGTAGCAAATACTTTTCAGGAACTCATTAATGAAGATAAAACTCTGTCTGCTAATATGGTGGCGATGCTCAAATACTTGAGTAATAAGATTCCTGATAGTTTTCGAGTTACAGAATTGGCCCTAAACAAAACTATATCCAGCCATCTCGTTAATGATAGAGTGTGGGACAAACTAACAAAGTTAGAAGATCCCAAACTTATCATTACCTTAAAAGGGTTTTATAGCCAAAACCTGGAACTGGCATCTACTTTGGCGACACCGTTCCGTAGTTCATTGGAAAGTAGTGGCTGGTTCAATATAGTGGATTTCAGTAATGGACAAGAAATAAATAATGGGCAAACATCCTTTTCAATTAATTTGGTTTTATAAGTAAAGATGAACCAAAAGACAAAATATGTTATCTTGTTAATATTAACTGTGACGATAATTGCAGTTTATGTTTGGGACAGTATTAATATAAAAAGCGAAATTAAACAAATTAAGTCAAATCTCAGTATTATGGATATTCAACTTAGATCGGGTACAGGCATCATGGATGAAGTGTCAAATATCCGACAACATTTTACCAAAAAGAAAAATATGTTAATATCGCATCAGATATCTGGTCCCGATCTTTTAAATGAAATTGAGAGTTTGAGTGATCTGGCAAATGAAATGGACTTGAATATTAGCAATTTAGAGATTGATCCACGAAATACTTTTCCAGCCTTAAATAATCATGTGGAAGATGTTCGAATCGATCTGGAGCGTCATTCTCTGAATTTCCAATTATCGGGGAATTTTCTCGATGTTGGAAATTTCATGGAAATATTGGAAGAGAATTCACCTCATCTTCACCTCCAACAATGTTTCTTCAATTTGGATAGCATTGATCCAAAGGGCGTTGTTGCAGAGTTGCAATATTTGACCTATGGTGGAGCGGAAGAATGATCCGAGAGAAGATTACATTGGGCTTTTTTATTGTAGTTCTTTTGGCATTATTTCTTGAATCCTTTCTGAGTCTAATCACTGGTATTAACAGTAAATCCCAACCTGTGGTGATTCAGAATTCTTCAACAACGGAAAAATTTAGTATCCTTGATACTTCTTTTTCGGAACCAATCAAACTTTCAATGAATAGCTGGGGAAAAGATTTCTTTCATAATCGCAGCAATATTTACGATAACTCATTCAATTTGACTGGTATCACTAAATTTAAAAATGGATACAAAGCGATAATTAATGAACAAATTATTAGTGAAGGAGATCAAATTGAGAATTTCAAGGTAACAGATATCACTAAAAATCGTGTTTTACTAAAATGGTATAAGCACAGTGTAACCCTTAAACTGGAAGGATAAATGAAATACTTAAAACAAATACTTAAGCCATATATCTATCTGATATACGCATCTGTGTTGTTTGGTAAGGGCATTCCCCAATTGTTGGATATATATACAACCGAAAAAGAAAATTCATATACACTTGTAATGGAATTCAATAATGGGGAATTTGAATACGTTACAACTGAAACTTTTGCTCCACCCAGCGTATCTCTATTATTCAAAAATCTCAACTGGGATAAGGGTAATTTCATTAAAAAGAGTAATCTGGGGCCTCTTTATCAATACGCTGTAAGCATTCCTAGAAACAATAACCAGAAAGAGATAAATAAAAAACTTCAATTAAAATTGGATTTTACTCGAGTTCCAGATTACCTAGTGAAAATTGAGCCTCCTAAGGGAAATAATAAAAAGAACAGGGTAATGGTAACTTGGGAAAAAAATAAGACAAAAAAACCAGACCGCCAATACTTAACACCAACTAACCGCTTACCAGAATCTAGAGTTAGTTTGAATTTTCAGGCAGCTAAGTTGGTAAATGTAGTTCGCATGTTGGCCTCTCAGGATAATTTAAATCTAATTATGGGGGAAGAGGTTCAAGGTGAAGTCACGATGAACATTAATGATGTTTCTTTAGAAACCGCCCTGGATGCAATACTTCATGTAAATAATTATGAGTGGTTTATGCAGGATAATATTATTGTTGTACAACCCATGATTACTAAACAAGTAATGAGTGGAGAGTTGATGACGCGCATATTTCGACTTAACTATATCACAGGATCCACTGTCTCTGAAGCAGTGCAAGCAATACTGACGCCTAGAGGTAAAATAAAAGCGCTTTCATCTGCAGCATCACCAGATACAGCTCTGGGTAATCAAGACATGCTAATGGTGACTGATATACCTACTAACTTTGCTCTCATTGAAGGGGTTATCAGCTCACTGGATATTCAAACTAAACAAATCAATATTGCAGTTAAGTTCATTGAGACCACCTTAAAACACGATGAAATCGTAGGTATCAACTGGGACCTGCGTGAGAGCATGAGCATCCTTAGCGGTAATACGGATTCATTAAACTCCTTAGATTTAGGTTACTTAATGATCGGGGATAAAACGATGAATTTTGCTACTTTAAGTAAGCCTGTTGTTTCTGCCATGCTATCTTTATTGGCTAATGATGGCAGTACAAAATTATTGCAGGAACCTCAAGTGACAACCATGAGTAATTCCCCAGCAAAGATTGTGGTCGGGACCACAATTCCACTCCTTGTCCCACAAGGTGAAGGAAGTGTTTTCGGAAAAAGCCCATATACATATGAAGACCAGCACGTAAATGTTTCATTGGATGTCTTACCACGGGTTAATGAAGAAGACGTTATAAGTATGAAAATTGATGCAGTGGTTCAAGCTATTATAGGGTTTGTAGGTAAAGACCAGCGCCCTATGATCTCTACGCGATCCACGAATACAACTGTAAGAGTCAATAATGGGGAAACATTATTAATTGGAGGACTGATCTTTGATACAGAACAGGAAATTGTTTCTAAAGTACCGCTATTAGGAGATATACCATTGATTAAATGGTTGTTCAGATCTAGCAATAAAGATAGGGAACAACGGGAGCTACTAATCTTCATCACACCAACAGTGATCTCTAATGGCACATAGGAGCAGGTTATAATGGATCAACAACGAACGCAAATATTAAAAAAATGAATTCAATAACAGGGTTTTATAGAATGAAAAATGTACTATACATAGTATTTTCGCTTTGTGTTTTATCCACAACAATTCTTTTTGGACAGAGTAACCTTTTCGGCTCTGGAAATAACAGGCCCGTTGCTGATGCTGGCCCAGATATTAAAGCCCAATCAACAAATACCATTCAGCTAGATGCATCTCGGTCATTTATAAACGATGGATCCAAACTAAAGTTTGAATGGATTTTTGCTCCAGGTCTGGTATATAATAATGAAAATGAATTTGCGTCAGAACTGTTGGTAAAACCGCATGATAGTACGTATTTAAAAAGCATCCAGACCTACAAACAGCTATTAGATGTTACCATTGCGAATAATGATTTGGGTACGAAACTAGAGGTTATTCTTAAAGTGCAAGATCGTATTGGTTTTGAAGATACTGATACCTTGATTATAGAGTATTTTGATTCCATCGTTGTCGCCGATACTTTAGTTGATTCCGTGCAGTTCTCCACGGAGATGTTTGATCTTGAAATATCTGTTTTAGATTCAGAGAAGTTTTATCAAAGTAGTTCTGGCATTCTAATACAAGGCCTTGTACAGGATGAAATAACTCCGATTGATGTTCAAATTGTTAACGGTATCATTGCAGATCAGATTCAGACTGTTGGTTTCGATTATGAATTATATCTAAATAAAGATTTACAAGCTGATGGACTACTTCAAGGATATAGATTTGATTGTATTTCAGATTCGTGTGCTGCCATGAATGCTGAAATTCTCAACGCATCATATGTGATATCCTGGAGCTTTGATGGAGCGAATGGGAGCATCTCAATGAGAATATTTGATCCTAAAAAATATAATGAATGGATTGATACTGAATCTATTTCTAAACCTTTTTCCTCAATAAGTGAATCTGGTATTTATAGTTTAGATCCTTCTTTACGTGCTGCTGTTTCTCATATATTAGATAGTAAAATATTTAGAAAGAAAATTTCTCGTATAGACCGATTTAAGATGAAAAATAAACCGTTTTTAAGGCTAGGTAGATATCCGCTCATGGTGGGAGCAGTGTATTTGTTGATAGATAAACTATTCTTACAGGAATCTGAAGAGCCAGCAAAGCAACCGCCAGAGTTTCCACATGATTCTTAATAATTTTTTCAAATTCAAACTAATGCTGTTAAATATCAGATGACGGTCGGGGTATTGGACAAGGTTATTGTCATGGGGAGATCTGTACCGGTTCAGACCTATGAGTTGATCGCTGAAAAAGGCCAAGAACCAGACCTGTATAAGGAACTGTTGCCCTGGTTTCATGATGCCCTGGAATTATATAAAAAACAAGAATGGGATCTAGCCATCGCCGCTTTTGAGACCGTAGAAAAACTTGAAGAAATATTCCCCGGACGCAAAACAAATCCTTCCTGGGAATGATTAGAATAGTGTCTGGAGTCTATCATCCAAAGAATAGTGGTTGTGACGCAGGACACAAGCAGAAAATATTCTTGAAAATGTTAATCATGGCAGACTTATATTTCAGAAATACACGTACCGCCTATTTTTACAAAAATAATTAATCTCTTTTAATTTACTAATGTGCTAATACACAACGGAAGATAATCATGAAGAAAATACCATTGCTAATCGTATTAATAACAATTACTGTTTTTGGTCAAAATCGACCTCGGCCAGTACAAAATGAAATAAACATTAATAATGTTGAAAATAACAGTATTGAATCTGTACCAAGGAGTATTTCTTATCAGGGATTAATTACTAAAGCTGATGGAAGCCCCACTGAAGATGGTAGCTATGAAGTATTATTCCGCGTATACAATAGTGCAGATGGAGGTGACCCAATTTGGACAGAGGCTCAGGAAGTCAGCGTCATCAATGGGATTATCAGCACTGTGTTGGGTAATACAAACCCTTTTACAACCATACCGCAAGAAGCTTTTCTTGAATTATCTGTTGAAGGTTCTACATTGTCACCTCGGCAACTACTTACGTCAGTGTTCTATTCTATATTATCAGACACGTCAGGATATGCAAAAACCGCCGATTATGACAATTTATTAAATCAGCCTGACCTAGACGTTTATGTTATGAAAGATTCTCTTGACAGTTATACCACTAGTGCAGAATTATATGATACACTTGCAGTATACCAACAACTGGATTCAAACCTGACTGATTTGACGGAAGATGGGGTTCTTTCTGGAAGTAAAGTCGAATATGGAATTACATCACCGGGCACTAATGGTCAGTCATGGATATCTGATGGTGATGGTTCTGGAGAATGGGGTATACCGACAGGCCTTGCAGCTGATGGTATTATTTCTGTAGGCAGTCTGATCTTAGACAGCGGAACAATTACAGATGAGAGTGGGGCTATTTCTTTCGGTGATGAAAATCTATCAACAACAGGTACATTAAGCGCTGAAACCGGATCCTCCCTAGGTAGTATAACTTTGGCAGATGGATCGATTACAGATTCAGGTGGTAATATTTCTTTTGGTGATGAAAATCTATCAACAACAGGAACGCTTAGTACTGGGATTGCAAATTTAGCTTCAACATCAACGATAGGTGATCTAACATTGGCAAATGGCTCGATCACTGATGAAAGCGGTTCCATCTCATTCGGGAATGAAAATTTGTTTACAACAGGTACGTTTTACGCTGGTGTAACAACCCTTGGGGCTGGCTCTGAAATAGGCAACCTTACATTATCAGATGGTTTAATAACGTCATCATCAGATACAATCTCATTTGGCGGCGATGCTATCTTAATCTCCGGTACGGCAACACTACCCACCGGTTCTACGGTTGGGAATCTTACATTAGCAGATGGTTCCATCACAGATATAGGTGGCTCTATTTCTTTTGGAGATGATGATCTTTCTACGACAGGAGGGTTCAGTGCTGGTAGGGCAATACTAGGAAACAATACTACAATTGGCAACCTGACCCTTGCAGATGGTTTCATCACAGATACAGGTGGCTCTATTTCTTTTGGAGATGACAACCTATCTACGACGGGAACGTTGAATTCGGGTAGGGCAACACTAGCCACAGGTACTACGGTTGGTAATCTTACATTAGCAGATGGTTCTATCACAGATGCAGTTGGTTCTATTTCTTTTGGAGATGAGAACCTGACAACTGTAGGTACTATAACAGCAAATTCATTCAGCGGTGATGGTTCTAATTTAACAGGAGTTGAAGCAACATCGACAGGCATCCTATCTGGTGCTACACCTATAGTTTTAGAAGGTGAAACTAACGATGATTTTGAAACTACTCTTGCACTTGAAGATCCTACCGCTGACCGTACAATTACTTTTCCGGATACTACGGGGATAGTAATTACTACAGGAAATGATAATTCAATTGATCAGGTTGGTACTATCTCTTCTGGTTCATGGCAGGGTACTGCAGTAGCGGATACTTATGTTGCAGATGATTTAACGATATCAGAGGGGACCATTAATAATACCATAATTGGTGGCACAGTTCCTGTTGCTGGTACATTTACAACTCTTACAGCATCTGGAATAATTCAATCTGAAAATTTAACAGTCACTAATGATTTAACGGTAAATGACGATGCTAACATTGATGGTACTTTGACTTTAGCAACAGGTAGCATTACTGATTCAGATGGTTCTATTTCATTTGGAGATGAGAACCTATCCACCACAGGGACATTGTCTAGCGGTACAGCGACTCTTGCGACAGGTTCTACTGTAGGCAACCTGACTCTTGCAGACGGTTCCATCACAGATTCAGATGGTTCTATTTCATTTGGAGATGAGAACCTATCCACTACAGGGACATTGTCTAGCGGTACAGCGACTCTTGCGACAGGTTCTACTGTAGGCAACCTGACTCTTGCAGACGGTTCCATCACAGACTCTGGTGGAACTATATCGTTTGATAATGAAAACTTGAGTACAAGTGGTTCCTTAGCATCAGGAGCCCAGACTGTGACGGGTAATGTGACAGTTTCTGCCACAGTATCAGCAGAGCAGCTCACATCTACGGATGATTTGACTGTTGGTGATGATTTAAGTCTTGCTTCGGATGCTGCAGTGTTAAGTCTAGGTGAGGATGGAGATGTAACTTTAACACATGTCCCAGATGTAGGTATACTTTTAGGTGACACAAGACAGATGCAGTTTAGAGACAATGCTTTAAAGATAAGTTCTACTATTGATGGTCAATTAGATATTGACGCAGATACAGAGGTTGAGATTACTGCAAATACAGTGGATCTAAATGGTGCTCTCGATGTATCGGGAGATGTTACAGTAGGGGCATCCTTACAGACGGCTACGATTGATTACACTGATGGTGATCTGGCTATAACGATTTCAGATGGCGGAGCCGTTACCACCAGTGGTGATGCTACGATTACAGGAGACTTAAGCGTAGAAGGAAATATTTCAGGGGGTAATATAACTGCGTCATCAATGGCAGCACATGATATCGATCCAGGAGATGAAGCAGTTACGATCAGTACATCTTTTGGAGCAATAACATTGACTTCAGCAGCTGCATTAAATTTAAATCCAGCCACAGGCTCAGCCATTCTTTTGGACGGCCAGATTAGTGTGGATGAAGGAGTTGTAACGGGAGCAACAAGTATTACATCATTAACTCAGGTTGCATCTAATTCTTTGCAGACACCTTTGATAGTTTCCACAGATGGCGATGATGCAATGACGATAGCTAACGGAGGCGCTGTAACCTTTGGTGAAGAGGCTCAGTTTACTTCTGGATTACAATCAGGAGGATCTGTAGAAACTGCAACAATTGACTATACGGATGGAGATGTTGCTATGACCATAGCTGATGGAGGCGCTGTAACCTTTGGTGAAGAGGCTCAGTTTACTTCTGGATTACAATCAGGAGGATCTGTAGAAACTGCAACAATTGACTATACGGATGGAGATGTTGCTATGACCATAGCTGATGGAGGCG
>Ga0209091_10002295_pt1 | contig 16230 bp, 14 predicted proteins | sample ArcticOcean_MG_C_6_FD_187438 | JGI IMG/M metagenome (GOLD analysis project Ga0209091, IMG submission 187438) | Marine microbial communities from western Arctic Ocean - ArcticOcean_MG_CB8_128 (SPAdes) (version 2) | ecosystem: Environmental > Aquatic > Marine > Oceanic | place: Arctic Ocean...
CTCAAGTCTCCAACATGGATATACTGAATGATACAGTAACGTGCGATGAAATTGCAAATGAATGGGAACCGTGCTCTAAAGAACTGCTAGAAAGTATGGATGTTCTGATTTATGCACTAATTACAGACCCACAATATCACTTGCCACAAAATGCACCAGATGGCGAATACAACCCTCAAACTGCAGAAGACGATACTGAAGAATAGTTGAATTATAATTTTCAATCCACCTCCTATGGAGGTGTCAGGAACCGAAATTACTCAAAGGGGGATACTTCCACCCTAAACCATGGCGGAGGAGATTTTGGTTGAAGTCAGCCTTCTGCCTGATGAACATGATTCGATGCCATTTCGATTGAGTGACATCGTTTTGGATAAGGAGTTTAGCAACCTGCATCCACTCCTTAGCACAGTTGACCAATTACGACGCGAATGGAAATTCCAGTTTCGTCTCCTTAAACATGAATGGGGACAAGCACACTTCTTGACTTTAATCACTGGATTGCTGGCATTCTTACTCGGCTCGATTTCGACTGAATTATTTGCTGGTGGTGACCCGAAGATTACTGGACTCGAGGGTATGGCCGAAATAGGTGGCTTTGCATTCTTCCAAATCATAGTTTCAACTATTCTATGGATCTGGTTTTTCGTGCAGATTTCAGTCAATTTCCCAATTATGCGCGGGCACATTATCAATATCATGATTATCTGGGCGTCGATTTTTGCTTCGCAAATAATCCTTCATGTCAGTTCTCCAAACTTCCCGATTGGAGCTAATCTAGGAGATGCGCTGGGTGGAGTAATCTTGGCAGCAGTTGGCTGTTTCTTCACTTACTTTTTCTGGAAGGCCGTCACCGAAACTAGAGACCTACATGTAATGGAACATCATGTTCACACAGATGTTCGGGTAATGGAAGAGGCAATGTCTGAACACAGCCTCTATTCTTGGACCGTGATGGTCATATTCTGGGTATTCATACTGATACTCAACGGTTGGTCTGGTTCACACTTCATTGCCGACAGAAGTGCAACTGATTATCCAATATACGCCATCCATATAGTCACTGGCATAATTCTGATTTACCTATTGATGCATATTATTTGGTTCCCTCAAAGAATGTTAGGAGAAGGAACTCGAGTTCAAACCCGAGCAGCAACCGCTGCCGATGCAGAGTTGCTAATGGATGGGGTGGTTTTGTTATCGGAAGGTGAATGTCCATCCTGTAATGCAAATGCTTCAATCAGCCGAGACCAAAACGGTGAGACTGTAGTTGATTGTGCTAGCGAGGATTGTAGCCGCAGGGGTCCTTCAGGAAACAAATGTGAAGGATGCGGACAACAATTCCCTACTAGACACACATGCGAGGGTTGTGGAATCAACAGCCCTGCATCCGATTTCATTCCAGATTCGGAGGCTTGGTGATGTTCAAACAGCGGAGAGAAGATTTCCCTACCTTGTGTGGAGATAATCCCCCTGCTTACTTAGACAATGCATGTATGACATTACGGCCTAGACCGGTAATCGAGGCTATTCGTTCATACTATGAACAATACCCCGGTTGTGGAGGAAGGGCTGCTCATCGCTATGCTACAACCGTTACCCGAAAGATGGTTAATTGCAGAGCGAAATTAGGACAATTAATCAATGCAAATGAGGCTGGAGAAGTTGTATTCACTAACAATGCAACGCACGCATTGAACCAAGTTGCAAAGGGTTTGTCCTGGCAAAAGGGTGATGTCATTTTAACAACTGATAGAGAGCATAATTCTAACCTAGTGCCTTGGATACAACTCGAACAAGAGCAAGGAGTAGACCATCGGGTAGTTCAATCAAATGCAGACAATACATTTGATATGGAAGCATTCGAAAAGGCCTGTGCTGATGCAGGTACGAATTTGAAGATGGTATCGCTATCTCATGTTGGAAATCTGGATGGTGTGGCAATTCCAGTTAAGCAAGCGGCTAAAGTCGCGAAAGACCATGGTGCAATGGTTTGTATTGATGGTGCGCAATCAACCCCGCACATGAAAGTTGACGTTCAAGATTTGAATATCGATTTTTTGGCTTTTTCAATTCACAAAATGATGGGCCCGACGGGAATGGGAGTTCTCTGGGGCCGGATGGAACTGCTTGAGGGGATGCGTTCTATCCATGCAGGTGGAAGTACTGTAGAAACATCAACCTATGATTCGGTGATTTGGGAAAAGCCTCCTGCACGCTTTGAAGGTGGCTTAGGACATTATGCGGGAATATGTGGAGCTGATGCAGCGCTTGATTATATTTCAGAAATCGATTTGGATGCAGTTCATGAGCATGAAGTTTCTTTGAACAGAGTTATGACTTCGATTATCAAGGATGTTGATGGCCTACAAATCATTGGGCCTGAGGACCCATCACAGAGAAGTGGGATTTGTTCGGTAATCTGTGAAAATGTCGACTCACATGACATCGCAATATTGCTCGATGAGGCTGCTGATGTCATGGTCCGTAGTGGAATGCATTGTGTTCATTCTTGGTTCAACGATAAGGGGATTGAGCGAGGGTCATTACGCGCCAGTACTTACCTTTACAATACTGAAGAAGAGGTACGACTTTTCGCTGAAACATTGGTCGAAGCTGTAGCTGCCTTGGGTTGATGTAAATGGAAGAATTACCGTCTATTCCTGATGCTGAAATTGAAAACGACATCGATTTCATTAAGCAAATAACAACTGTTGCAACTTCGATTCTTCTGATAGCACTTGCTTGGTACAGTTGGCAAATAATTACCGGAGAAATTAGTCTAACTGGCCCCTCCGCACTAGTTATCGAAAAAGAAGAACAATTTGATTCTCTAATTCAATATGATGATGTTGATAAATATTCGGGCAACGGTGTTGACGTCTGCATTGTAGACTCCGGCATTGATACTACTCATCGGGACCTAGAAAATCTGAACTTGGCAGATTGGTCTGACTTCATTGGAAGTAAATCAGAACCATATGATGACAATGGCCATGGTACTATGATGGCGGGTATTTTGGTAGCAGATGGTGGCCTTTCTGGTATTGCCCAAGATGTCGATTTGTATGTTGCTAAGGCGCTATCTGGAAATGGTGAAGGTGATGATGCTACCGTTGCACAGGCTATCGATTGGTGTGTATCAAAAAATGTCAATATCATCTCACTATCTCTAGGGGGTAACGCATCTGGGTTTTCAATAATATTAGGTGATGCAGTCGAAGATGCAGTCGATGCGGCATATGATGCAGGAATTGTTGTTGTCGCCGCAGCAGGGAATGATGGTGAATCTGACGACGGTGATGTAGCATCACCTGGGATCGTTGACACTGTAATTTGTGTTGGAGGAGTTGATATCAATGGCAATTTGTGGTCTGGCTCATCCATTGGTGACAACGATTTTAGAATTTTCCCACCTCAATTGCCAAGAAACAATCCTGATGAGAAGCCAGAGGTCGTAGCACCTGCCCTTAAAGTCCCAGTTATTATTCCAGGTGACAAGTGGGGGTTATCCTCTGGCACGAGTGCTGCAACTGTATATGTCACAGGAGCCATAGCAATTTTATTCGAGGCACATCCCGAACTAAAGGATGGTGGAACTGATATGCTCGACAATCTAAAACAATGGATTGCTGATTCATCAAAGCCGAGAAGTGGCCAAGATGGTCATGATGACCATTACGGCTATGGATTGTTACAGATAAATGATTTAATCGATGCATCTCAAGCCTAAACTTTTGCAATCCAAGCTACAATAGAACCGCCAAATAATGGTACAAATGCCAAATGATGAGTTTCATTGGATGAACGAATTAAATCCATCCAGTTGTTGAAACCTACCACCTCAGGGTCATCTTCAGTTCTGTCACCAACAGGTGGGGTTGGCTCTACAGTGAATAATACCCCGTTTGGGTTCAGAATTGGGAGCATTGCTTTGACGTCACTGGCAAGTTTAGTCATCGGTGAATCGACAATAATAGCATCTGCATTAGGCAAGATAGGAGAGTCTCCTGTTTTGGAAATATTCCACGCCTTCAACTCTCCACAAAGTAATGCTGGCGAGCCAACTACAATACTTGATGACACTGAAGAATATCTCTGACTTAGCCTTTTTAGAATTACTGCAAAGCGGTTTCCGTCCTCTATCATTTGAAAATTTTCAATTCCTTCAACTTGCTCAAAGTGGTCAAACAACCATGCGGATAAATGCCCAATTCCAGCACCGGTCTGAATCACATTTTTTGGTTCAAGACGAGAAATAGCATCTCGGATTCTTCTCCTAACCGATATCGACCAAGTTGAAAGCCCCATGTGCTCTAATTGAAGACCAATATTTTTGGCGACTTCGGGTTCGTCACGTGATAAATCCTTGCTAGCAGTCAAAAGTGCCGCCAAAATCTCATCGCGCATATGCAGTGCTCCTTGGCCCCCCTTCACAAGGCTTCGCATAAGCCGACAGCCTCAAAGGTGAAGCGCTTGGCCCACAAATAGGGAGGATGTCGCATGGACGAAGAGTTAGATGAGGATTTAGAAGAGTTCGACGACGGCGTTTTTATTGAAAATGTCACCGACTGCCCTGGTTGTGGCTATCCTTGCGGACACGAGATTCTTCGTGAAAAAAAAGTGGGCACTGGTACTGATTTTTTGCTTAAGTGTAATGAATGTGAAAAGGTCCATAGTGTCGAGGTAAGGGAACCGAGACCAATTACAGTCACTTTCCTTCTGAGTGAAGGAGCAAATACTGTCTCTACAAAAATTGAAATCGATGAAGATGAAGTCATAAGGACTGGAGATATTTTCGAGCATGCTGATGCAAGTTGGGAAATTAATCGCATTGAAACCAAGACCGGCAACTCGAGAAAGAAACTGAAGGCAGACCGAATTGGCCGTGCAAATGCTGTACGTTCAGATATTGTCATGGTAAGACTAACGCTCACTCGAGGTGAGCAATCAGATAGTGAATCAATATTTGTTGAGCGCGATACTATCTTCAGAGCAGGTACTGTAATGGAACACGGTGGAGCAAAATGGAGAATTAGAGCAATCCACACCGGCGCCGGACGTACGATGACCGGCCGGGTAGTTGCTCATGAAATAAAGCGAGTTTACCTTCATGAACCACCTAGACGTGCAGAAAGTATTCCTTACAGTCCACGTGAAAGAAGACAAGCTTGGAAAGAAGGCCGCTTAGGTGACAACCCTAATCCAATTTTACCTGATGCTGAAACATCAGGTAAACCAAAGCCGAAAAGTTCTGATCGACGCCAGAGAAAGAAGCGCGATTAATCACGGACGATTCGTCCAAGGCATCAGGAACGCTTTTGCGACTTGAGTCCCAATAGTTGGGTTCTCTTTCAGTCTACGAATTGAATACTCATACCATTTTTCACCATATGGGATGTAAACTCGGGTCCTATGCCCTTTTGCATGTAATTTACGCCGAAGTGGTCCCCTTACACCCAACAGCATTTGGAATTCGTAACCTGACCCTTTGTGTAGACGCTGGTCGCCGGAATTCATCCTTGGGTCCAGCCCTTCCGGGCCCATTTTTCTAATCGCCAGAGCTTCCAATGTGTGATTTATCACGGGATGGTCATGACTTGCAATTCCCACATATGCCCCAGTATCTAACATTTCATCAATACATGCATTCATCGCTTCGATAATTGGCTGACGGTCGGTATGTGCAATGTCTGATGGTTCAAGATAGATGCCTTTACAAATTCTATAGTCGGCATTTGGACCTAATTTCATTGCAATATCTTTGATATCTGCAATCGTTCGAAATAGCCTTGCCTGCAGAACGACTCCAACATTGGTCAATCCTTTTTCATGCATATCTAGCATTACTTGAATCGTATCATCGGTTACTCTGTTGTCTTCCATATCGAGCCTGACAAACATGTCATGGCTACTTGCCATAGCCACTAAGGCTTCGATATTATCCATTCCTTTTTCACGGTCCAATAGTAGACCGAAAGCGGTTGGCTTGATTGAAAGATTGGCATCCAAATGGTTCTCGCTAATGGCCATAATAACACGTTTGTATTCTTCAAGAAAGAACGATGCTTCATCCATTGAGGTAATATCTTCACCAAGAACATCAATTGTGAAACAAGCACCTTCCTTGGATAATCTTTGCATCACCTTAACCGCATCTTCAAGGTCGGGTCCAGCCACATATCTACGGCTAATCCAGCCAACAAACCAACGGGGCATTCGGATGGTCATCCCGACAATCATCCGCGAGAATAGTCCGACCATGTTACCTGCTAGTGAAGACGATTCTTGACCGTTTTCATCAGATGATGTCTGCACTCTTGAGCAAAGGTATGCCTAACTCCTCGAGAAGATCTCTAATTGCTTGTCGCTGCCAACCTTTGAATGCCTTTTTGTCCATGCTACAAATCACCTCTCCACCTGGAAACCCTAGTTGGGTCGCAGCGATTGCTTTACGGATGCTATTTTGCCACATTCCACCGACCTCACCTGCCTCATTTTTGCTAAATGGTAGTGCGTATGTTGCTAGCATGTGTCCTATCCAAATACCCTCATGTGAAGCCAGAAGGTTTCCCCTTGGAGCATAATGCCCACCACCAAGTGTGACAACTACTCGACCTTGGCCATTCCAAGTTCCAAGACCTTCACTATCGTCCAAGCCTAGGCCTCGATGAATGATTCCCGCCAGCAATTTTGCGGCTTCTTTGTGACCCCAAGTTTCGGATGTAGAACCAATTTCAATGAATAGGGAAGGGGTTTCAATCCAGGGCCCATGATGGGTTGTCTCCAAAGATAAATCGAACTCATCTAAATCGCTGGCTACCCGATTCAATTCGCGCCACCATGCTCCAATTCGGGGGTTTGGTGGAGGGCAATCCCCGGCTCTGCCGCCATAATCGGGGATTTCATTCGGTGGAACTTGCATTGTTCCGATTGGATGTAAGGTTAGTGATGCGTTTCCGCTAGCTGCGGAGTGACGTGAAGGGAATATCACCTCAGTTGGTTTTTCACCAGTGGCAGTTTCCCATCTCTTATCCAAGTCATCTTCCCACAAGCAACCATCTTCAATCCACCAAATTCTTGCATGTTTGAAAGAATAGGCACGATACCCCTCTACCGATTCGAGTAAATCCCAATCTGCTAATTTTAATAATTCCTTAGCCTGATTGGTTGAAGCGACATCCCCACCCGACACAAGAATTAGGCTGACCATGTAGAGGCGTAGAGATGAGGATTCTTGAAGGAATGGTTCACAAGCCTAGTCCACATCCCCGCTTCATGGAGAGTGCACCATGGGGACATTTCCGTCACAACGATCAAGACATTTTGGTCGATGTGGAAGGCGGCATCACTATTGCCGGCAATACAGTACATCCATTTCCATGTGAGATTACATTTGCATCATTGTGTGATGGAGGCTTGGTTGCGACTTGGGTCGACCACGATTTAAGATTGGCAAGAATGGCGTTGCTTTCACTGGAAGAACCTCTCGAAGAGGGCGTTACAAAGGCCACACTACGCCTGAGTAAAGATACTACAATGGTCGCTGGTTCAAAGTGGTGCCACATTATCGATGCTGAACCTTTGGCGTTAGAGTCGAGGGGTGACAAAATCATATTTGCATTGTGGGCTAGAGGAATTTATTGCATTGACTCATCCGCAAATGAACTTTGGAGGCTTTCTCTTATGGAGGAACAAGATAAAACTCCACCTCGGTCAAATGAAGTTGCAGCAATTTCTATTGTTGCAGATGAGGTGGTGGTTTGGTCAAGAGATGGTAAATATCGGAGAATCTCATTATCTGATGGCCATGTCCTGAGTGAAGGTTCACTCGGAGTTGATTGTGACCTTGAAAAGGTCTTCAATGATGGAGACAATTTTCTATTATCTTCGAATGATGGCTGGGCTTGGGAATTTAAGGATGGACAAATCACTGTCGCTAGGAAATTACGTGGTACAATTCAAGATGCAATTCACGATGGTAATGATTGGAAAATCATATCTTGGCGCGAGGACATAATGCTACGAGGTGGAACAAATACACGTACCGAACTAGGCGTGCAATTAGTAAAGCAAGATGAAAACTGGCTAGTTCTCGATAACCAAGGTCAATTCAGCCCACATTTAGGGGATGAAAATAATCACTCGTTAGATTGAGTAAAACCACAGCGGCCGCAAGACTTGCGGTCAGCATGAGATGCTAGAAATACACCAGGGCCACATTCAGGGCAGAATTCGGCTTTACGAACTAGTGAACCATCTTCTACAGAGTACTTGGACCATTTTGCTCCAGCTTTAGGACCGTCAGACATCAAGCCTCACCTCCCTTTTCTTCAGCAGGTGCTGCTTTTTCAGCAGGTACTGCACTAGAGGAACGCATACCAGCATACCTTGCGTGTATGTAGTCTGGCTCTACCTTCAGAGATTTCTCGTCAGAATAGACTAGACCGAGGCCTGTTGTTGTACCTGCGCCAAATCGAGTATTTACATTCTTGACTACAATTAGGTCACGATTGGAACCGGGTTCAATAGCTGCAACACCATTGAGCAGTTCTACACGCGATGGTGTAGGTTTGCCATCATGATTCCAACGGAATTCAATCTCGACTCTGTTTAGTAGTGGGTTTTCTTTACGGTCAATAATTTCCATATTAATTCCTCCTTATCAGCGGAGATTCACCTTGAGGGCGTAATTTCCAGGTACCTCAATATTGAGGCGGTTCGCTATTTCCGAGCGAGACGGGTCTAAGACTACAACATATCCAGTCCAGTCAGAAGAGACTGGTGCAGATGGATGATGGGTGCACTGATCAATATCTTCTGCTAAAATCATGTGACACTCACTGCATGCAAAGGGATTCTTTGGCATTCAAAATCACTCCGAACTTTTATTCTGGTCATCATGGATCCATTCGTGGCTACCAAGTCCTGACTGCTTGCAAGTCAGACCAATCTTGGAGCGACGTGGGTCACTTGTATCTGGGGAAAGTGAAACGATGCGAGCTCTAACTGAACTTCCGACACCTAGTTTTCGACCGCTTTGGCGGCCCTCAAGAACTCCCATGCCAGCATTGATATCGACATGGTCTTCCATGATTTGCGACTTGTGGAGTAGTGCTTCCATTGGACCAATTCTTACGAATGCACCGAAATCGTTGACTTCGGATACAGCACCTTCAACAACTTCGTAATCTTCGATACAGAATAGAACTGCATCAAATCGAACTTCCTGATAGATTGCTCCGTCCCCGTGAATAATTCTTCCACGGCCCAATGGTTCGTGGTTTGAGGTTACAAGAACGAAATTATTGTCATCGTCAAAACGACCTTCGAATGCTGATGCAGCCAAGCGATCAATATGTTCATTCAATGACTTCTCCTTACGGATATACTCCGCAGGTATACGAATGGTATCTTCCTTAGTGACTACCTTATACATTTTTACGCCTCCTTGTGCTCCCTTAACCGAGTTATTGCAAGCGGGACGAGGGAGGCATTGATGCCCCATCCGTCCTTCACCGGCAAGTGCCTCGGGAGAGAAGTGTGACCGAAGTCATCCACGCCACCATCGACCCCTATTTGAATCAAACCCCCTTTGAACGGGCTCCTGCCGGCTTGTCAAACCCCTATTCCGGGTAATAATTTAGGGTGTAAATATCGCTTTCTACTGGGCCCGTAGGGCCCAAAGCCCTAACAACCTTGTACGACCCGGTATTTTTGGGTGGAGCGAATGAAAACGCAATTACGAGCAGTTCTCATGTTATTCATTTTGCTTGCATCAACCATAGTTATTCCCACCCCAACATTGGCTGATGAAGAGGACGATATCGCATGGGATCCACTTTCGCAACCGTGGGCACAATATGGCAGGGACCCAGGTCATTCCCGAAATTTACCTGAGCACGGAAATTCAGGATTGATGACGATTGAGACCCCGGCTGTCAACTGGGTTGCATTTGATAACGAAAAAGGTGCAGATGGGTATGGGGTTGCAATAGCAGACATGGCAAATTCAATCACTTCACCCAATGGTGCCAAAGAAAGATGCGGAGAAAACCACCTTTTTGCTGTGATGACCTATACCGATGATTCTAATTCTCAAAGGCATCTTGCAATTATCGAGGGTGACACTGCAAAAGTTGCATGGGATGTTAACCTCGGAGATGCAAAATATATTCGTTCAACTCCAACTATTGTTGACGTTGATGGTGATGGTAAAGTTGAGATCGCTTTAGCTTACGATACCGACGCCGCCCTCAAAGTAGATCTTTGGTCCCCTGAGTTGTCCTGTGATGAATCTGGTTGGGACACATCTGGGCACTCAAATGAAAAGTTATGGTCCTGGTCTGATGGAGATTTGCGAATAGGCATCACCAGCCCGCATTGGTTTACTCGTCAATCGAATCACCTTTCAGTAACTCAACCATTACTTGCTGATTTGTCACTTGATGGTACACCCGAACTCGTCATAGCAGCAGTTGATACATCAACAGATGAACCAACTGTAATCTCTCTCCCATTAGGCCTGCAAACACCTGATCCCGATTGGAAGGTATCCTTAGACAGAGGGACCCATCCATCAGACCCAGCATTCGCTGCACTTGATGACACCAGTGGTGCGATTGTGTTGACGACTGTCGATTCTAGCGGTAACATGTGGATCTGGAGAATCGATGGGCCAACTGGTTCATTGGATTGGGAAAGAGTTTCAATTCAAGGTACGGACACAGATAGCGATACACCACGCCTACGTCTACCTGGTCCAGTGATAACTCAACTCGATTCCGATGCTGCACCGGAAATGATTCTAACATTACCTGCAGATAGTAATGGAGGCGAGGAAGGAATGGGTGCCCAATATGTTGGTATGGAACTGACGAGTACCAATGAACTTTGGAGATTCAGAGCCAAAAACGGCTATGCTGATGCTGAACCACTATCTGTCGATACTACAGGAGATGGAATTACAGATAGAGTCTGTTGGGTTACTTGGTATCCGATAGAGTGGACTGACAGGGCTGGTGTAACTGGCTGCCATGACATAACAATAGAGCCGCCATTTAGAGAATGGTCTCGTACTTTACAACGCGGTGGCGGTAATGATAATGATGAAATCGCGGTGTCTGCTCCAATTTCAATTGACTTAGACGGAGAAGATGAGCCGGAGTTGTTGGTCGCATTCGGCCAACGGATATTTGCATTCGATGGAAACACAGGCGCATCCGCTGATATTGGAACTGGATGGGCCGCACCAATCGATGTCCCACACCGGACATGGGCTAGCCCTGCTGTTGCAGACATGGATGGAGATGGCTATCTGGACATTCTTGTCGGTGATGCTTTAATCAGTGAAGCAAAGGCTGATGTTGCACCATTAGCAGATGGAAGAGGCATAGGATTCACGCCGACAGACCCCGACCCTGGAGAAATGGTGACGATATCCGGGCAATATTCCAATATAGGAATTGTCAACACGGAAGAAGCAGTCGATGCTGTTTTACTTCTTGATGGAATTGAAATTGAAAGGCATCGTGTCAATGTTGCAGAAGCTATCGCTCCCTCAGGGGAAGGCGGCCCTATCACATTCAGCGTAGATGTTGAAGCGACTCTTGGAGTTCACACGGTCGAATTACATCTAGATGTCAATAACAACCTGACGCAAACAAGAGATGATAATGATAACTTCAGTACAACATTAGTTGTTGTTGAACCACATGTTGCCCAAATCCAAACACCAACTGAAGTTTCAAGAGCATTACCTGGCACATCACAAATTGTTGACATCACAGTAACAAGCACAGGTAGCAGAAGTTCGACCTGGAGCCTTGGTTATGACACTTCAGGACTACCGGCCGGATGGACATTTGCTCCAATAGATTCTGCTGACTTATCGCTGGATCTTGAAAGAGACGTCCCCCAAGTGGTTCAATTCGAATTTACAGTCCCTCCAGATGCAATGGGTTCTGATGATGCATTAATTCCAATGACTCTGGTTCTAGACCAAAATCAAAACATATCCACATCGGTAACCCTACCTCTCGAAGTAGAGAGAACACGGGGTCTATCACTCCAAGGCGCAACAGGTTTGCCATCGGGTATAGGTTATGGGAGGCCAGGAGATGTAGCACACGTCTGGCTACTCGTTGAGAATGTAGGAAATGCCCAAGAGACTACTGAAATGCAGTGGTCTGCTAATTCATGGGGTGCAGATACCACTCTAGTTGATTATTCAGGCACAGCACAATGGGGTATTGAATTAGACCCAAGTGCTACAGAAGAGTATCTTATCGAATTCGAAATCCCCAGTTCTAAATCTCTTGGAGACACAACATCAGCGACTCTGACTTTGTGTATTGGTTCAGGTACTGAAGAAATTTGTGAAGATTTCATTGTTACAGTCCAAGCCAGTGATGTATCTAGCGATATACCTCACATCCGTACTGTTCCAATAACGGGTCTATCATGGGATATAGAATCTAATTATGCAGGTACCACTTTGCAATGGGACATGTCAAATGCAGGAATGCTGAATGAGGGTTGGATTTGGAGCGTTGGTGGCGACCTCACAATTAATGGAACGATGTTAGAAATGGATGGGCAAGATGGAGAACTGTTTTTGGATTTACCATTAGATACACCCCCTATGCGGCATTATTTCAACCAAAGTGAGGAAAGTTTGCCGAATTCAGACCTAGCAATCTCGCTCCATGTGTTGCAAGTTTTCAGAGCCGATGCTGAAGTAGTGACTCCTTCAGATGGTGCAGTATTCAATGTTAGTGAGCGAACTAAAATAATTTTGAGATTGGCAAACCCTGGTAATGGAATAGATACTTTCACACTTTCTGGAAATGTTACTGCAGGTAATTTGACTCAAGCCCCTAATGTTGTCTTTGAAGATGTGGATGGAAATCCATTGTCAGCATTCCCAAGGACATTGGGGGCCGGTGGCTTTGCCACAATACCCGTTTACGCAATTCTACCCGCTGATGTTCCAGCAAGAGAGAGTTTTGAACTGGTATTCGATTGGACAAGTATTGGTGATTCAACTGCTACCGATAGAGCAAATATCACAATTGAGGCTAGACCTGACCACCGGTGGGACATCTCAATTGTACAAGGTAATTGGATGCAAGTCACGCCAGGCGGAGTGTTGGAATTAACCCTAGACCTCACGAATACTGGAAACACGGATGACCTCTTATCACTAACTCCATCGTTCACAATAGTCCATTCTGGTAATGATGTATCTGTATGGGATGCTGAAATTGTCAATTCATCTAGACTCGATGTACTGGAAGGTGAAACAATATCACTAAACATTACAATTCCAGAAAACTCTTGGTCGGGTACTATCGCTAGCCTGACGCTTACTGCATCATCGAATGGTTTCGACATAGATCGGGACGTTAGTATTGATTTGGAAGTAGAGGATGTTGCAGGATGGAGATTTGACTTATCCAATACATCTCTAGAAGTGCCGCCAGAAGGTGGTGAATTGCATATAATTGTGGAGCAGAAGGGTAACTCTCCATCTACACCTTACTTCACAAAAGCAGGTCAAGGTTGGAATGTAACTCTCCCTGAGATTGGTTCAGAGATTGAACCGGGAAGCACTGGAGTGATTACGATAACTGTCACTCCACCTGTGGATGCAGTAGCAGGAGAAGTTGGGGTTCTTAGTATTCGAATCTCCAATGGCAACGGGGCTGGACAAATTATTGAGGAAGTCCCGGTCAGAGTTGGTTCTGCGCCAGGCATAGCACTTGATTCAAAGGGTTCATGGATGGTTAGACAAGATGTTGCATCTTGGCCAACTGCTTGGATAGAGAACACGGGTAATGATGTTGCAATAATGAGCATCTCAATACCGAACCTTCCAACAGGATGGGTCATCTCTGGCAAAGATGTTGTTGTCGTAGCACCTGGTGAAGTAATGGGTATGCCATTACAGCTTCAACCCTCTAGTGACTGGAATGGTAATAATTTTCAGTTAGACATACAATTAGAACACCCAATATTGGGTACATTGGTACATGCAATTACAATTAGCCAAAGTGAAACTGTTCTCGCCTCTAGCCCAGTCCATACGGGACGGGCTGGCGAAAAGGTTTCAGTAACAACTGACTCTCTCAGCGATGGTATTGAAACCGCGTTAGTATCATTGCCAACTCAAAGAAGTAACACTACTCACAATGGAATGTCATTACATCTGGTGGGAGTACCAGCACCAATACATGAGGCAGATTGCGATAGTGCATTTGGCCTATTGTCAAATCTAGGCATTGAACCAACTTCTACAATATGGGCATCTTGTCTGATTACTGCAAATTCAGAGCATACTTTGGTAGCGAACGCATGGTTGAGAACCGACACTGGGGAATTGCTAGATAGTCGCACTATCCGATTAAGCCCCGGTGGCAATTTGACTGTAAACCTCTCAACGTTTTCGTGGGACCCTGAGCCCGGCCTAGTCGCAGTAGAGATATTAATTGTCGATTCAAATGGATTACCTTTGCATTCATCATCATCCACACATATCGCACGACAGAATGGCTGGAATTTGAAAATCTCGAATCTCGATGTTGATGACGACTCGATTAACATAGGAGTTGATCGGGAAGGGTACACTATGATGGAAGGGTCTGTTTGCAAGGTCGACATTGCATTAACAGATGGAAGTTGGCAGAAATCAGTGGCGGTTGATATCTATGAAAGTAAATATGCCCCTAGTATTAAAATTCCACGAACTGACAAAATAAAGGATGGTGCAGAGGTCAGTGCTACTATTTCATGCCTAGCCCCATGGGATAAAGATGACAATATTGATGATGATTCTATGACTGTATTTGCTAGTAAAATCCCTCTTGTCACATATGAATCTGGTGACCTGTATTGGACTGGTGGAATTGCGGCGCTATTGCTAGTCATAGCATATTTCGGTGGTATTCTAAACATACAGAGGCCTGAACCTGTTGGTGTCAAAAAGGTCGAGCCACAAATAAAAGAGAATGCCCCGGATATTTCGAAGCCTGAAACTGAAATTAAGGTGGATGATATCAGCCTAGAGGATGAGATTTCTGAGCCAGACCCAGAGCCTGAGTCTGAGCCACTAATTGAACCGGAAGAAGAGGTACTCGACATTGATGATTCCACAGCTAGTGGTAGACTATCGGTTCTAAGAAGAGAACTTGAAACCGATTCAAGTGTCACTCTCGATACCAAAGAGGACTTGTCAAGTCGGATGGATTCATTCCTTGCAGACCGTTGACTTCATCCATGAGTGACACTTCCCCTGAAATATGGAAGATGATTTGGACAGTACCACTCCGTTTTTGACGATTGATCCTGTCGTTTCTAGTCGCCTAGAACCAGTCTATGAGGCCCTAAATGGTGGGGACTGGAAGTCAATGGTTGAAGATGACGATGAACTACTAATTCGTTTAGTATCCCAAGGGGTTCCAGATCCGGCAGACCGAACATCGATATCTTGGGATGATGCTAATCTGTTTTTCTTATCGTGTATTGACGTAACTTCAAATGGAAGGCCCGCACATTTGGAGGCTGGTATTTCAAAGGCAAAATTTGGGAGATTCCCCCATGGAGATGGGTCATCATTGACCTATTTGCGGGATTGGATTAGAGATTCTCACAAAGATGTTGCAAGTCTAGAAGAAATGACAGAATTGCTTGAGAAACTCACAACAAGGATGAGTGGGACTAGTATGGAGAAAGGGATAGGTCGGCTCTATATCCGAGGCTGGTTGACCAATGAAGAAACGACAAGGCTACGAAAGGCAATCATGTCACAGTGTTGGACTCCATCTGCTGAAGAACCCCTTGATGGTGGTTGCCAAGATGCTGCTAAACATCTGTTAGCAATGCTAAGAGCCGCTGAAAAGCGCCGTTGTGGTGTATTACTTAGAATTCATAACTAGACTAAAATTCAGTTCCGGTTAATCTTTCATACATCGATGCATATAATGCAGCGGTTTGCTCAATTACTTCATCAGGAAGTGCGGGGATTGCAGGGTCTGCTTTGCCACTTTCTCTTGCAAGACGCAATTGTTCTTGATGTCCAGTTCTAACGTAGTGCTGCCTTACGAATTCCTTGGACAACTGAACTATAGTTCCTTTAGCGTATTCTTCTGCATCCCACCAACGGTCTTCATCCAGAGTTCCAAATGAGTCGACAAGAACTGGTACACGACCTGGGCCAAGAGCGAACTCTTT
>Ga0209091_10002296_pt1 | contig 16228 bp, 16 predicted proteins | sample ArcticOcean_MG_C_6_FD_187438 | JGI IMG/M metagenome (GOLD analysis project Ga0209091, IMG submission 187438) | Marine microbial communities from western Arctic Ocean - ArcticOcean_MG_CB8_128 (SPAdes) (version 2) | ecosystem: Environmental > Aquatic > Marine > Oceanic | place: Arctic Ocean...
GAAGAGTTTCAAGAATGATTGGAGTCGTCGCCTAAGGCAGAAGGTTTCGGAATAGATACAATTATGATTATGATTATTAGATTTTACTTGTAAAAAAATTGATAAAAAAATATTATATTATTTTTTTTATACAAACAAGAAACAAGAAACAAGAAACAAGAAACAAGAAACAAGAAACAACAAAATATAAAATAATGAATAAAGAAACATTATTTTATTTGCTACCAAAAGATGTTTATATAAACATTTTGAAACATTTAGATAGAGATACACGCACAATTATGTGGTGTTTAATATATTATGGAGATAAATTAGATTTATGGTATAAATGGTATCCATTAACTTTAAAGTAATAATTTATAAGTAAAAATCTGCTTCATTAATAGTTGCTTCTTTACACCGACCATAAGTAGTGCGATGCCAAGGACTAATACCATAATTATCTATACCTTCCATATGTTTTGCTGTTCCATAACCTTTATTTTTTTCTAAAGAATAATAAGTATCTAATTTTTTATAACAATCGCATAATTCTTTAATATATGCATCTCTTTCTACTTTAGCTAATATAGATGCGGCAGCAATTGAGCAATATTTATTGTCACCACCTTCAATTAAAATATGATTAACTTGTTCTATTATTGAACTAGATTCATTCAAATATGTATAACTTTTGAAATCATTACCATCAACAAGTAAATAATAATTTTCTGATTTTTTAGAATAATTTAATAAAGTTTTATTATTATTAAATTTAGCAATAACATTTGTTATTGCTTTATGCATCGCACAATGAGTGGCATTTCTAATATTAATTTTATCTATTGTTTTTTCATCTTCATATTGAACACTATAAGCTAAAGCATTTTCTTTAATATATTGGGCAACTTCATTGATTTTTTTTAATGAACTAAATTTTTTGCTGTCTTTTAATAATTCATATTTAAAATCTTCATTTTTAGGCAAAATTACTGCTGCACTATAAACTCGCCCAAACATTGGTCCTCGTCCTGCTTCATCAATACCTATTTCTAATTGATTGGATTCGTTATTGTAAAAATGTTGTAACATTATTTTAGGTTTAATAGTTCTAGTTTTTTTTGGTTTTGTTTCTTTTGTTTCATTAATATTTTCCATAATTAAATAATATAAACTTTTTTATTATATACTTATTATAATATAAGTAATGGCTTTCAATTTTAAAAATAATAATTTGACAATAATTTTACTTTTAATTTTAGTAATTGGGTCATCAATGTGTTATTTAATGATGGAAAAAAGTATAGAAGGTTTTATGACAGGTTGGACAAGTGAAAAATATTTTAGTATATTAAATAATCCTACACAAAATACAAATAATAAGTATTATATTACTTTAGACACAAGCAAAAAATATAAATTTAAAGCGTTGAGTGATCAAAATTTATTACTTAATGGAAGTTCATATAGAGAAAAATCATTAAATAATAAGGGTAACTATCAATTTACAGGATTATCTAAAGATTCTTCGTATAATTTATTTTATTATACAAGTGGTGGTGGAGATAATTCTTATAATTTATATGAAATTACTACAAATACAACTAGTCCAATTAATTATGATTTATCTAGCGTATCACTTTCACAAGATAATAGTGGAACATTAAATTTATTATTATTAACAGATTTGTCTGGTAAAATATATGATTTATCAAATAATTTAATGAGAAGATTATTTATGTATATTGATAATATTCCAATTATAAGATACGGTGTTATTGAAGGTTCTCCTATTCCCTCAGATAATAATTCAAATAATAATAAAAATAATACAAAAACAACTACTACAACTGGTTGGTCAGGTGATATCGACTTTGGTGGTATGTTTAAAGGATTTAATAATGGTCAATTACCACCAAATATGACACCTGAAATGGCTGCTTATATGATGCAAGGAAGTATGGGATCAGGAAATCAAGGATATACAATGCCTTTTTATAATAGTTTTGAGTCAGCAATGAATAATCCATCTAATCCATTAGTAAATCCAACAAACGCAATGAATCCATTACAATATAATCAATCATTATTTGGACCAAACGTAAGTCCAATGATGTCGCAAAATATGTGTAAAAATTCATCGGCAGATAAAGGTGAAAAAGTTAGAGAAGATGATAAAACAGATTCTAAATCTAAAGATAGCACTATAAATAGCTCACTAGGTTCAAATAATGTATTAAATAGTACATTTGATAAATTAAATTCATCGGCAAATACAATGTTGGCTCAAAATACAGGAACAAGCGGAACAAGCGGAACAAGCGGAACAAGCGGAAATGGAAATGGAAATAATTCTCAAAATAGTTCTGGAAATCCTCCTCCGTGTCCTCCTTGTGCGAGATGTCCAGAATCCAACTATGAATGTAAAAAAGTTCCAGCATATGAACAAGGGTATGAAAATACATCATTACCTAGACCAGTATTAAGTGATTTTAGTACATTTGGTATGTAATATTTACCAATTAATAAATTATTTAAATTATACTAAATTATAATTTAAATAATTTTTTAAATATACTTTTTCTCAAATTTAAAGTTTTGTAAATAAATACATTTTAACATTAAATTGTCATATTAAGTATTATTATTTGATTTAAATACTTAAGCAGTATTTAAACCTCATCCTCCTCCTCTGAGTTTGTGTTTACGTCTTTTTGTTCTTTTAAATAATTTAAATAAATTTATTTTTTTTATAAGTTTGCTGTTTAATTTGGTCAATTTTTTAATAGATTTTCTTAAAATATTTTCTTTTTTTCCACCAACACTTTTATTACGTCTAGTTCTAGTTTTTTTGGCCATTATGTTATTTTATAATATAACATAATAAAATAAATAATACTAAAATTATAAAATACAAAAAATTTGATTTATTAATTTATTAATTTATTTATGTTTTAAGCATTTTTTATCAATGTTAAATGTTTTACATTTTTTTTCTTGAGGAACAATATTAATAATACATTTAGATTTTTTACCATATAATGGTTCTGTACATCCTTTTTCTTTTTTGGATTTTGTTTTATTGAAATTTTCTTTATATTTAAATATTTTAGGATTTTCAATAACACACCTAGATCTAAATTGTTCATACCTATCTCTCACTTCACAATAACTTAAATTAGATTTCTTTCCTAACATTTTATTAATCAATTCATGTAAATTATAAATATAACGCGAAAAACTATTTCTATTTTCAAAAATACGATTAGTTAAAGGGAATTTTTTGAAATTATTTTTCAAATTAATACGACAATATTTGCATGGTAATGTATATTGTAAATTTAATAAAATTTGTTTATATTTTATCTTTTGCAATTTAGTAGGTTCATTGGGATAATTGAAACTAATAACATGCAAATAATGCCATAAACCAGGACCCCATACGCTAGTTAGCATACCGTCTCCACTTATATAATCTTTTTTATTAAATGTTTTTTTTTTGCTAGTATTTCTAGTAATTTTTTTGCTATTATTTTTGTTACTTTTGTTACTTTTGTTACTTTTGTTACTTTTTTTGCTATTATTTTTCCTATTATTGGATAATTTATTTTTTAAAAATTTTATATCATATTTTTTAACTTTAATAGTTTTTTTCATAATATAAATTAAACTTATATTAAATAGAGAAAATAATAAATAAATATATTATGTAAATTATTTATTATTAATTTAGTATTAATATATTAATATAGTAATAATATGTTTGATTTAAAATATACTGTAGTAAATTTTTTTGAAGAATTGAAATTAAATTTAAGATTAGCACTAACTAACAAAAGCTTTATGTTTACAATAATAACTATTTTAATATTATTTATAATTTTGACATTTTATTTATATGGTAGTTTTATAAAACCAAACATACAAAAAACACATCAATTAAACAGAGAATTTATTGATACTTCGCAGGAATATAATGAAAATGATGTTTTAATGGTACTTTTTAGAACGCAATGGTGTCCTCATTGTAAAACATCAGAAGTAGAATGGAATAAATTTAAAGACTATATTGATAGAACAAATAATGGCAATACCAAATACCAAGTTATACTTACACAAGTAGATTGTGATAAAAATCCAGTTTTAGCAGATAAATATAATATAGAAGGGTATCCTACTGTTAAACTTTTTTATAAAGGTACAACTTATCATTATGATGCAAAAGTACTAAAGGACCAATTAATAGAATTTTTAGAATCGTCAATTGATTAATTTATATTTAAACTATTATCATTATCATTATTATCATTATTATCATTATCATTATTATTATTATCATTATTATTATCATTATCAATATCATTATTAGTATTATCATTATTATCAATATCATTATTAGTATTATTAGTATTATCAATATCAATATGATTTGTATTAATGCTTGTATTTTTATTTATTTTTTTTATATATTTTTTTGCTTGTTTTTCTCCTAAATTTATCAAATATTCTCGTTCTTCTGAATTAGTAAATACATGAGACCAGTATTTTATATCGACATGATGAACATTTAGACCAATATTTATTTTATTTTTTATTTTTATATTAGTATTATTATTATTATTTTCATTAACAAGTAATTTATTGAATATAATTTTTAATAAATAAATTAAGAAATTTATTAGATTAATATCTTCGGTTAATTCTTTAATATTAGTATTATTGGTTTTATAATTTTTATAAAATGGATTTTTTATATCAATTGGTTTATCTTTATCGTTTACTAATGTTAATATCTCTTTTTTATTACATTTTTCAGTTTTTAAACATTCGTAAAATGGTGTATTAACAAAAATACATCCATCTAAATAATAATTTTCTTTATAAAACATTGGTGTTATTAAAACAGGAATAGCACAAGTCATTGTTAATGCCTCAATCAGTTTAATACCTGGAAAATCTTTATAATTTATATCTACTTTTTTAAAATCATTTACATTTGTAGTAAATAAATGTAAATCAATATTACTAAATTCAAATAATTCTTTTAGTGTTATATTTAAACTTAAATCTTTTGCCAGTAAAAGTGGTTTAATAGCATCTAAAATTAAATCACTATTTAATAAACCTTTAGTATAAAAAATATTAATATAATCATATGATGTAAAATTTATTAAGTTTTCCCAAGGACGTTTAACAAAAAAATCATCAATCCATGACCATTCAAAATTTAATAAATATACTAAAGCAACAAATCCACCAATAGAAGTTGCATAAATTGATTGTATATTTTCATATTTAATAACATTTTCCAAACTTAAACGTTTTAATATACCATATTGAACTAATCCAACTGGTCCACCACCGCTTAATACAATATGTTTAATATTATTATTATTATTATTATTATTATTATTATTATTATTATTATTATTATTATTATTATTATACATTCAAAATATAAGTATTATTTATAATATTTTAATAAATAATATTTAATTAAATATATTATGTTAATAATATTTTATTAAAATAATATATTATTAATAATGAGTAACGATTTTTTTTATAATTTTAATAATAAAGCCGATAATGAAGATGAAAGTTTAAAATTAAATATGGATGAATTATATAGTAAAAAACAACAGCAAGATTTAAACGTATTAGCAAATTATAATAAAATTTTAGTACGAATACATAATAAAATAAAATATGTATCAAAACAATTAATAAATGATCAGTGTTGTTGGTATTTAGTGCCTGAAATGATGATAGGAATACCAAAATATGATCATAAAGATTGTACTGCATTTGTAATAGAGAAATTACGAATGAACGGGTTTATCATACGATATACGCATCCAAATTTATTATTTATTAGTTGGAGACATTGGGTTCCTACATATGTGCGCAATGAAATAAAAAAAAAGACCGGACAAGCAGTAGATGAATATGGTAATTTAATAATAAATAATAATGATTCCAATAATAATAATAATAATAATAATAATAGTAATAATAATAATGATAATAATATAAATGATTTAATGTTTAATAATAAAATTAAAGCATCATCATCTTCAGGTAAAGAAAAATCAAATGATTATAAAGATATTAAAACATATAAACCAAATGGAAGTTTAATTTATAGTAATAATTTATTGAAAAAACTAGACATAAATGATTTATAAAAAAATTATGATATTAATATCTGGCTTTTCTAGTTTTTTTATTTTTTCCACCCAACACTTCTTTTTTTTCTGGATCTCTAGTTGGATCTTTTGATAAATCAGTTGGATCTTTAGCTGGATCTTTTGATAAATAAGTTGGATCTTCTTTTGGTTCTTCTTTTGATAAATCAGTTGGTTCTCCTGTTGGTTCTCCTGTTGGTTCTCCTGTTGGTTCTCCTGTTGGTTCTTCATTTGGTTCTCCTATTGGTTCTCCTTTTGGTTCTTCTTTTACTTCTTCTATTGGTTCTTCTTTTAGTTCTTCTTTTAGTTCTTCTTTTAGTTCTTCTATTGGTTCTTCTTTTAGTTCTTCTATTGGTTCTTCTTTTAGTTCTTCTGTTGGTTCTTCGTCTGAATTTTCAGGTGGTTTTTCTTCACCAATCTGTAATTTAACATCTGGTGGTATATCAAATTTCAATGCATCTATTTTAATATATTCTTTTCCATTTTCTATGTAAAGATATTTTTCATACTCATAATCTAATATATTTTTAACATTTTTATTTACATATTTTTTGATAATTTTAAAAATTTCAAATGTTTCATTATAAATATAATTAATTATATTATCGCATTTATCAGATAAAGAATTTTGATAAGTAATAATAAAATTTTGTTTTGTATCAATTGTATCATTTGTATCACTTGTATCTATTTTAATATATTTATGATTTAACAATGAAGATGTTTCTTTAAAATAATATTCTAATAATTTAATTATTCTTTTATTTATAGTATAATATGTATTAAATTTTAAAAAGGACAATAATTTAAAAGAATTATTTTCAATTTCAAAATCATATGTATAATTTTCTAATAATAATAATTTAAAATTTGAATAATCATTATTTTTTAAATAATTAGTATATTCATTTGTATTTAATTTTAATAAATTATTAGATTCTTTTAATAAATGATAATAGTTAATAACAGAAAAATTTTCTAAATTTTCATCTTTTTGAAAATGAAAACTTTTTAAAAATTCTATAATAATATTATTATTATTTATATTTTCATATTTTGTTACATCAGGTGTTTCTAATAGTAATTTTAAATTAATGTTAAATTCATTTATATAATCTTTAAATATACTATCATATATTGAACTTCCTCTAGAAAATAAATCATTAAAAAAACCACCACCAAATTGTGGATTATTATTAATATTATTATTTTTATTAAATAATATTTTTAATTTTTCTAGATTATTATTTTCATCAATAATTTTAATATTTTCTGAATTTATTAAATTTACAATTATCGTTAATGATTTGTAATTACTACAAAAATCTTTTATTTTTTCTGGACATTCATTATTAATATTATTATCTATAAAAGATTGTGATTCTGAATCATTATCGGAATCAGAATCGGAATCGGAATCGGGTTCGGAATCGAGTTCGGTATCGGTATCGGTATCGGGTTCGGGATTGACATCTGATTCAGATACTAATTCAGAATTTATATTTGTACTTGATTTTTCCTGTAATTGCAATTTTAATTCTAAATTTTCTTTTTTAAGATCTGTTATTTTTTTATGTAAATTTTCTTTTTCTTCTTCCATAATTTTATATTAATTATATTATGTAAATAAAATTAATATAAAATTATATTTTATTTATTTTAAATTGATAAAAATATTGTTTAATACGTTTAAACATATAATTATAAATATTTAAAGCATACAATGGAATATGAAAATTATCAAACAATAAATGATAAAACAAGCACACAAAAAAATAAAAATAATAGTTCAAATAAAAATTTGAAAAATATATGGAATTTATTTGATGAAGAATATGATACTAATAATAAACAAGAAAAATTGGAATGTCTATATAGAAATACTTCTAAAAGTAATAATAATTTTGCAGAAACTATACAAAATGAATTTTGTAATTTATGTAAAAATCAATTATTTGTTGGAGATGATAATTTTCTAGTATGTCCAAATAAAAAATGTGGAATTATTTATAAAGATAATTTGGATCAAGGCGCTGAATGGAGATATTATGGTGCGGATGATAATAGCAGCAGTGACCCAACTAGATGTGGAATGCCCATTAATCCATTGTTAAGAGAATCATCATATAGTTGTAAGATTTTATGTCCAGGCAAAACAAGTTATGAAATGCATAAAATTAAGCGCTATACCGATTGGCAATCAATGCCGTATAAAGAAAAATCGCGATATGATGAATTTCAATTTATTAATATTATGTCACAAAATGCGGGAATACCAAAAATGATAGTAGATGATGCTATGCGATATCATAAAAAAATATCTGAAACAAAAACATTTAGAGGGCTTAATCGTGATGGTATTATTGCTGCATCTATTTATATTTCTTGTAGGGTGAATAATTTTCCAAGAACGGCAAAAGAAATTGCAGATATATTTAATTTAGATAATACAAGTGCTACTAAAGGATGTAAAAATGCTTTAACTATTATAAATGAAATAGATAGAGAAAATGTGAATGATGATATTATTAAATTAAATAAAACAACTCCTTTATCATTTATAGAGCGATATTGTAGTAAATTAAATATTAACAATGAACTAACAAAGTTATGTAAATTTATTGCAACAAAAATAGAGAAAAATAATTTAATTCCGGAAAATACACCTCATTCTATATCTGCTGGAATTATTTATTTTGTCTCACAATATTGTAATTTAAATATTTCTAAATCTACTATTAATAATATTAGTAAAATAAGTGAAGTGACAATTAATAAATGTTTTAAAAAATTGGAAATACATAAAGCGGTATTAATTCCTGAAGTAATATTAAAAAAATATGGTTAAAAAAAAATAAAAAATAAAAAATAAAAAAATAATTATTTTAAAAATTATATTAGTATAATATACTAGTATAATTTTTTTATGAGTGTCCCTAAAATTGTTTTTATTGTACCTTATAGAAATAGACAAAATGAAAAAAATAATTTTTCTAATGTTATGAATGATTTATTAGAAGATTATGATAAAAATGATTATGAAATTTATTATAGTTGTCAAAAAGACCATGATGGGCGACCATTTAATAGAGGTGCAATAAAAAATATAGGGTTTTTAATAATTAAAAAAAAATATCCAAATGATTATAAAAATATAACATTTGTTTTTAATGATGTAGATACTTATCCAACTAAAAAAAATATGTTACCTTTTGAAACAGAAAAAAATATTATAAAACATTTTTACGGTTTTACATATGCATTGGGAGGGATATTTTCAATAAAAGGTGAAGATTTTGAAAAACTTAATGGTTTTCCAAACAATTGGGGATGGGGGTTTGAAGATAATGAAATAAATAGACGTGCAAATGAAAAAAATATAACTATTGACCGGTCAGTATTTTTTCCAATAAAAAGTAAAGAAATTATACAATTAGTGGATAATCCTTTAAGATTAATAAGCAATAAAGAACCTGCTAATTATGTTAAACACAAAATGAATGATGATTTAAATACTATAAATAATTTAAATTATAATATAGAATCTAATATTATAGATGCTAAAAGTTTTGTCAATCAATATAATATTAATATAGAATCATTTAATACTTTAATACCACATAATTCTGGTTTATTTTATAGTCAAAATTTATCAGAAAATAATAAAATAAATTCAAATAAATTTAAACGAATAGTAAATAATAGATTTAGAATGAATTCAATGATGGGAAGATAAATATAAAATATAAAATAAAAAATATTTTATATTTTTTAAGGAATGATGAGTTTGTAAAATTTTACTAATATCAAAGTTTGGGGGGTTCTCAAAAAAATTGAATAGAATTATTTTTTATTAATACAAAGCATTAAAAGTAAGAAACCAATTATTAAGATGAACCAGAAAAATGCTACTGTTAATAATAAGGGAACTGGTGCTGGGGGTGCAAAAACAAATGCAACTGGTCTATGTTTCGAAGATAAAGCATGTTTAGAAAAATTATATAGTGGTTATCAATCTAATTCTATTGGTAAACAAATTACATTTAATGGAAGTGATAAAAAATTTTTAAATTTAAGAAAAAAAGAATTTGTAAATTGGACAAATACTTTGGGAATTGAATATAATGACATTCCAAAATTAAGTGGAACAAAAGAACCAGATGAATGTTATATAAATTTATGTGAAAAAGTCATAATTATATTAGAGAAGAAATTTCAGCAAGGAGGCGGGTCTGTTGTAGAAAAATTACAAACACCTGTTAATAAAATTAGAAATTTAAAAAAAAGATATCCAACATATAATGTATATTATATTTATTGGTTATCTGAATGGTTTGAAAAAAATGTACAAGCTGAAATCCTAGATTTAATTGAAGATAACATACCCTATTTTATAGGAACTTCAGATGATACTATGTTAAAAATTGTAACTCAAATAATTAATTATTAATTAGAACCTCAATTGTTGTTGACTCCGGGTTTTTAGAATTTATTGCCCTCCTTGCAGTAATATCTTCACAATTATAGTCCTTGAATTTTTCTAACACTAAATCTACTCTTGAATTACTCATTAAGAACTTTACTTTTTTTTTATCTAATTTTAATATCTCATCAAATAAACAATTATGCATATTTAAATCAAAACCATCCGCAACATATCCTACAAATGATTTATTTGTTTCGGGCATATATGGTGGGTCTAAATATACAAAATCACCTTCTTTTATTTTTTTTATTGATTCTTTAAAATCACTATGATGAAATTCTACATTTTTTATTAATTCATTTATATTATCTAATTCTTTCCTTGTAATTATTGTTGGTGTTTTTTTATAATGACCATATGGAACATTGTATCCGTTTGGTCCTTCGCGATACATACCTCTAAAACAAGTTTTATTAATAAACATAAATAATGCCGAACATTCAATACTATCTTTACTTATAGTATTATATTTAATTCTTAACCAATAGTAATAACTTTCTTTAGATGTTTTTGCTTCATTAATTGATGCTGGTTTTCTATTTATAATAGTACCATCAATACTATCATATTCTTTTATATATTTATCAATACATTCATATAATTCATCTTTATTGCTTTGAATATGTTTATAAACATTAATTAAATTTTTATTTATATCATATGCATAAATTTTATTTTTAATAGTTATTTTATTTTCTTTTTGCAATGATAATACTAATAATAATACACTTCCACCGCCTAAAAATAGTTCGTGATAATTATTTATTTCTTTTGGAATTTTTAAAATAATGGTTTGAAGTAATTGTGTTTTACCTCCAACCCACTTTAAAAATGGCTTTTGTGTATTCATTCTTTTGAAATTATATATAATTTATATATAATTTTAAATCAATTTTATATTTAGTCTTAAATAAATCTTTAAATTTATAATAAACATATTTTTATTTATATATTCTATTCAACACTTACTACTTTAGCTAAATTCTTCGGTTTATCAGGATTTATATTTTTTGCTATTGAGATTTCGTAAGCTAATTTTTGTAAAGCTATAGCAAAAATAATTTCATTGTAATAATCTAATTTATAAACCATAATATAATCATTGTTATTCAATTTTAATTCTCTTATTACATCATTGGAATTTGTAATTACAATTATATTGGTGTTTCGTCCTTTTAATTCATAATATGTAGATTTTAAATTTTGATAATTTGCTTGATCATTATAATCAATCAATAAAAATGTGCAATTTGTTTTATCTAATAATGCAAATGGTCCATGTTTTAATGCGCCTGCACTGAATCCTTCACAATGAATATAAGTTACTTCTTTAATTTTCAATGAACCCTCACAAGCAATTGGATATAATTTATTTTTACCTAATATAAAAATATTTTCTATATTATTTTTAATTATAAAATCTTTAGTTCCTTCAATAGCTTCTGTAAAATTGGGTTCATAAAACATATTATAAACAGTGTTTGATAAATAACGTAAATTATTTATTTTTTCAATATTATTCAAATAATTATTAGAAAACCACATTTGAATTAATGATAAAACTATTACCATAGATGTAAATGATTTAGTTGATGCAACTGAAATTTCTGGTCCAGCATTTAAATAAACACCACACATAACTTCTCTTGCAATTAACGAATCTACTTTATTTATTATACCAAGAGTAATTGTTCCATGTGCTTTGCATAATTTTAAACAATTATAAACATCCGATGTCTCCCCCGATTGGCTTAAAAAAATAGTCAAAATTTTTGCTTTATTTTCTATATTTGGCAAATCATTGCTAGTAAATTCACATGCATTTATTGTTTTAACACTAATAAATTTATTAGTAGATTTAAAATATTCTTCTCCAATTAATCCGGCATTATAACTTGTACCACACCCAATTAATACTATATGTTCTATATAATTTATAATTTGCGATAATTGGTCAAGTCCCCCCAATTTAATTGTTCCTTCACTTATACGTCCTCCATTATTATATGCCTTTAAAATTGTTTCTGGTTGTTCCATTATTTCTTTGTTTAACCAATGTTTATATGGACTACAAGAAGTAATAATTTCATTATTATTAACTTGTTTTATTGTAATATTGAAATCATTATATTTATTTTTTATAAATTCATAATTATTTTCAATATTTATTTTTAAAATATTATTGTCATTTAATACAAGATAATCATATATTAATCCATTGAATCCGGTGGTTTCTGAAGTGCAAATTATATAATTATCATTTGCACCTATTAATAATGGAGAACCTTTGCGTGTTACATAAAAATTGTTATTATCAGTAGTATCAATAATAACTAATGCATAAGTTCCTTCTAATTCATTTACAGTATTTTTAATTGCATCTTGAATATTGTTTTCTTTTTTTAATAAATAATATTCTATTAAATTTGCAATTACTTCACTGTCTGTTTCACTATAAAATTTACACCCTTCGTTTATTAATTTATTTTTTAAAACATCAAAATTATTAATAATTCCATTATGTACTAAAATAATTTTACCGTTTTCCGAATAATGTGGATGCGAGTTTAAATCTGTTTTTCCACCATGTGTTGCCCATCGCGTATGACCCAAACCAATATATGATTGTATGTTTTTATTTGTAAATTTTTCTTTTAAAATATCAAAACAATCGCTATTTTGTGTTGAAGCATTTTTTTCTATTTTAAAAGTCAAATTATTAGTGTCATAATAACAAATGCCCATAGAATCGTATCCGCGATTTTGTATTAATTCTAAACTATTTAGTAAATCTTTTATTATATTTTTTTTATTTTTTGATAATATAAAACTAATTCCACACATTTTTTTCAGTAGTATATTAGTTAATGTATAAATTTTAAATATATTTATATATTAAGTTTAAATTAAATAATGGAAAAAAAACCTCCTGCAAAATTTTATAGAGGAGAGTTATTTGATTTAACAGTTACATCTGAAAATAATATATTTGGTGCAGCAAAAATTCAACATAGCACTGAATATGGTATAAATTTTAAACCTGAGTATTTTATAGAAGAATTAAAAAAAATTGGAAAATCAGAAAAGAATGATAAATCTAAAAAACGTAAAGAAAGAGAAGAATTAATGGTAGAAATTAAACAATATCCTTTACTTGAAAATTTATTTAATTATTTAATAAATTATTTAAATGGTGGACAAACTTTAGATATGAAACATGAATATACAGGTCAATCTTTAATTATAGTGTTAATGGGTGGTAATATTTATAATATTTATTTTAATTTATTATATAATATAATTAAAAATAATGATATAGATTTTATAATTAATATTTTTAGTGAAATAATAGGTTTAAAAGAAGAAATTTCTAAAATAATAAATGAATTATATAAACTTCCTAATTATAATGAATTAAAAAAAATTATACTTGAAAAAAAAAACACAGCATTTTTTGATTCATATAGTGATTTAGATTTTGCATTATTACCAAATAGTATTTACCAAAAAAATTATGGTGGGGCTCCTCGAGAAAAAAGTAAACGAGGGACAAAACCACCAAACAGATTATCACCTACAATAGAAAAAAAAACTAAATCAAAACCAGCTACTGCAAAATCAAGTACTGCAAAATCAAAAGCAAAATCAGCTAATGCAAAATCAAAAGCACAATCAGCTAATGCAGAACTAAAAGCAACACCAAAACTAAAAGGGGTTCAAAAACCAAAGCCAAAACTTAAATCGATTACTCAAAAAAAAAAAATAAAACTTAAAGAAGTTATGGAAAATATTTCCATAGATATTTTAGCAGAAGAAAAAGAGAAATTAGAATCTTCTAATGGTTTTTTATTATATAGAATAAAAAGTAATTTTTCTATTAGTGATACAAATATAGATTCTAGTACTATAGATTTTTTTAGTAAATTTAAAATACTAAATGATACCATAAATAAGACTTATACAAGTAAAGCAATAGATTGTAAAAGACATGATTTAGAATTATTAAAAATAAAACCTAAAGATTTAATAGCACATATGACACAAACTCATTGGTTACAACAAACAGGAGTATCAAAAGATTGTAGTTCATTTATTGAAAATTTATTAGCAAAAAAAAATAGAACAATTTTATGTACAAATAGAAATACTGATATTATTTGTAATAATAGTGGTACTAAAAAAGCAGATGAATTAAATAAACTTAAAAATTTAATAAGTTATATTCGTAAATTAACTACAACAATTAATGGTAATTATTTAAATAGACCAGAAGCTAATATGGATCTTATGTCTACTATAGGTTGTTTTAAGAATTTATATACTATTTTACATAGCAATAATTATTACATTATAAATGTATGTAATCATATTATAGATAAATTTTATAGCTTACCTGAAACAAAAAAAATTATAAATAATATACAAATTTGTTATAGTAAAGTAAAATCTAAAGTAAATCCCTTTAATGTTGTGTGTTATGGTAATAAATATTATGGAAAAATAGATGAAATAAAAGAAAATTTAAAAAAATATTATAATTCAATTTATTATTATAATAATAACGGAACAATTAATACTATTAATTTAATTGTAGATGATGAGAATAAATCAAAAGTTATTATTGGAGAAACTGAACCAAATGAATTTTTTGATAATATTGAACAATTAATTTTAGATGATGAAACGAATGACAAATATTTAAATGATGATACAATAACACTATCAAAAGATATAGATAAAACATTAGATGATGAAATAAAAAATTATATAGAAGAAGATATAATTGTTGACTACGAATTAAATTATTCAGAAGCAAAAGGAAAAACAAAAAAAAAGATAAATGCATTAACTAGAAAATGTAAAAATAAAAAATATAGAAAAAAACATACAAAAAAATGCAGAAAATTTTTTAAAAGTTAGAGAGAAACAAATAAATTTTAAAATAAAAAACAACTTAAAGATTAATACATAATTTAAATGTATGTAAATTTTTTATTTAATGACTTAACTTTATTCCATATATTATTATTAATGAACCTACTAATTTTTTAATACTAATATATTCCTTATAAATAATATTATCAAATATTAATGTCAATAAAATACCAACACCACACCATATATTATATGCACTACTTAAAGAAAACTTTGATAATGATTTCGGAAACATATAAAAACTCAATCCATAACCTACATAAACAGGTATAAACCAAAGTCTATTATTTAATGTTTTTTTTATCATAATTGTTGAACACGTTTCTAATATTATTGAAGTTAATAATATTAAATCTGGCTTTACAGGATTATAAATCATAACTGGATAATTTTGAGTGATGATTGGATAATTTTGAGAGATGATTGGATAATTTTGAGAGATGATTGGATTTGGATTAAACATTATTTAAATTATTTAAATTATTTAAATTATTTAATATTTACTTTCTAAATAATTTACTGATAATAATTTAATTGATACTGATAATAATTTAATTGATAATAATTTAATTGATACTGATAATAATTTACTGATAATAATTTAATTGATACTGATAATAATTTACTGATAATAATTTAA
>Ga0209091_10002297_pt1 | contig 16227 bp, 9 predicted proteins | sample ArcticOcean_MG_C_6_FD_187438 | JGI IMG/M metagenome (GOLD analysis project Ga0209091, IMG submission 187438) | Marine microbial communities from western Arctic Ocean - ArcticOcean_MG_CB8_128 (SPAdes) (version 2) | ecosystem: Environmental > Aquatic > Marine > Oceanic | place: Arctic Ocean...
AAGAAACTTCATTGAGAGTTGAGAGAGAGTGCGCTCTCGTCATCATGACGACGACGAAGACGAATAAGGCTTCTCGGTAAACGACGAAGGACTTTTACGGACGAAATGCAATTTCCACGCGGGAGGGTGGGGCTTCTTCAGCAGCAGCAGCAACAACAGCGTTTGGAACAATCATCATCATCATCATCCCGAAAAGACGACAAAAACGTCGGGAATCGAAAACGAGCGATGTTGAACGCTTTCGTCGTCTTGTTAACGGTGGTGTGCGTGATTTTGTTCGAGGAGATATCGGCGGTGGCGATGAAAATTCGTCGTCTTGGGCGTTTTTCCACGAGCGCCTTTTCTTCGTCTGCGTATGTAAAACGAACACGGGAAGAGAACGAAGAGGAGGAGCGGTTTCCTCCTCCTTCGGGTGTTGACCGTGTGCAACCAACAACGACTGAAAAGGAGGAGGAGGAGATATCACTACTCACCGAGAAAACATCAGCAGAAGAAGAAAAAGTAGAAGAGAATAACGAGGACGACGATGATGACATCGACAGCGACGACGACGACAAAATGAATGGCGTAAAGAGTAACGGCGGCGTGTACGCGCGTTCGTACGCCGAGTGGATGCGCGACGAGCGAGGAAACGGCGGGCCAAGAAGTAAAAGGAGGAAACGCGCACCGACGACGTCAATTTTCGATTTGCGCGGAGACTGTCACGAAAAGTGTTTCAATGGCGGCAAGTGCGATTATTTTAGCGGCAAGTGCGATTGTCCAGTTGGGTTCAAAGGCTCGAGTTGTGAAGATGAAGAGCAGACGTTCCCGTGTAGCGATGGATTAGAGTTGAGGTGCTCTCACGCGTGCGACGCGACGAGAGGTTTGTGCGTGTGTGGAGAAGGCGCGACACATCCCCAGAGAGTTTTGCATCAGTGGCCATTTTGTAGTCCAGATATGTCAAAGTATGGAAAAGAAGACTGGTGGAAAGGAAATGGAGATGTAGGGGACGAGTACATTGTTAATAGGAACAGTAAAAAGTTGGACGAGTTAAAATTGGGCAGAAAAAATTGGGGAGGATTGCCGACGTTTGCGATGGTGTTCGGCAGAGAAAATCCGAGCGCGACGAGTTTGAAAGTAGAAACGCCGTTTCTCGAGCGCGCGCGAGAGGGTATTTACGATGATAGCGACGAAACAGAGCGAGGAAAGATAACGAAAGGGAGAGAGATCGCAAAGGAACTCCCGTCGTGGTGCGACGCAAACTCTATTCGAACGTTTGATCCAATTCGCGAGAAAGACGAGAATCTCAATGTGCATCCTCAAGCCGTGAGAAGCTTTCGAGATTGCATCAGTAAATGTCCAGGAAGTAGGTACGGCAAAGCGTGCGAAAAAATAATACCGACTTGGTGTCCAAATCAATGCAGTGGAAATGGCGAGTGCGATGACGGTTTCTGTAAATGTAAGAAGGAGTTTTGGGGCGCAGACTGTTCGCTTACGGTGCCAAACAGCGTAAGTTCATCCTCATCGCCGTCTTCATCGCGAATGCTCGATTCAGTGAGCTCCGTATACTCGAAACTTGAAAGTAAACGTCCCTTCATATACGTGTACGAAATGCCATCAAAGTTCACCTCACATTGGACGAAATACGTCAACAGAGGCGAATTTGTGTGTGGCGATAGATTTTACGAGAAACCAAACGATATCGACAACGACAACGACGACGACGCTTCTCCGCCGCCATTCCCAGAAAGACCGTCGAAGTGGTTTTATTCCTTGGAAAATACACTTCACGAATTCTTACTCAGGTCGGCACATCGTACAATCAATCCCGAGAACGCGGACGTATTTTTTATCCCGCAATACGGAACGTGCTATCGTTTAGCATACCAAACGCCTTCGCCGCAAGTTTCGCTGTCGCTGATCAAGACAAAGCCCGGTGATCGATCGCATGCGGCAAATCTCTTTCTAGAACGAGTAACAGAGTACGTTCGAAATATTCCATTCAATGTCATCAACAACGAGGAAGGTGAGATACAGTCGTATTTCGATAGGAATGAAGGTCGAGATCACGCGGTAATCGCCGCGTACGATGAAGGCGCTGTGCACTTTCCTGACAGTATTGCCAATGCAATTTTCATCACGCATTGGGGAAATACAGGGAATCCGCGCAACAATTCGCACACGGCTTACTCACCAGATAAATGGGATGAGCTCGTCAAGCAAGGGGTTGTTACTGGTGCATGGCGCGCGTACAATCGGAATAAAGATATCGTCGCCCCTCCTTGGTCGCAGCCAAAGACTAACGAAGTCCGCGAACCCGCAGACGTAAATAGTTGGACACCGGCGACTCAAAGAACGACGTTTTGTTTCTTTAGCGGAAATCTTGGTTTGGAAAAACCATGGGGTGAAGACTACTCGCGCGGTTTACGTCAAAAAGTTGCGAGAAGATGGCAAAACGTCAACGGTTTCGATATTCTCTCACACGCGGACGATTACTTGGGAAGAATACGCTCGTCCAAGTTTTGCCTCGCACTTCCAGGAGATGGGTGGAGTGGAGGTCTTTCCGTTTATATTCGAAATGGCTGCATACCAGTCATCGTACAAGATGGCGTCGACATGCCTTGGGAAGGCACGTTCCTCGACTACTCGAAGTTTTCCATCCGCGTTCGCGAAGGAGACGTCGAAAACCGTCTCCAAAGCGTCCTCGAAACGGTTACATCGGAAGAGCTTCAAAACCTTCAAAACGGTCTCAAAAACGTCTGGCACTTCTTCTCGTACGACGTGCCTAAACAACCGGCATTTGGACCTCCGGATGAGAACTTTACAGGTTCCTGGTCTCCTCCACCCGTCGTTAAAGAAGAAGGAGAAGAAAAAGGACCGACGCCTCGCGACGCCTTGGAGTCGCTCGTCCACGCGCTCCATTTCCGCGCGCATACGAATAGTAAGAAAAAAAGGTCATCGTCGTCTGCGTACGAGTACACGTACGCGTAGAGTAGATAATAATAGCGTGCATAATAGATGTATCTAGATAGCTGATAGCGTTGTATAAAAAGTAGCAATTTTAGTATTTTTGACTTGTTCCTTGTGCACTCAGGCACTCAAGAGCTGTTGCCTCTTACTCGTTTTAACTGCATTTCTTTTTCTCCTCGTCGCAACAAGAGACACAAATTGCACGCACACACAGCCCCATGCAGAGGACGAAAGAGGTGGACGAGGACGAGGACGAGGACGAAAAGTTTAATGCAAAAAAGCTCGACACCGCCCTCGACTCCTCCCTTCGTCTCTCTCGCGTGAACAATCTTCGCTCTCGGGAAACTCGTCTCGAACGCGAAAATGTCACCATTTATTGCGCGACATTCAACGTCGGCAATCAACCGATAAACGAAACATTTTACACGGAATTTCTGAAGAAAAGCGAAGATTGCGACGTCGTTGTTGTCGCCGCGCAAGAAGCGTCGTACGGGTATTCGAGGAAAATCACGCAACCGGCAGACTTTGCGCGCTTGGCGGAGAAAAAAGTCGAAAACGATTCGATTGTGAACAAAAAAGAGAAAAAAACGTTCTGGGGGTCCTCGAAAGCGACGAAGATGGTGGCGACGTTATCGGGGGGGATAACCGGCGGGGTCGCGACTGGACCGTTAGCACCGGTTGGGTTCGTGGTTGGAATGGTTGGAGGGTATTACGGAGGGAAGAAGATTGCGGAGGAGAGTAAATGTAAGCAGCACTGGTTCGCGAGCGTAGAGGCGTGTTTGAAATCGTCGAAGAATAATAGGAGCAGTAACAAGTCGAGCGAATATAAGAAGAACGAGGACGGAGAGAATGATGACGAGAGCGAATACGTGCTCGTGCAAAGCGAAGTGTTGATGCAAATGCGATTGTCGGTGCACTGTAAAAAGTATCTAGAGAAAAACGTGAAAAGCGTCCGAGTGGGCGTGAAAGCGACCGGCATGGGGAACGTAGTCGGGAATAAAGGAGGAATTATGGTGGAGATTCAATTTTACGGGGGCGAATCAATCGCATTTATAGGTTGTCACTTAGCCGCTCACGAGGAAAAGAAGTTCTACACGAGACGAATAGAGACGATTCGGTCGATTTTAGGATGCGCGTGGAGAGATAGAATCGAGAAGGCATTTGGATGCGAAGGCAACGGCCAGAGTTGGGAACATTCGATTAAAGCAGTCGCTGAGGCTTCTGGTTTAATGAGTGGAGATAAGAATAGCAACAATAAGAGTAGTAATATTAGCAGCAACATCGACAATGCGCAACGCGAAGTAGACGAAGAAGAACAGAAGAAGCGAAGGAGATTGCCTCCAGATTTAGAGTTATTAGAATCGGCGACGCATACGTTTTTTATGGGAGACTTGAACTTTAGAATCGATCCTGGTCCAACTCAAGCGCATGAGACGGTACAAATCAACAGCGCGAGTGAAATGGTTGGAGCCGATGACGATGACGAAAATAGCGTTTGGAATTCGTGCTGGTCAAAGGCAGATATCGTCAAGGAGACGTCCGTAAACAGACACGCAAAGCTTCCGGGAGAAATTGAAAGCGGGGACGAGGATTCTGAATCAGACAGTCAAGTGAACACGAGGAAGCAGCGGGAGAATGTTTCAACGGGAGGAACGTCGCAGTCGTCTCCATTCCACGTCGGATGGAAATTTATAGCGGAAACAATCAAACAGAAGAGTTGGGGAAGATTATGGATCGGCGACCAACTTTTGCACGCGCAACGGCAAGGCAAGTGCCTTTTTGGATTTCAAGAGTTACCTCTGCAGTTCCCACCTTCGTTCAAACGAGAAAAAGGTCGAAATGATTCGAATCCGAATCCAATCGTTGCTACTGAAGAGTATTATAGCAAAAAGCGTATCCCAAGTTATACCGATCGCGTGCTCATCAAATCTCTTCCTGGATTCGAGGCGACCAGGAAAGCGCATAAATACGAAGCATGCCACGGCGTGACGTCGAGCGATCATGCGCCCGTGTGTGCGACATTTTCTGTGAATCTTCTGCTCGGCACGTCCGAGCACGAAGACGCCAACGACGAGGTGCTCTCGGCACGACAAAAGGACGACGACGAATACTTTGCCATTCTGACTGTTGAAAAACTTCAACTAGAAACGCACGACGATAGATTGATTTTTGCCACCGAAGAGGAACAAAACGCGTCGCTCTTGAAAGTACATCTCGGAAAACTTCGCACGAACGCTCTCGAAGTGGATGACTTTGAAACCGCGGAAGGAAGTCGTTGGTCTAACGCCAAAAGTATTTCAAACGTGGTGTTACTACCATCGAGATCGTTCGCAAAAGACGAAGGTGAAGACGAAGAGGAAAATATAAGAGTTCGATCGCGCTCCTCGTGCGTATGGAATTCACGGACGCTGAGACGAATTGGAAACGACGCGCTCAATCCAGACGTTTTACCAGTGGTAAAGTTACCAAAAAAAAGAGCAGAGCTTCAAAACGCGCCGTATTACGTGATATTTACCGTCGTGAACGAAAATACGAACGCGAGAGTAGGAACTGCAATCATAAGCGTTCCCACGGACGGTAAGAGATTACCTTTCGAAGCCGATTGTACGTCTCGCGGACGAGTGGTTGGTAAGTTACGAGGAGAGTGGGCTATTGATTTGAAAGTTACGCAATGACAAATTAAAAGTGTGCGTATGCATGTATGGATGGATAGAAATACTTTATGTTTGTTTATATAGATATCTACGGCGTAAGACGCTTCGGATCTCTCGGAAACATGCTCGATTTACGAATGTTGTTCAAGCCCAAGTACAACATGACAACTCTCTCTAAACCGACGCCGCACCCTCCGTGCGGCAACGCGCCGTACCTAAACGATCGAATGTAGCTCTCCAATTCTTCAACTGGAATGCCGAAGTGTTTCGCTCTCTCCGTCAACAACTCCGGGTCGTGAATTCTTTGCGCGCCGGAAATAATCTCTTCGCCTCGGATGAAAACGTCAAACGAGTTCGTGTACTCCGGGTTAGCTCCGGGTTCCGGCATCGTGTAAAACGGTCTCGCTTCGATCGGGTATCGGGTCAAAATGTAAAAGTCCGTGTCGTACTTCTCCTTGACCAATTTCCCTAAAATTCGTTCGTGTTCCGTGCTCAAATCTCCGTGCGGATCCGCCTCCGTGATTCCAGCTTCGTGCAACATTTTAATCCCGTCAGGGAACTCCAATCGCAAGGATTTTCTCAAATACTTCAAAGGCGCGAACGGGTACTGCGCATTAATTACCTCCAATTGCTTCGCGCACCGTTCGCTCAACCCGTCGAACATGTTTACGAACAACTCGTCGATGACGTCCAAAACTTCGCTGTAGTGTTCTTTAATCGTCATCTCGAAATCCAACCCGGTAAACTCGCACAAGTGACGGTGCGTGTTGCTATTTTCCGCGCGAAATACAGGTCCAATCTCAAAGACCCCACCAAAATCCGCCATAATAGCCATCTGTTTATACAACTGCGGCGACTGTGCTAAACACGCCGACTGCCCCATGTAATCCAACTTGAACACGCTCGCGCCGCCTTCCGAGGCGCCCGAAATCAACTTTGGTGAGTGAATCTCTATCATATCCCTCTTCCTCAACGTCTCGCGAAACAACGCGGACACTTCACTTTGCACTCGAAAAATCGAGTTATTCGCCGGCGTTCTCAAATCTAAAATCCGGTTATCCAACCTCGTATCTTGGTTCACTCTCGAGTACTGCTTGTCCTCTGGCGCGTTGTCGATGTCCGCCTCTGACCGGGACAAATCCGAAATTTCCAAGGGAATCTGTATCGATCGCGACACGCAAAAGATTTTCGGGCACGTCATTTCCACGATCGTGTTCGAGCAACTCTCGATGGGTTGTTCCGGTTTCACCAACTCCCCGGTTATGTCCACGACGGATTCTTTGTTCAGGTTGCCAACGTACTTGACCATTGGTTTGCTCACTCTCACGTCGTCCACGAAGAAAGCCACTTGCAACGTTTCCGACCCTTGGCGTAAAATGAGAAAAGCCCCTTTACCTTTCGCTCTCACGGAGTGCACACGACCTCGCAACGTGACCGTCTTCCCGATAAAACTCTCGTCCAACTCTTCGATGTTTGTCCACGAAGTCTCGGTAATCTTTTGCGATTGGACCATCTCCATATCTCCGTAGTTTTCCGTGCAGTTATCCGGCTCGTTCAGCTGTTGTTGCTCTAACTCCGCGGCTAATTCTGCCGCTCGAGCTGCTTTTTTAGCTTCTTTTTCCGCTTTCGCGGCGAGCTTCTTCAACGCTGACTTGGATAAAGGTTGGCCGTTTTCATCCACTTTTGGGATGGTGTCCGATGATGACATCTCGTGATGATGTTTCGTAGTAGTGTTATGAGTAGTGCAACTTCTAAAACAGACGTATTACGTAAGAAGGAGGAATCCTATGCTTCGCTCTCCCTTATTATTGGTGTGAACAACAACTATTTAACGTGATGCTGTTAATAGTAGTATTAATAAGAACAACAACGCTTTCGTTTCCTCGTCGGGGAGAAAATGTGGCAAAGAAAAAGACCTTAAAAAAGTTTACTTCTAAAGTGCTTAAAGGGATATTGTATTACTTCCAGCGCGAGCACAATGCGAGTATTATTATATATTACAGAACAACTCTCTCTATCGGTATTATTATTCTTATTATTCTTATTATTAGTATTGTTATCATCTTCTTCTTAAAGTATTATTATGTTACGTCAAGCTATGCTTCCGCCAGCTGCTGCGGTGGCGACGACGTTGAAAGAAGAAGAAGAATACGTTTGAGGAGAAGACGAAGGCGCGAAGGAGAAGACGTTCGCTAAACCTCTCTCGACGCTGCCTTTTACCGTGAACGTTTCTTCGCGAGAGCAGACGTCTGGGACGACTTCGCCATCAATCATAACGCGGCCACCTTCGTATAAGTCGGGAGGTGCAGATGGCGTTTCCGGATCTTCTCCTCCGTCGACGCATCCGAGCGGGTTGGCGGCGTTTGATCGGGCGGCGTTGGTAGAACCGCTCACACCTTCGGTTAAATCGGATCGACCGAGTAACGTGAGCTCAAATTCGCTCGTTTTTAAGTACGTGACGGCGTCGTTCTTTGCGTGCGATCCTCTCGTGTCAAAGTCGAGGAGTAATTTGAGCAAGTTTAGTTTGCTCGTCGGGTGGACGATGATGATGTCGAAGAATCCATCGGAAGGCGAAGCGAGCGGCGCGGATTTCGTGTCGCCGCTGCCCCAAGGGAGGTTCATAGCCCATATGCCTAGGATATTTTCGTCTTTAATCGTTCTGAATTCGCCTTCTTTACGACCGAGGAGTGATTTTCCCAGTCGTTCGCAGACAGACTTGGTCTCTTGTGAAACTCTGTACGTTAAATCCATCTTGTACGTTCTCAGGTTGATGAGTCTCGCAATCGCTTGGACGATGAAGCGCGTTCCTCCCAAACAACGAAAGCGTTCGGATTCCAAATCAACATCCGCGAAAAACCCCCACGATACGCTCAGTAAAGCCGTGTTTTGATACACCGCTATTCTGTTGTTACTAATATTGTTGTTCGTGTTGCTGCCGTTCTTCTTACTGCCGTTTCTCCTGTCCAAACTTAACCTCCTCTTGCTGCTGGTGCTTTTTGTCGTATCGTTCGTCGTATCGTTACTGCCGTTCTCGTCGTTGCGATAAATTGCCAGTCTCGCTCCATCTAATCGAATCGTTTGGCCTTTAGCGATGAGCAACGCCATCGTTGTCGCATCGTTCACTTCTTCGCTCTGTTCCGCTAGAGAAACGCAAATGGCGTTCCCGGAACCGGCGGGAATGGCACCGATTGGAATATTTTCGTGCGTCCCGAGCTCTTTTTGCGCTCTCTCCACACCCGCGTACGCTTCTGCAATGGTACCATCACCTCCGATGGCGATAATACCGAGAACTCGGGCATCTTCGTTGTGAGTAGTAGTATTACTCTCGTATCCTCGACCTCTCGTTAACAACAAGGACTCTTTACTTCTCTCGTACGTTCTCTCTTCCGTCTCTCCACTCCTCGTCGTCACGATCGCCTCCACCACGCAGTTTCTCGCGCACTTTAACACCGGCTCCACGTGTTTTTTGAACACTTCTTCCGCCTTCCCTCTTCCCGCGGCTGGATTTATAAACACCAAAAATCGCCCTCTCTTGTTCATTCGCTGATGTTCCAACCCGCACTCCTCCTCTATTCGTTTCACGTCCTCTAATGCTTCGTCCAAAGACTTGTATTTGACCACGTGAACGTTCTTCTTGTGTCCAAACCGTTTCCCACTGTTCCCTTTCGCCGCGGCGGCGCTAAAATCATCTCCCGCGTTTCTCGAAGTCGCGCTCATCGCGGAGGAGGACAAAAATCGAGGCAACACCGCGTAGTCAATCAAACTCTTCTTTCTCGGAAACGAGGTGATTACGATTCGATGTTGACTTGTTGTTTTCGTCTCCATCTTCTTCTTCTTCTTTATTTTGCTGCCAACGACTAACTCGCACGACACGATGTCCCGTTTTCGAACCAAGCAGACTTCTTCGTCTTCGTCTTCCTCCTCCTCCTCGTCAGCAGAGGATTCAATTCCATCTTCCTCCAAAGTCGTCGTCAGTCGCATCACTTCCCCCGCGACGAAGACTTTTCTTCGAATATATTCGTCCCCGCCTTTATTCTTCTCTACGTCGTCGAAGGATATTCGGCTCGTTCTTGCTTCTAAAACTCCTCCTGCACTCGTTTTTGTCGTCGCTCCATCCATCGCGGGGAAAGTCTTCCCCGTCCTCGATGCGATCGAATCCAAAGTCATCATCGTCTCCTCCTTTTGTTTCCTCCCTCTCTTTTCGCCTCCTCCTCCTTTTTTAGTAATATGAGTATCATCACGTGCACCACCTGCACCACCAAACCCCCCCGCGAAAGGGGACAAAGACGACGACAAAGACGACCCCGACGGCATCCTTTTCAGCACAATGGATGGAAAACTTAATGAGGAAAGCGGTGGCTTTTTCCCCATTATTTAACTCATAATATCACTCACAAAAGGGGAGCGAGAAGAGAGGGAGTATATGATGACGATGATGATGACGATGAGGACGACGACGAGAGTTTGGTCTTCTTTGTCTTCTTCTTCTTCTCAGAAGAGCAGCAGCAGCCATCACGGAGGAAGAGTCGCCGTCTCGAGGAGAATTCCTAAAACGCCGTCCAAATCTTCCAATTCTTCTTCTCTTTGCCGTGGCGTTGATGGCGGCAACAGCGGCGGGTTCTCGACGCGAGAACCGGAAGACGAGGACAGAGACGCAAAGTTTGCGCGCTTGTTCGCGGAAACGTTTGAAAATGCGTCGTCGTCTGAATCGTCTGAATCGTCGTCGTCTCCCACTCCGAAGAATTCGCTGTTGGAACTTTTAGAAGAAGAAGAAATTAAAGAACCGCCGGTTTCTTCGCTTTCATCGATTTTGATGTCGTCCTCGAATCGGCTCGAAATCATCGAAAACGGCGATGGCGAAACTACGGCGAAAGCTTCTTCTTCGACTTCCTCGACTGTGATCGCCCGGTGGATTCTCGTGGCGAAATACGGCCACAAAGCCGAGTGCGTTAAGATGTTGCACGAGTGGGCGGACACGGTAGGGCGAGCGGCTGGATTGGACCCGACGCGCGATATTTTACTCGTATCTGGGAATATTGGCGCGAACGAGTCGACGATTGAGTTGGAAATCAGGAACGGGTTGAGCTCTGTCGGGGATTTCGATCAGTTGATGCGGAATATAGACGTGACGATGCACAGAGAATGGGGGATGCGATTCGCCGAGCACGTCGTGGACGGGACGACGAGGTGGGAGATTTTCACCACGCATCCGTTTGTGAGTGGTAGTAGCAGTACGAGTAGCAACAGTAGTAATAGGAGCAATAGTAAATACTCCAGGCCTGGGGTGTCAAGAACGCAACCGAGACGCGTGCTTTCGCCGCAAAAGAAGACTTCGACGGAAAGTAGAAGTAGCGCGAACGGCGTGCGACCGGAATACGAAGACATACCGGAGGAGGAGTTGATGAAGTACATAGGGAAAACGTTACCAGACGGACGCCGGGTGATTGAAAACGCGTTCGGTGTTCCAATGGTTATCAACCCCGGAGATATCTTTTTTGATTGAAATGATATTTCTATATACGTACTAGTACCTGCGCGATTATTATTACCTGTATGTATGCTTGCATTCTAAAATACTATTCCTATTTCAATGGTAGTCTGATTTTTGCGATTGGGAGAGATCCATGTCCAAATCGTCCATATCTAAATCGTCCTCGTCCTCGTCCAAATTCTCTGCTTTGGCTAATTGTTCCGTGAGATTCGACCTTTGTCGTCGATGTCGATTGTACGCTTCGTCTCCGCCTCCGTTCAAAGGGACACCTCGAGGTGGGAGCGGAGGTTTTTTATCCGTGCTCGCATCGCCACTCGCTACTCCAGAGCTCGTTCTTCGTAAGCTTCCGCCCACAGACGCCCCTCCACCCACTTTTTCTCCGCTTCCGCTCGCACTCGCCGGCGACGTACCTCCCACGCCCGGCGGACACGCCAACGGTGTTCTCGGTTGTTGACTTGGCGTCGATAAACTCATCGAATTCGTCGGACTCGAGCTAAACACCCCAGCGGCCATCTGCCTCCTCAACGCCGCTGCTCTGACCGCCTCCCTCGCCGCTCGATTTCTTTGGACCGCGTACGCCCTCCTCGCGGCGTCCGGATCCTCCTGTTCCATCTTCGCCTTCATCTGCCTCACGTGATCCGGTGTTAAACCTCCCGGTAAACTCTCCCTACACATCGGACACTGCGAAAAATCGTTCGCGCGACACTCCCCTAGACAGCTCCTGTGAAATCTGTGCGTGCACGGTAAAGTATAAATCTCTTTCTTCTTTCTTTGCTGATGTTGTTTCGTTTCGTTCTCTTTCCCGTCCTCGCCGTCGTCGGTCGTCGTCGTAGCGGTACTCACAACAAGACTCGCCAAATCTTCCCGACTGACTCTCGGAGACTCCACATCGTCCAGTCTGCACATGCATATCGCGCACACTTCGCGTTCTGGAGACGACGACAGGTTTGAAAAAAATGTCGACCCTCCTTTGCTCCCGTTTGATGACGATCTCGGCGATATGCTCGTATTTCCAATACCTCCAGGCATTTGCAGTAAAGGAGGGGACATTCGAGCTCTCGTCCTTAACTGCGATAAATTCTGCGGCGTTTGAAACGATAACGAAGGAGAGGTGGAAAATGAAGCAGCAGTTCTGGCATCGTTCTCTTCTGTAGTAGTAGTCGTCCCAGGAGTCGTGTCCGCGTCATTCGTTTTCATCATCAACTTTTGCGCGGATTCAAATTCCCCATTTTTCCCACGACGGGAGGGTGTGAAAGACGACGACGCTAATAAATCGAGCAATTCGTCGTGCGAATTCGGACGAGAATGAAGCGCATCATCGACTGCAAACAACGACAACGATTCAGACGACGACGCCTTCGTGGTCATTGCGGCGGTGGTTGTGTCTTCCTCTGCCGTCATTTTTATGAAGCGAAATTTTGAATTTTTTCTCTTTTCCAAAGCGGTTTGAATACAAAAATCCTCAAAGCTTGAGACACAAAACGTGTGTGTGCGCGATATATTAGTACATTACGCTTTTATTAAACTCTCTCTCTCTTTTCTCTCTCTCCCTAAACCCTACGCGTGGTAATAGAAGCTATTCTATCCTCTTCCTCTCGAGTAGTAATCGTATGCGTTCGGGTTATTATTCATACCGCTGTTGAAGTTGTTGTTGTTAAAGTCGTCGTCGTTCGGATATCGCCTGTTGTTGTTGGTATCCTTTCTTTGCTCTCTCACGCGACTCTCGTATTTATCTTCCATGGTGAGATAAACGTCGGAGAGAAAGATTATCAACAGAGCAAGGATGACCCCGAGGAAAATATACGCTCGGAAGCGCATTAAAGAGACGCACATGGAGTGGAAGCAGTTGGTTGAGGCCAGCGCCACGCACGGTAAACACGGGACGAGAAAGCAGAAGAATTCGCACAACTCAGCCGGTCGTCGTCGCGGGCGCGAAAAAGTGTGCAAAAAACCGTCCGAATCGTGAAGCGCAAACGGAGAAGACCTTGTCGAAGTCGCGTTTAAAACCGGTTGAATTTTAGTCGCGAATTCAGACATTGGGCTTTGGCACACCTCGCACAAGGTAAGCGTTTGGTTCGGTCGTTGCAGATTTTTCAGATACTTGACACCACACTCTCGAGATAAGTGTATGCCAACTCCCGAACATTTACATCCCAATAAACAAGCGCTGTTGTTTTCAATCATCACGTCGGATTTCCGTATCGGTTCTAAACACACTCTGCACGACGCCACGATTCTGTTTTCATCCTCAGAATCCTCCTCACCATCATCTTCCTCTTTCCTTTCCTCGTTTTTTTCTTCTTCTTCTCCAAAAGCGCTTTGAGAACGAGGCGAAGAAGCAACAGACATTTCCACCACGACTTTTTCTCCTTCTCGTCGTCCCCTCGTCATCGTCGAGTTCTCCCTATCCTCTTCCTCTGCTGCTTCTTGCCCGCTCGATGATGATTGCGCGTTGCCCATTTTGTCGCGCAAACAAACGCTCGTTGTTGTTCTTATTCGTGCGCGTATTTTTGAAGATATGAACGACTTTTTCCCTAAAATTCTCTCTCGGAAAGCGCTACATATTCTAAAGCGTTATCATCGTCGTCGGTGAATTCCCCTAACAGAAGTAAAAAGTAGAGAATTTTCGTTCGGAAAACTTCACAAAACTTTGCTTTTCTTTTTCTCTTATTATTACACATCATCATCATGCGAAGCGCAGTATTCTTCGTCCAAAGTAGTAGTACGAGTAGTCGTACGAACAGTAGCGCGTCGTCGTCGTTTACGTCGTCGCGCAGAAGGAATTTTTACCCATCAGCAAAAACGAGAAGAATGTTGAGCCGCCAACAACATCCTCAACCTCATTCTTCTTCTTCTTCTTCTTCGACGACGACGAAGATAACATCGTCAGAAGAAGGTAATAATACTAACACTCATCGAGCGGAGAAGTTAGAAAAGTTGAAAGTGTCCGAACTGAGAGAACGGTTAGCCGTGAGAAAGTTAAAAGTGAGCGGGAAAAAGCAAGAGTTGATTGCCCGATTATTGAGAGAAGAAGAATTAGACTTATCAGAAGAAGGAAAAGAAGTTTTGCCTCGTAATAATAACAGCCCTGAATCTTCTTCTTCTTTCGATTCAGTTCCTTCTCCTCCTAAACAACAACAGCATCAACAACAAGCGGCTGCGAATAATAATGGTGTCATTAAAAGGAACGTCATGAACGGGAAAGCGTCTCCAGCCTCGTTCGCGACGGAGGACTTACGGTTAGAACTGGACATCGCGAAAGATCGCGAGGACGGGAAAGGGTTCACTGGATTAGAAATAACGTGGTTAGGAACTTCCTCGGGTGCGCCGACGTTTTCGAGAAACGTGAGCGCGACCGCGGTGAGAACGAAAGACGAGGTGTGGTTGTTCGATTGCGGAGAGGCGACGCAGCACCAGATGATGCGATGCGGGGTAAAGTTGAGTAAAATTTCTAGAATATTCATCACGCACATGCACGGAGATCACATTTTCGGTTTACCCGGTTTATTGTGCGCGATTTCCGCGTGTCGGTCGGAAACGTACAAGCAAAATGACGAAAAGAAGAAGAGAAACGGGAACAACGGACGAGGCCCTCGAGACGCGTTCAAGGACCAGGAACCGCTAGTGATTACCGGTCCGCCAGGTTTAAAAGCGTTCGTACACGCCGCGATGACGTACTCGAGAACGCAACTCGGGACGGATATTATCGTCACGGAATTGACCACGCCGTCGAGAGAAAAGTTTGAGAAGTGCAACGGCAAGGTCCCGGCGCACGTCGCGGTGAACGAAGATTGCGCGTGGAAGAAACGAGGTAATTTAGTCTTTGGGGATTGTTGGCCGCAAGAAGGCATGAACCACGTCGGTTTTCCGAGGTATAAAGCGAGAGAGTGGGAAGAAGAAAATCGACACGCGTGGCCATCCTGGGTTGTTTTAGCGGACGAGAACGTGTGCATTCGCGCGGCGCCGTTGCGACACCCGGTCCCGTGTTTCGGGTACGTCATCGAAGAGAAAGATCGCGACGGGCACATGAAAGTCGAGTGGTTGACCGAACAAGGTTTACCCCCGAGCCCTTTGTATAAAAATTTCAAAGCTGGAAAATCGGTCGAGACTCCTAAAGAACCTGGGAGGATCATCACTCCGGAGGAGGCGATGGAATTGCCGAGACCGGGAAGAAAAATCGTCATGCTCGGCGACACGTGCGGCTCAGAAGGCATCGCGAAATGGGCGTACGGCGCGGATGTTCTCGTCCACGAGTCCACGTTCAACGCGGAGCGAGCGAAAGAAGCTTTATTCAAAGGTCACTCGACGTCGGCTATGGCGGGATCGTTTGCCAAAAGGGTCAACGCTCGAACTTTGGTATTGACGCACTTTTCAGCGCGCTACTCCGGGAATTCCGCCTCTAGTTCTTCTTCAGCTCCGAGCAACAGCAAATACGATTCAGACGACGACGACGACCATGAAGAGGATGCGGACGATGAAGAGGACCAAGAAGATAACGAGGCTCCACCGGACCACGAACCGTCCGAAGACGAGCTCTTCCAGGAACGAATGCACGTCGGCGTCTTGGTCGAGGAAGCCGCGAAAGCGAAAGGCGACGCGCGCGTCCTCGCCGCCTCGGATTTATTCACCTTAGCTATCCCATCTAGAGAGGAAACGGACGAGCTCGACAGGAAGAGAGAACAAAAGCTCGGTCCTCGAAGCGCGTGGTTCGACGATAAAAACAACAAATACGTGTTGCCAAAGATGACGTTTCCCGGAAGGAAGGAAGAAAACAACAACAACAACAACACCTCGGGGCCTCATTCTTCGCCGAATAATTATACGACGACGACGAGAAACGATAATAATCAAAATAATACTAGTCATAGAGATAGAGAACACGGCGAATCGGTGCTGCGTAGTAGGAGATGATAGATAAAAGAGAGAAAATTTTAGCAGCATAAATACACCTTTTTCGCTTCGTGATAAAAATCGACATTTTATCTCTTTCCCACTTTTTAGTACACACAACACCACGCAAAAACGTTAAAAGAAGAAGACAACGACATTAAAACATTAAAATGGGCAAAGGCGAAGCCGCTGCTTTGACAAAAGCTTTGACGAAAGCTTCCTTTTCGGAGGAGGAAGAAAAAC
>Ga0209091_10002298_pt1 | contig 16223 bp, 26 predicted proteins | sample ArcticOcean_MG_C_6_FD_187438 | JGI IMG/M metagenome (GOLD analysis project Ga0209091, IMG submission 187438) | Marine microbial communities from western Arctic Ocean - ArcticOcean_MG_CB8_128 (SPAdes) (version 2) | ecosystem: Environmental > Aquatic > Marine > Oceanic | place: Arctic Ocean...
TCTTCGAAGTTAAATGTGTCTTCTTTTGTTTCGAATAAATTTAGTTGTTCTTTCATAATACAAATATAGGAAAAATAAATTAAAAAAGCAATATATTGATTAATGGGAATTTAACAGTTAGTATTATAAAAAAAGTTATGGCTTGTAAAAATTGTAAAAAGAATGCTCAATCAGTTGTTAAACAACTTAAAAACATAGTGAAAGGTAAAAAACCTAATGGTGAAACTAAAACACCTTGTCAAACAAAAAGAGATAATGAACAAGAGTGGTTGAATGAATCTCCAAAGGGTAAAAAATTAAAAGCTTTTTCTAAACCCAATAGACTTGAGTCCCTTCTATTAATATCCCTTGCGTGGGTACCACTTATTATTGGTTACATTAGTATTGTTAGATTTATCCTTGGGTTGTTTTAGATTTAATCTCTTTGTTTAAACTCTTTAAACTTTTCATTTGTTCTTCTGTAATTTCTTCAGATACTTCTAGACGTAATTTGATAATTAGATTACCATCAAACTCATAAATTTTTTTCATACCTTTTCCTCTTATCACATAATCTCTATATATATTAACCGGTTTTGGTATTTTTATCTCTGTCTCTTTTTCAAAATGTGGAACTTTTATTGTTTTACCTAAAATTACCTCTATAGGTGATATTATTGTAGTGTATATTATGTCATCACCCGACAACTCAAACTTCTGGTTTGGTTTAAGTTCTACTCCAACAAATAAATTACCTGTCGTGCCTCTATGAATTTCATTACCAAAAGAAGGGTAGTTAATTCTTTGTCCTGGTTTTATATCTTTTGGTACTTTAAATTTAAACTCTTCACTCTCTGGTTGAGTTCCTTTTCCCACACAGGTACTACACAAATTAAGTGGTAATTTACCCTTACCGGAACATCTATCACAATTAACTGTCTGTATATTTCTAAAAAAATTATTACCACTAACCACCCTTCTCACACCTTGTCCATCACAAGTCGTACATTTTTGCCAAACACCACCAGTACCTTCACAAATTTTACAATTCTTTTCTCTTCTATATCGAATTGTCTTTTCTTTCCCAAAGTAAATATCCTCTAAATCCAACCCTATAGTGATAGATAAGTCTTGTCCTTTTGGTTGTCTGTGGTGTTGTTGGTGAGAAGGTCCTCCTTGATTTTGGAAAAACGACTGAAAAGCATCAAATGGGTTGTTAGAACCAGCGTTACCGAACAAATCTTCTATATTTACTCCACCTCCCCTATCGTATTTTGATTTTTTATTAGGGTCACTAAGAACCCCGTAGGCTTCTGAAATTTCTTTAAACCTTTCTTCCCCATCAGGATTTTTATCCGGATGGTACTTTAAAGACAATTTACGATAAGTTTTTTTTATTTCTTCCGCGGTTGCCTCTTTACTTACTCCCAATATTTCGTAATAATTTTTCATATGTTAAAAAAGTATAAAATAATATTAATAAAGAATAGCGTTCCTAAAAAAACTCTTTTTTCGTCTAACGTAAAAAGAACAACACAACATAAGTTTTACAAATTCCTTAATAATAAAAAACCTTTATTTATTAGAAAATACGTAAAAAGAAAATTTTGTCAATTTGAATTGGCTTTATTTTCTAAAGAAGTTACTGGTTACCAAGCTTACCGAAAAGATGAGTTAGGTAGGAATGTCGAAGTTTCCATACCTTTGGAAAATTACCACCTTATGGACTTAGTCCCTTATTGGGTTGAGGAGTTAGTTTATGACCACCATAAAAAATCTAGGGTATCATTAGAGTATGTTATAAAAACCTACCTTCCTAAAAAAGATTTTAAACAGGTTTTTACCCTTAATAATAAGTTAATAGTTCAAAATGATGACGATTTTAAAGTTTTCTCATTAAAGAACATTGACGATTGTTCTAGACTTTTAAATATTATTAAAAATATTTTTATTAATGATGGTAGAACAGATTGTTTATTTGTGCCGGATTCTAGTACTGTACAACGAAAACAATTATACAACCTTTTAGAAAAATATGGGTTTAGTAGGAAATTTTTATATAAACAATATACATACTAATCTCTCGTAAAGATAAATTTTACATTATCTATATCTATAGAAAACATTTTGGAGTCTGGGTCGGTTCCCACATTGGTTATATTTTCTACATCCCTAATTAGGTCCATATAATCTAAAGACTCTAATTTAATTTTCACTTCGGTATCCAATCTTTCATACTTAAGTAATGTGAATTGGTCGGAGATATTAGCTAAAGTTTCTAAAGGTACTTCAGTTTTTTTAATATTCTCTTCCATATACTTTCTTTTTTTAGTTTTACTGAGCCTCTTGTTATGCTCTCTTTAGGCGTTTGGAGAATATCCTTTATCGTTTTATTTTTAATGTTGGTGAGTTCTATCTCGTCTTTATTACATTCCCTCTTCAGCCAGGTTAGGTTTTCTTTCATCTAAATTTATGTCTCCTCGTTGGTTATTAAAATCAAAATTTATAGACCTTAATGAGTCTATATTGTTACTTTCAAAAATCTTTTCTAGTTCTAATTTTTTCACATTTAATAGGTTAACTTTTTCTTCACGGTCTTTATTCCATTTTATAACCTTATCCACGTCTTTAATTAACGTTTCCACCCCTTCCGGGTCAAAAGGACAATAAAAAGATATTAAAATGTGTGTATCACTATTATCATTTACTTTTATCTGGGTGGTAGTAACTAAACTACTTAATACGTTTTTAATTTCCCACCCTGTAGGTAATTTTAAATCAAATAGAAAGATAGAATCATGTAATCTAATGCTATGAAAGTAATCTTTATACTGGTCTATATGTTTATATAAGTCTATCATGTGTAAATTAAATAAGTTATAATGTATGCCATACTTATTCCATACACCATCTTTTCATTAACCGCTAAGTCAAGTTTATTAGGTGTGTCAGAAATTATATTAAAAATAAATTGAACTAACACACTGAGAATAACTAATGTGGAAAATACAAATATTAGTGTATAATACCATCCATCCATTACTCTTTAGATTTTTCTAAAATATCTTTTCTTAAGTCTTGTAGTTTATTTTTAAGTTCTTGTACCACTTTACGTGCTCTAATACCAGCGCTTTTATTCCCATTAGTGTAAAACTTATTAGTATCTACCTTAATAGCGTCCACTAATTCCGTAATTTTTTCAATTAATTCCATTTTTATTTTGTATTATTGTTATTATTATTTATGTAAGAGTTAAGAGTATCTTCTGATTGAGTTGTTTTGGATATGTTTTCAAGTATCTCTATCCCCTTACTAACCCTTTCTTCTACCGAACCATCGTTACTATTAATAGCTTCCTCTAATTCTTGTTCTAATACTTGTTTTTTAAGTACCAAAGTATTTTTTAATATCTCTATAATTCTTGTCATAGTTAAATTATAATAAAGTTATTCATTATTGTCAATCATTAAAGACTTATCTAATAAAGTGTATAAATCTTTAAGTATATCTAGTTCGGATTTTGTTTTTTGTAAATACAATTTGAATAGCTTATTTAGGTAAAGGTCTATCTTTTCTACATTTTTTTCTCCACTATCTTGGTAAAAAGAATCTTCGAAGAAAGTCCAAAGATAACTTCTATGTTCCCCATCACCACTAAAAAATATATTTTCTTTTTTAAAATTTTCTATGTTTTTATCCCAACACCACCCAAAATGTCCTAAAATATCTTCTTTACTTATTATAGTGTCCTCACCCAAATACGTGTCGGTCATCAAATTATATAAAGAACATATATAGTCAAAAAATAGTTGGGTTTTTTCTATGCAAATATTATTGGATTTAACCCATATGTCCATTTCTTTGGGGTCTATGGGTTTGGCCACATATTTTATAAACTCGTTAGGTGATAATGGTTTTCTTCTTTCCATATCTAAAAGATATCACAGATTGGGTATTCGTAAATAGGAAACATAAGTCTATGACTTATTGTTGATTTGTATCGTTGTAGTTAAATAAATGTTTCATCTTTTTAACCTCTTCCTGTAGTACACCAGATAGTTTAGAAAATGGTACTATAACGCCAGGACCCATTGGCCTTACTGTCGTAGGATTCAATTCGTGAGATTGTGCTCCACCACCCATACCTTTAATTTCTTCAGCGTATCTCATAACACTAGGTTGGATTTTATGAAATAACTGTTGTATGTCTCTAGGTAAGTCTTCTAAGGAATTAGTTTGTATATGTGGTTGTAATCTCTTCATCTCATCAGCAGAGAGTGGTGAGTTAAAAGGTGGTAAATCTGAAGGTGATGCAACCCTCCCTCTAATTTGGTCGACACAACAACTCCACGTAAAAGGTAACGCGATTGGAATACAGCATAACCACTTCCACCATACTCTTCTTTCTGTTAATAAATAAGATTCTTTTAAGTCTATCTTATTTCTCATTTTATTTATTCCTGGAACATATTCCGAATCAGTTGTGTACCCATTGTCAACATCTACTTCAAACTCTGCATCAAACTCATCAGCTGATAAACCACTATCAACACCTAGATAAGGATTTGTAGGTGTAGTACAAGGACAGGTTGGACATTCACAATTATCTTGTACAGTACCGGACGCAAAAGTGTACCATTGTTTACATAATTCACAGTCTGGGGAGTTAGGTCCAGTTTGTGGGTTAGAACCACAAGCACAAGTAGTACAATTACAATTACTACTTACACTTCCTGGCATCATATAATACCATGCTTGACATAAATCACACGCATTAGTGACATTCGGGAATTGTTCACTTATAACTCTTCTTTCTGTTAATAAATAAGATTCTTTTAAATGGTTATTAGGGTTCACTATATTGAATATTTAATTAACCCTTTCATTCTTTTAACTTCTTCTTTCACAGTAGTAGTGGTCTGTACGTCTGGTGTCATACCTCTTAGATTAGTCATTTTAGATTTTTGTTTAGCTATTTTTTCTTTCTTTCTTTTAACTTTCTTCTTAATTCTATCTCCTGTTTTACTCGGTACAACATTACCTAACGCTTTCCCATCTTTACCTGTTTGAGCGTTTCCAGTTTCTTGGGAACCTGAAAGGTAATCATCCATTCTATCTAACATGTCCGCACCATTTGCATCTTCTAGTCCCATACCTCTAAAATCATCTATAAACTCTTGGTCTTCACCAGTATTTCTATACATAGGAGATTTATAATCTGTTTTAGAATTGTTTTGATGTGGGAATTCTGGGTGTGAGTTTCCTTCAAAATCTAAATAATTTTTTATCTTCTTATCAAAGTGTTTCAAGTACTCATTATTTGTTGATTTGGATTTTTTAAGTGTCGAGTCGGTTTGTTTCATTCCAGGCATACTTTTTATCTCTCCTGGAAGTTTTGTTGGTTTTTCATATTTGAATTCTCCTGTATTATAAAAAGCTTTTTCATTTAAAAGATTTCTTGTTATTCTATTTTTAAGTGATTCTTTTAATTGTGTTTTTGATATTTTTTTAGATATTTCTTCTCTAATAACAGATTTTAATATTCTTTCACTTTCAGTCATTGTCCCAAATAAAGGTCCTTCGTAACTACCAGCAGATGAAGCTCCCGTCACTTCTTCCATTTCTTTTTTCATTCTTTTTTCTTGTGCCATTTTTCCACTAGTACAACACGGCAGTTTTTTTGGAAAACAACACAATCGATTTTTTGGGCTTCCTCTCTCTTCTTCCAATTCATAATCTTCCCCAAAATAACTTGTTCTTTCACATTTACAGGTGTTTGGGTTAACAGTCATACCGTCTTTACAACTCATACCTGGACATGGATTAAGACCTTCTTCCATTTCACCTTCATAGTCACCGCATCCACCTTCATACATTTCTCGGTCACCACAACCTCCTTCATTAAGAGTTCTATGCCACCCACCACTTGATGGTTGGGTTGGTTGTCCATATCTGTACGGGTGTCTTCCTCCAGACCCAACATACCTACTACTATTACCTTGATTGTCAATTGTAGCACCATGATTATCTCTAGTTAGTCCGTGATTTTCACCTAAGCGATTAGCGGCTTTTCTAATTATATCATCTAATTGTGGGTTTCTTGCTAGTATATCTTTCATTTTATTCTTTTTATATAAATATATCTTATTTAATCTTTAACTCTCGTATTTCGGTTTATTTCCTTTCATCGTAAACATCTTCCCTATAGGTGTGTTCATCTTACCACCACCTACCAAATCTTTTATAGGTGATTTATAAAAACTTCTTCTAATTACTTCCGCTAATTCTTTTTCAATCATCTCTCTTACTTCACTTTCTGGTTTACCAATTTTCTTCGCTACATTCTTTGCTGATTCTCTCATAATTTCTTTTTCCCAAATCTCCAAAGCGTTTATATCTCCTTGGTTACAGTATGGGAATTTTTTACACTTGTCTTTTACTTTTACAAATTTTGCACCAGGCATCCATCTTTTATTACTACTACTTTTCCTTTTACTGCTTTTACTTTTACTGCTTTTACTACTTTTTTTCTTTTTAGTATTGTGTTTCTTCCACTCCTTTGCCCAAAATTTTGGTGTTGAGTATGCTCCTGAAGAAGAACTAGTTGTAGCTTCACCCATTTCTTGTTCAACATCCTTACTACTACTACCAGATTGTCCATTACAACAAGGCCCCTGATAACTACATGTACATTTTTTATTGGCTGGGTCTTCTACCCATTTACCACATTTATGACCATCACCACCATCACAACATTTACCTAGTTTACGTTTCTTACAGTAAGTCGTATCTGTTTCTTTTAGTTCAGTTTTATTTATGTGTTTGAAAGCATGATTGGTACCTGGTGAAACAATTTTCTCATGAGGATTTTTCTTACATCTCCCTTTAAGACAAATTTTACCACCTTTGCATTCAAAAGAATAAGTACATTTTTTAGCTTCATTTAAGTTTCTTACGACTTTTTTAAGGTCACCTACATTATATTCAAGCATAGTTTCCTTGTCTAAATTTTCTTCAATATAACTAGAATTTTTTAATAGTTCTTTGAATATAAATTTACTATCTGGTGGTAGACTCGGTGTGAGTTTTTTTGTGGCTGCCTTTATATTTTTATTAAGTTTTTCTAACCCCATTAGTTTACTCTTTTTATTTCTTGTTGCCACATACTTCTTCTAAACCAGAAGGTTTTATAAAGTTCTAAAGTAACCTTACTAATAATATCAACAATTTCACCTCTGGTTTTTCTATTACTTTTTATTTGTTGGTTTATTTGTTGTTCTATTTCTTTTTTAAACTGAGGTTTAGCTATAAAGTCTTTTACTTCCTTTCTAGCTATTCTTGCTATAGTGTCTTTATCTGTTTGTGTTAATGCCATATCTATAAATATTACTTAACGTTAGATACTACCCAAGAAGCTGTAACAATAGTTGCGGCCCCTAAAAAGAAGTGTATAACTGGTTTATTATACCATTTTGGTCTTAGTTCTTTTGTTAAATCCATATACAAATCTATTCGTTGATTTAATAAATCTGTTTTCTCATTCATAAAAGCTACATGTAAACTATCTTGTATGTGAAGTGTCTTATAATTTCCAAGTTGTGTGTTAAGAAGACTAATCTCCATCTTCTGTAAACTGTCAGTTTGTTCGTATACTTGGAATAAGGAGTCCATCCCTACTACTTCCTTTTCAGTAAAAGTATGGGTTTGTGAAAATACCAATCCTGGTAAACACAATAATAATATTAGTATTAGTTTTTTCATATTATCTGTCTTCTCCTTGTGTTACCATACAACCTACACCACATTTCCATTTACCACTAGAACTTACACCCATAGTTTTAACTCCGGTTGAACTTTCCCAATCGTACCAATTGGTGTCTACCTTGCAGTATTGCCCTTCAAAATAACCTGCACCACCTTGGTCTTCATCTTGACAATACTTCCCTTCTTCTCTAGCATCTTTCTGTATATCCCAACCGTCTAGTGATGATGACCAATCAAAAGCGCTACCTTGTTCATTGATGACTTTTTTAATTATTCTTCTTAAGTCTGATTCTTTTAATTTAATTTTTTTCATATTTTTCACTTAATTACCTTTTTTTAATCTATCTTTTAATGCCTTCCTAGATTCTTTACCATTTCTTTTTTTAACTTTAGGTTTTTTCTTTTTTACGTTTTTTAGTTGTTGATTTGTATCAGATATTTTCTTTTTTGTAACTTTCTTTTTCTTTTTAATGTACTTTATCTTGCCATCAACTTCTGAGGTTTTATTTTCGTTACTTCTAATATCCCTTTTAATCTTTTTAACTTTTCTACTTGAGTTCGCGTTAAACATCCATACAAGACCAATGAAGAACCCTATAACACCCAATATCCATTTCCATGATTTTTTTAAAAATTCCATAATTATATATCTTTTATTATATCTGTGTCAGTTACTTTTCTACTAGCTAATACATTTGCCCATTTTGAGGAAAATATATCATAGAAACTTCTTAGTTTTTCTATAGTCTCTACAAAATCATTATCAACCCTAACCATGTTACCACTTATGAATACCCCATTACTTTCTCCTAAACTAAAAAAGAAATCTAAATCCTCTTTTATTAATCTACCACCCCATTCTACATTATTTTTATATAATTGTAATGGTCTATAATCTACTAAATCAGAAACTTGTTCTATAAAATCGTCCATAGTCTCTTGGTATGTGTTCTGTTCGTCACCAGTAAGATTTAATTCTGATTGTCTTTCACCGTGAATAACTAATTTACCTGACGATATTGTATACGTTTTAGTTTTTTCTTTATCTCTTTTCTTTTGAACATCAATACCGGCATCGGAATCTATGTCAATATCGAATTGGGTTTGTTCATTTAACGTCCTTGCAATATTTAACATGTTTTTCATGTCATCATATTGATTTTCTCTATGGTCTGTATGGTCTTTAACTGTTAATGTTCTTTTTCTCATATTTTTTATTTTATAATTCTTTAATTCTTTCAAAATTAAATGCTGGACTTAGGTCGGTAAAATACTCACTATAATTACTCCTGGTTACAATTCCTTTGAACCTTTCTACCCCTTCAACCCTAACATTATGTCCTATAAATTTTTTCTCTATCTTTAAATCCGCACATATATCTTTTAATAAAACCACCAAACTATCTATTTGTTTATCTGTATATGTGGACCAAAAAAATCTATTTCTCCACTTTTTTTCAAAAACCTCTCCCTTATAAATATTACCTAACCAGTCACACAACCTAGGATTGTTCTTTTTTGGTTTTAACCACCCTTCATTTTCCAATAAAACCAATACTATATTATCATCTATGTCTTTGTCTCCAAAAAAATTAGTAGTTACTCTGGGTTCTAAAACCTTAATAACAACACCTTCTTTAGATATTATAAAATGGGGTTGATTCTTGTATTTTCTATTATGTCTTAAGGTTAAAGATTTTAAATAATCTTCTACATCCCTAGATGTATGCCCTACCATTATCTGAGTTTTTTGATGGGCCGTTTTACTTTCTTTTTCTATATGTAAGAGTTCTTTTTTCATTTTTTTTATCTTCCTCTTTATCCACTATTAATGTTTGGGTCGTATCAGTTAGTCTATACAAGTCACCAAGGTAATTCTCGTTATAATATAACTCATCAGTATTTTGTGTTAAACGATTTAAATGGTTTTGTAATATGTCTAGTTCTTTTTTTGTGGGTTGTACTGGTTTACTTTCTTCATCTTCATAATGTAACCCATCATTTCCGTTCTGTCCAATAATATCCATTCGTCTTTCGTCTTCCAGTTCTTCTATTTGTTCTTTAGTTGGTTCAACTGTGACCTCTATCTTTCCCCCATCAACTGTTATTTCTTCTGGGGATTGTTCTTCTACTGGTACTGTTGGGTTGGGGTCTATGGGTTTACGTAATTTATTTTGATTTTCTTTAACTCGTTGTTTAAGTGATTCAGATGGTTGAGTTGTATTATCTTCTTTATCTGTATCGACTAACCCAATTTCTTCTCCATTTTTCATTTGGGACAGCTCCATTATTTTTTCTAGATGTTCATTTCTAGATGTAAAATAATCTTCTTCCTTACGTTTTGGGGTTATACTAGCAAATGCCATATTAGCTGATACTACTAGAGCAATAGCAAGTGGGTCGAATACAAATATAATAAGTAATAAGAACCAGTTAACAACCTTATTCATTGGCTGTCCTGTAGTTTCTGCTAGATATTTTAATGGACCTAATTCACTTTCAGCTTCATTAGATATCTCTTTATCTAATGATGACATATCAGTTTTATTAATAGAATCCAATACAGCTTCTATTTTAATATTGATATTATCTCTATCTGTAATTGTAGTTTTTAATTCTGCTTGTAATGCTCTTCTTGCTGAACTAGATGTTGTTGTAATTACCTCCTCAGCATTTTTGTCATACCACGAAACTGAAGTTGGATTTGAAAGTGATATTCTTAAATCAGAAATTGATTTGTTAATCTGAGTCTTCTCAATTGTTAAGTCTTCTTTTGTTTCTTGGAACCTAACTTGCTTCTGATTAAGAATTGCAAGTGACTTGTCAAGTAATTCTGATTGAGTTGCGGTTGATTGATAAGCTCCAGATAAGAATCCATATATCCCTCCGGATGTAATTACCATTAAAACAAAACAGGCTATCATGAGATAACCTTTTAGTAGTTTGTTTATTGTGTTCCAGTATTGGTATAGTAGGGACGCAACAACTAATTTAGCAAATTCAAGAGAACCTGCCATTATGATTACTTGGGTTGCTGCTCCCGCAAATAACATACTTAATCCAAATACAGAATAAAATGCTGCTGAACCGGACACGGCTAATGCGGATAAAGTGATGATTAAAGGAAATAAATATTTTTTCATACCATAGTTTATATGGTTATAAATATCAGTTAGTTAGGTAGTCAAGTAAAGAATAACTTTCATTTCTCAATTTTCTTAAAGCTTTTTCCTTAATTTGTCTTACTCTTTCCTTGGTTAGGTTAAATATTTCACCTATTTCTTGTAAAGTGTGGGGGGTATAGTCTAAACCGTAGTATCTTTCTACAATCTCAGTCTCTCTAGCGTCTAAAGAATACATTAACTTTTTTAATTCGGTTTTTATGTTACATTCGTCATTAAAAATGTCATCTGGCATCTCAGCGTTTACATCCTCCAGTACTTGAATTAGGGTGTCTCCTTCATCATTTATAGGTTTGTCATAATTAATAACTGTAGGTAATGAGGATAGTTTACTATCTAATTCGGTTATTTCATTACCTATTTTTTTCTTTTGTCTCTGTAATTCCTGTACTATGTTAACTGGGAGCCTAATGGTTCTGGAATTTTCATTTAATGTTTGGATTACGGATTGTTTAACCCACCAAACCGCATATGATATAAACCTATATCCTTTTGTCCAATCAAAACTCTTAATCGCTTTTAATAATCCGTAGTTGCCTTCAGCTATTAAATCAGATAAGTCTATTCCTTGGTTTTGGTAATTCTTCGCGACACTAATTACAAATCTTAAATTACCTTCTACCAATTCTTTATTTACCATATCAATCTCTTTTTGAGTGGTTTTTGGATTTAGTATTATTTTTGCTAATTCTTTTTCTCTAGCTGGTGTCATTACTTTTATTTTTCTAACGTCCCTTAAGTAATGTGTTATTTCATCCTGTTTTATAAATGCCTGTTTATTAATCATATAATATTATTTTTAAAGTTAGTGGTACAAAGTTAAGTAAAAAAAATGGTACACACAAGTATTATATACAATTAGTGTACCATTAAATAGGTGGGTGACAATTTGTCAGATTTTATCTAGGTTTTCTGGTATTTCTGTTAGTATTTCTGTTGGAGTTTGTTTTGTTACTCCTATTATTAAACGTTTTATTATTAGATTTGTTACTATTATTAAACGTTTTATTATTAGATTTGTTACTATTATTGGTTTTAATATTAGTTCTATTGGTATTGGTTTTAATATTAGTCCTGTTGGTGTTAACTTTTACATTAGTCCTATTGGTGTTGGTTTTGATAATAGTTCTGTTATTTCCTCTATTAGGTTTAACTATAGTGGTTTTATTTGGTTTGTATGTTCTACCTTTACCATTATTAAATCTAATCCCTCTTGGTTTGGCTACATAATATCCGTTATCACAATGTATATGAACGTGAGTGTGAAGACCATAAGTGTAATGTGGTCTTAAACTATAATAGTACCACCAAGGATAATAATGTGGTGTTCCATAATAATAATAGTACCCACTATAAAAACCCCAATAGGGTAAATCATTATAATAATATACTTCTTTTGTGTGTTCTTGTGTTTCACAACATCTGTGGTCAGAAAGACATACCTCACCTCTTTCCATTAGTTCACAATTGTGTGTGTTAGGTTTGGTCGTATAAGTTTCTTCGTAAACAAAGCAACTTGTTAAAAATAATGTTAGTATTACTAGTATTTTTTTCATTTTATAAATTTTTAAGTTATTGTATATAGTAAAGATAGTAAAAAAGTTTGGTATTACCAAGTTAACTCCCTACTATTTCTTTTATTTGGTTGAGCATTATTTCCGGCTCATCTGCTATATAAATATTACCTTTATTCCCTGTTTTATTACTAGAACACACAAATATAGTTCTATCACCATCTTCAATTACAGCAGTTGGTACCCAGGGTGGTAAATCATGCTCTTTAATTAAATCTATGTGTTCCCATTTATTTGGGTACTGATTCATTAGGTTTTCACTTAATTCATTTAAGTTTTTATTCTCAAATTGTATATCATTGTCAACCAACCCTTTTTTAAGTTCTATACAATCCGGACAGTCTTCTTCTGTGTATAATGTTATTTTCATTGTTCTTTTTGGTTATCTAAAAATTCTTTTTCAGTTATTGTTAAACTACTAATACCTTCTTTATTAATTTTATCTAAAATAACATCAATGTCAAGTATTTCATCATTTTTAAAATGTAAAATAGGTTTATACGTTTCTTTTATAAAATCTAAATTCATCCTATCACCTTTAGAAAAACTTATATTATCCATAGTTTTTTTTCTAAAGTATTCCATTAATTCTTTTATCATTTCGGGTGGTGGTGTTAATGATTTATTTGTCTTACCAAATAAATGTTGTTCTAGAAGTGGGTTTAATCTATATGCTAAATTTCTAGGCTTAGGCATTAAAAAGTAAGCTGGTATTGTAGGTTTTAAAAACTCTTCTAGTACTTCTTTTATTTCACTAAAAGGAGCATGTGACTCTATGCACGCTATAAGTGTGTGTTCACCTGTCACAAAAGAAAGTTCTGGTACAGATAGTATAGTTTCTAGAACATCCTTGATGTGTTCGTACAAGTCTATATTGTCCTCGAGTCTAATCCATCCTCCAAACATAAACAGTAAATATTTTTTAGGTCTACTCTTATTCATATTAATAAATATTATATACTAGAAACATTGTTATTCTTTTTTACCGTAATTACGTTATCACCCCATTCTGTAACCATCTGATTATGGGTTATTAAGAACACACAGTCAAAATACTCCTTTAATTTTAAAAAGAATTCCCTTACCATTGGTAGGTTCTCATTAGATATTTTACCAAAAACTTCATCGAATACTGTTATGTTAGGTTTAGGTAGCGAGGAGAACTTACTGAGAATAGCTCTTAAAGCTAAAGATGATATTGTTTTCTCATACCCCGAACCAGCGACTAAGGGTTTGGAGATGTGTGTCTCTTTGTCTATCATCCAAAAATCTATTTCATTCTTTTCATTAACTTTAACCTCTAAATCAAATGCACAATCTTCAGATAGTAAATGACACAACTCATTATTAATAACAGGCATTAAACTTTTAAGGATTACTTTTGGTATGCCATTCTTTCCAAAGGCTGTCAAATATGTTTTAAATACCATTTGTACTCGTTCCTCTTTTTTTATCTTTTCTATATTATCTAAATTGTTTTGTAACCTAATTTTAGATTGTTCTTGTTTAATAAGGGTTGTATTTTTATTGTCTAGTGTTTTATTCTTTTCTAATTTAAACGATTCTAGTTGGGTTTCCACTCTGAATTTATCAATTTCTACATTTTTATTATGTTCTATCTTTTTTTGGTTGGATTCGTACTTACTTACGAGAGTGCTTTTGTCCTTACTTGTGTTTTCTAGAGATTCAATTTCCAGAACTTTTTTCTCTTTTATTAGTTTATTTTTATCATACAAATCTAATTCTTCTTTCAATTTTTCTAGACCCTTCAGTTTAGTTTCTTCATCTTCTAGTTGTTTTTGTATATCTAGTAATGTAGATTTATCATTTTCTAATTCTTCTTTTAGTTTATCAATTTCCTTGGTGTGGTCCACATCTTCTAAATCTCTTTTACAAACTGGGCATATTTCAGAATTTTGTAGACCTGTTACGTTTTTTTCTTTAGAAATTATTTCATTATTCAGTATACCAAATTTTAATTTTATATCGTTTACCTCACTTCTTTTTTGTGATAATTCTAAAGTATCAATGTATGTGGTAGGTTCTTTAATTATTATCGAATCTCTCTCCATTACTTTATCAACTACACGACCATGTAATGTTTTAATTTCTTTAATTATAGATTTATAGTCTAGTTTTACAACATCACCATCTACGTCTGAGTATTTTGAAGCTAGGATATTATCTTTTTTATCTTGTAAGTCTTTTATAGTTTTCTCTGTTTTTAATAAATTTTCATTTATTTCCTTAATTTTTTTCTCAGACTCAACCAATTCAATGTCTAGATTTTCACTTTCTTGCTTAAGTGTTTCAATGTCGTATACGTTAGATGTCATATTTCTAGACCAACTATTGTATAAATCTTTACATACCTTTTCTTTTTCTCTTAAAAGTTCTAACCCTATAAATCTATAAAAAATATTACCTCTTTCTGTTGCTTTAGCATCAATTAAAGATTCTAGATTTGACCCTGTTGTAAGGATAGTCAGTAGAAAATCGTCTACATTTCCTATAGCTTCTTTTATAAATTTTTCTGTTTCTCTTCTTTGTTCCCCTGTAAAATTTTGTAAACTACCATCCTTAAGTTTTTTAAAAAAATCTAAACTAGTCTTCACACTCCAATCACCCCTTTTTGTTTTTTTTCTACTTACTTTTCTAACTATAACATAATTTTCACCATCAATCTCTACGTCACCTTGTACAGAAACTTCATTCACATCTCTAAATTTATTAAAGATTTCTTCAGCCTTAGTTGTTTTAGTTGTTGAGTTAAAAAATAGAAATAGTAATAGGTCCACAGCTAATACTGTTTTACCACCATAATTAGGTGGGTCAGAATCTATAACGGTGATTCCATTAAGTTTAGAGAATTCTAGTGTGTTATTATCCCCAAATGAAAGAAAATTAGAAAAACTAATCTTTTTTATTTTTAAAGTTCTGTAAACATTATGTAACTTGCCTACTTCCTCTAATTTATCATTAACTGTATTATCTAATTTTGATAGGTTAGCCCATTTAACATCTATTTTCTCAACCTTTATAAACTCTTTTAATAGTGATTTTTGGTAATTGGGGTCCATGATATTAGTATCCAGTCCTAATTTTAGTTCTTCACCATCTATAGATTTGGATTTTGTTACTACTGTAACATTTTTTGAGTTGTATTTTTTCTGGAAATATGATTTAACCCTCCTTAGTCTTTCTTTGGTGAAATTCCCGGGGATGTCTTCCCATATAACTCTAATAAAGGGATTTTTTAATTTTTCTATTTCCATCATTTGTCCAAACTATTTTTTCTTCCATGATATTTCCCAATCTTTAAAGTCAGCTGCCAAGCAATCTATCTTATAATCTTTTCTACCACCGACTTTTTCTTGTATCATATTTTTAGCTGTGTTCCTTATCCCATTTAGTCCATGTGTCAATTCTAAGTTATTTCCATCTTTAATCCCTTTCCTATAATTAGATTCGTTATGCCATATATGTAAATTCATTTGTGATAGTACTACTACAGCTCTGATGAGTTCCGCGTCTATCCCTTCCAAATCTATATCATGCATAATATCCTGTATTTCTTGAGCATACTCTTCTTTATGTTCTGGTATGAATACCTCTTTTAGTTGTGCGATAGATAGTCTATCCACTAACTCTGATAGTGTTGGTAGATATTTTCTATTCATTACTAGGTACGTTTTTTTCAAACCATTCTATAATAGCGTTTATA
>Ga0209091_10002299_pt1 | contig 16217 bp, 17 predicted proteins | sample ArcticOcean_MG_C_6_FD_187438 | JGI IMG/M metagenome (GOLD analysis project Ga0209091, IMG submission 187438) | Marine microbial communities from western Arctic Ocean - ArcticOcean_MG_CB8_128 (SPAdes) (version 2) | ecosystem: Environmental > Aquatic > Marine > Oceanic | place: Arctic Ocean...
TTACTTCTTCACTACTTCAAACTACTTCAATTGTTAAAATAATTTGAGACTAAAGTTTTCCGGTCTCGATAGCGAAAGGGCCACACCCGTTCCCATTCCGAACACGGAAGTTAAGCCTTTCAGCGCCGATGGTACTGCACGGGCAGCTGTGTGGGAGAGTAGGACGAGGCCGGGTTTTTTATTTAAAACGTCATTAGCATTACGCTGATGGCGTTTTTTTTTGCATTCTGTACTAGTAATTTAAATCGTTCTATACAACACTCCTTAAATATACAAGCTTCATTTAAATTCGTATTCAGTTTTTGATATCCAGGTAATAGAAATAGAATCAGGTAGAAGAGTTTCCTTGTTGATAAAAGCTGTTTCTACCTGATCTCGTGTAAGGTTCAATGCTGACTTAAGGTTTGCACCGGAAAGATCTGCATGATTGAGGTAAGTATAGTTTAAATTGGTTCCTGTTAAGTCACACCCAGAAAAATCGGTAGCGATGCAATCGGAATAAGTGAAATCGGCACCTGAAAGATTTGCGTTTGCCAGAAATACACCAGTTAAATTAACCTTGCTCAGATTTGCGTCTTTGAAACAAGAGTTGGTTAAGTTTGCTCCCTCAATATTAGATTCCATAAGATTTGCTTGGGTAAAATTAGCCCCACTTAAATTTGCCTCGACTAGGTTCGACTGAGTTAAAACGGCATTAGAAAAATCTACCTCTTTTCCTCGGCACCGATAAAAAATAGTGCGATGAAGTTGGGCATTTTTGAGGTTTGCTCGACTTATATCTGCTCCACAAAGGTCTGCTTCTGTTAAATTGCAGTTTTCAAGGCAAGCCTCTATTAATATCCCTTCGCTGAGATCGGCTCCTTGCAAGTCAGAGTTTTGCAGATCCGCATTTTTAAGATTATTCTTAGATGCTTCGGCTTTTTTTTTATCAAAAATCATTAATAGGGCACCAGATTTATAGGGAGTAACAGCCTAAATCTTGTTTGTCATTTCGTCAATAGACATCTTGAAAACTATTGAATGTATCGGCGCTAAAGACCATGTTAGTCTTTGGCTTGAAAATAATTGAGGAAAAAATGAGAATATTAAACGAGAAGAAAAATTCAATCTGGTTAGTGGTATTATTTTTTTTGTTGGGGGCAATTGTTAATCCTTCCTTTTCTGAGACGGAGAAGGAAAAAGATATTAAAAATTTGTTGGAGGTTTCTGGAATCTTGAGCCAGTTGACCTATATGGAAGACACTTTAATGAATTCTATGTCGATGATGATTTCAGGTTCTTTTCCAAAAGTTCCCGATGAATTTTGGAAGGAATTTAATCAATTGATTGGTGAAAAAGAAATGGGTGAATTAGTCAGTCGGGTCATCCCGGTTTATGACAAGCATATGTCTCATGAAACAGTGATAAATCTTATTGAAATGTTTGAGACACCTTTTTGGGGAGAATGGAAAAAGAAGATGCCGGAAATCAGTCGGGAAGCAGGTATGGTTGGCAGTCAATGGGGTAAGGAGATTTCTCAATCGCCAGCTTTTAATAAAAAAATGGAAGAGCTTATTAAGAAACATGAATTGGTAAAATTAAACAAGAATAAATAAAAAAACGGAAACAGACATAGTCTTTTCCCTCAACCCACTAGTCCTTACTTGATCCAACTTTCGCGGATGTATTTAACGAAATCCCAGATTTGCTTATCTTTTAATGTTTTCTTATGGGCAGCCATGCCGGTTCCGGCTGAATAGTTCTTGATGATCTAGAACATTTGTCCCGCAGATACATCTTTCAAGGTATCTGAGCAAGTAAAATTGCAAGGATTAGGCTTTAGGGCTTTTCCAAGTTTTCCCATGCCATCGCCTTTTTTTTATGACATATTTTACAGGCAAACGGTTTTGAACCCTTGCTGTATAGCTTCTTTCCATTTTCGCGATACATAGGACTAAATCTTAGCTAATTTAAAAAATTATACTATACGATAAACGGCACTACCCTTATATTCAGGCCCATTTTATATTGATAGAATCAATATTTCAGTTTTTAATGCTCAGGGGATACATTGATTCGTTTTGCTAAAATAAAATTTTTTGTTTTTGCCATAACCGTTCTGCTTCTTTTTACTTAAATATATGAAGCGGACTCAGGCGCGATAATTCTCAATCCAACCCAACAAAATCCAAGTGATTTGAGAGTTTATCAAAATGCTTATATTAAAAATTAGCAATACCTTGCATTTCGCATTGTACGATCTCACCGTTATTGAGTTTCCATCTGAGAAAAGAGTATTATTGATCGCCGATTTTTAATTGGGACAGTCTTTTAAAATTTTATTTTCAAAAGCGGGAGATTACAAAACCTGTTACTCCATTGAAAATGATCCTCGGACTTGTTTGTCTCTAGATTCCTTAAAAGCAGAAATGGTTTAATTCTTGATCAATTTACCCTCTTTCTGTTTTAGGGTAAAACCCTATTGGCCTGCCTGCCAAAGCGAATCAACGAAATAGTTTTTGCAATCATAAAAGTTTTCTGAAATTTTAAATCCACTTTCTAAAGCTAGGGATTTTATGTCTTCTATCGAATATTTATAAGACTGCTCGGTTTGCATTGTTTCCCATTCGGCAAACTCAAAACTTCTATCCAAAGCCTCTATGTGAATAGTTTGTTTGCAGGTGCTGTATAAAAAACTCTCTACTGCATGTGTGTGTGGATTGTAATGCCCTTGCTGAACAAATAATTTATTATCGAAATTTGCTCCCAGAGTGTCATTGATTCTGTCTAGGAGATGTAAATTAAATTTTTCAAACAATTCATCGTTATAAGACTGATGAAGTAATTTTGGATTTTTCATAAGATCAAAGCCGATCAATAGGTAATCATCACTTTGAAGTGTTCCGCGAAGCTTTTTCAGAAAATCTTTGGCATCGGGAATGTCCATATTGTTCAGAGTAACCCCTAAAAAAAGCACCATTTTCTTTGCTTTTTTGTTTGAGATGGTGGCTAACCCTTCAAAGTAATCGGCGACCAATCCGGTTGCGTTTAATTTTGAGGTGGGGAATTTTTTTTTCAGTGTATTAATAAGGTTATTGATGGCCCCCTTAGAAATATCGATGGGAGTGTATTGAAGTTCGATTCCATCCGTAAGCAATTGTTCGATGAGAATCATTGTTTTATCGCCATCCCCAGAGCCTAGCTCGACTAGGTGTCTGGAGGATTTAGAAAATATTTTAGAAAGAGTTGCTTTATGCGTTTTGATAATTTCCAGTTCACATAGAGATGGATGATAGTTTTCAAGTTCTGTTATTTGCTTGAAAAGCTCACTTCCTTTCGTGTCATAAATCAACCAAGATGGCAGTTTCTTTTTTTTCAGAGAGAGTCCCTTTAGAACTGCATCGGCAAATAGTTTTGTTTCTGGGGCAGAGATTGCATTGTTCATATGATATTTTTTCAATAAAAAGATCGAGAAAATTTAAAAATATCAGGTCTGGGTTTGACCTGATAAATTCTGCTTGCTATATTACTTATATATAATCCTTTAGCCATTTTGTCCAGCTTGGACTATATGGCCTTAATACTAGTATATAAGCTGATTTAGTTCCTTCTCTCTATTCGGAAAGTTAAAACCAGTGGTTGGACTTATTAAATTAGATACTCTAAATATGTTTCTAGAATATGAAAAAGCAGAGAGCGAATTCATTGCACTTATAAGTTGTGATGATCTGGATGGAAAGCTTTTGGTAGATCCTCATATCGCCGATAATTTTAATGCAAAAATTCAGAGTGCATTAAAAAAGTCCTTGGCTGACGATGACGAGTCTGCCCATCTTTTTGTACAAAGGTGTTTGTATAAAATTAATAGGCTTAAACTTTTTTGGGATGATGATCTCAAAAATTACTCGAATGAAAATTCGCGTTTCCTTTTCAATCTTCGATCTGACATCGAAAATCAATGGTCGGCTTGGGAAGAAAAACAGATTGTCATTGATCATCCTACAGATGTGGGTTCGGCTTTGCATGACCGGGTGCAGGAAGACCTGAATCCGGAATTGTCTGAGGATGAACGTTATGTTCGCGATCATGTTTCCGATGCAGGTTACCGCAGGTTGTTGGCTATTGCTTCATTGGATGGTTTGGTCGAAGCGAGTCAGCTTTCGCGGGTGTTGGGGGGTGCCAGTTCAGAGGTGCAGCTTATGTTAACGCGCATCCTTTGGGAAGAGTATGGCAGTGGCAAACTAGAGCGAAAACATTCTACTTTTTTTGCCGCAATGATGGATGGAATGGGGTTAGATTCTCGACCCGAAGCTTATTTTGATCTGGTGCCTTGGGAAGTTTTGTCTAATATCAATCATTCCTTCATGGTATCAGAACAAAAGCGAAAATTTTTGCGATATGTTGGTGGTCTTCTCTATATAGAGGTTTCTGTTCCCGCATCTTTCATAAATAACAAGTTGGCAGGCGAGAGATTGGGCTTAAGCCCTGAAGCCATCAGTTATTGGGACATACATATAAAGGAAGATATCCGGCATGGTCAATGGATGCTGGATGATGTTGCTCTTCCTCTCGTCGAGAAGTATGGGGAAGATGCATGGGAAATTGTGTTGGGCTACGACCAACAAAAATATCTATCCTCAAGAGCTTTCAATTCTGTTGTGGATTCAATCCAAAACTGTGAAAACGCAGTTATGCAAGAATAAATAGAGCCCGTCGTGCAAACCCTGCCTTAAAATTGTAATAGAAAATCATCATCTAATTCTTCTTCAAGATAATCAGGAAGTAGTGTGTGTGAGTCGATTAGACATAGGTTTACTTGATCTGTCGTTAACCCTGTTGCGTCCTTGAGTTTCGCCCCTTTTAAATTAGTCTGATTGAAAATCGTTCCCTCATTAAGTTGAGCCCCTTCTAAATTGGCATTTTCCAAGTCTGCAAACTGGAGGTTTGATTCCAATAAGCCAGCTCCGGAAAGGTTTGTGTTTTTCAAGTTTGCACTTTGAAAGTTGGTTTCCAAAAGTTTAGCCTTATTAAGGTCTGCTTTTTCGAGGGTAGCCCCAGTCAGGTTGGAGTATTGGAGTTTAGCTTCCTTCAAGTCGGTATTGCTTAAATTGATTTTTTGGAGCTGATATCCGCGGATATCTGCTTGGGAAAGGTCAGGAACAGTTTGCGGGTTTTCTTCCCGCCATTGGTTCCAGACATCGACCCCTTGTTTGATTTTATTTAAGTGTTCTTCACTTGGCATGTTTGTTTTCCTATTAATATAAGATTCGCTCAATTATTTTAGTCCATATAAAATTCCATATACACCATCCAGCCGATCATGGACAGGATGAGCACAGCATAGCCTGTGTGGACCCAGACTGTAAAAATGATGTTTTCCTTTCGCTTTACCCGAGGTTTTTTTAAGGGCTCTTTTCCCTTCATTTATTTTCCTTTAAGGCCGTAATAATAGTTAACAGAAAATATAGGTAACTGTCATTAAAATAACCTGTTTTAGCTAGCGAGTGAGAGTATATTCAACCCCCCAAAAAAATCAATAATTTGTTTGGCTTTGATCCCACTCTTTTGGTTTACAATATTTAAAGTAGCATAACTTCTATTATTACTGGCGCATGAAAAATATTTCAAAATTTCTTTTAATCTTTATTTTGCTGGCTCCAGTTGCATATGCCGATGAGGTGCGGGAAGGTTTGAAGGCCTTAAATCGTGGCGACTATAAGACTGCTTTCGAAATATGGGAACCTCTCGCCGAAAAAGGCAACAGCACTGCCCAGTTTAATCTGGGATTGATGTATGACAAGGGAGATGGTGTCAGACAAAACTTCCCCAAAGCTGTCAAGTGGTATCGATTGGCCGCCAAGCAAGGAAACGTCAGTGCGCAATTTAATCTGGGGTTGATGTATTACAACGGCGAAGGTGTTGCCAGAGATTATGAAAGAGCGGTTAAATGGTATTTATATGCGGCTAGACAGGGAAACATAGGTGCCCAGTTCAACCTAGGATGGATGTTTGATAAAGGCGAGGGCGTGACCCCCAACTATAAAAGGGCGATAAAATGGTATCGGCTTGCGGCAAAACATAGGCATGCGGGCGCGCAATTCAATCTTGGTTTGATGTATGACAAAGGCGAAAGAGTTTCTCGTGATTTTGACAGAGCTCTCAAGTGGTTTTTAAAAGCGGGAAACCTGGGGAACGTAGATTCACAGTTAAAACTGGCCTGGATTTATGACCAAGGCAAGGACGTTGCGCAAGATATCCAAAAAGCCGTCAAGTGGTACAAGCTGAGCGCAAAACAAGGCAAGGTTGAAGCGCAGTTAAAACTAGCAAGAATCTACGACAATGGCGATCGGGTTGAAAAGAATTTTGAATATGCTGTCAAATGGTACGAAACCGCAGCAAAAAATGGCAAACGCGAAGCGCAATCTCGTCTGGGAATGATATATACCTACGGTTCACAAAAAGATTATGCAAAGGCTTTTAAATGGTTTCGACGGGCGGCAAAAAGGGGAGACGCCAATGCTCAATTTAATCTCGGGCGATTATATGAAGTTGGAGATGGCATCGGTAAAAACCTCGAAAGAGCTGCAAAGTGGTATCTTTTGGCCGCCGAGCAAGATCATTCCAAAGCGCAGGCAAATCTAGGCTGGATGTATATTAATGGTTCAGGTGTCGAAGTAGATCTGGATGAGGCCGAGAAATGGTACAAAAGGTCTGAAAGTTTGGGGAAGTACCCCAAGAAAAAAGCCCGTAATTAATAGGCTCTATAATTAACCCCTCCTCTTGATAATCCTTTAGTTAACTCCGATATTTTTATAGATCTAAAAACCTCCAAAATTTTCACACTGAGACTGCCAAGCATCTAGTTTCTCTTATCTATAGAAACGTAAGACAAAACCAGGAAAAAACTGCCCACTCGATCTGAAAAAAGTGCTGAATGAGGTTTTTTTGGGAAAATATGGGTTTCTAATGTCATAAAAATCAATATATCCACCAAAACCACGAAAAAATTTATTTGGCATGAGTTTTGCTTTGTATAAGGGTGACAGCGAAATGCGTCAAAATTCAACCGTGGAGGATTTATGAAAAATTTAACCGTAGATGAGTTTTTAACTCAAATGTTCAGGGATACTGCAGAAAAAAATGGATGGAATATTTACCGCAAAGGACAGAAATGGCTTCCATCAATTAAAAGACAAAAACCAGACCCAAAAGTGAAGAATCTCAATTGAAATTTTTGAACTTTTTTATCGTGAGGAACTCTTATGAACGGAACAACAGCTGATTTGGAAGAACTGGGTATTTCGCCAGGAAATATGGAAAAAGAAAACTGGTTAGATTACCTTGCAGAAGGGATTGATGATTTACCAACAACGGAACGAGTGATCATTTCTCTATTTTATTATGAAAATTTGACGATTGAGGAAATAGCTCTGGTTCTAGAATTATCAGAATCCGAAGTTTCTAAAATTCATCATGATACCGTACTGGAACTTTTAAAACGATAGCTCAGACGGATGAAAAAAATGGGTGCAATCGATTAGAGTTTTTTAATTTAAACAGCAATGATCAATGGGGTTTATCCCCGCAATTGCGATTCGATTCAAAAACAGGGATAATGCGCTGAACTTCCATGAACTCAGTACCGTTTTCTATCGTTGAAAGCGGGAAGTTTTAGAATTAGCGATTGTCGATGCGGTTACCCAAAGAAGTACTGAAAGAAGTTTTTGGTTTCGATTCCTTTCGAGGTCTGCAAGAGGAAATCATAGAACATGTCCTCGATGGAGGTAATGCACTGGTACTGATGCAAACAGGTGGTGGTAAATCACTTTGTTATCAGATTCCCGCTCTCTGCCTTAATGGCATCACTGTTGTAGTCTCACCTCTCATTGCCTTGATGCGAGACCAAGTCGAGTCCCTCAAACAATTAGGGGTTTGCGCTGCCGGATTAAATTCCACCCTGACTGTGACGGAAGCCAGTCAAGTTGAACGGAATATGGTGTCAGGCCAATTAGACTTGGTTTATGTCTCTCCCGAACGTCTTCTCACGAAAACTTTTCTTGATCTCCTTAGCCGTTGCGATGTGGCCTTGTTCGCCATCGATGAAGCACATTGTGTGTCGCAGTGGGGACATGATTTCCGTCCGGAATATCTCAAATTGTCCACCTTGCATGAACGCTTCCCTCAGGTCCCGCGTCTAGCTTTGACCGCAACTGCTGATGGCCCCACCCGACGGGATATTTTGGAGAGATTGAGTCTCCAATCAGGTCGTTTGTTCGTGGCCGGATTCAACCGCCCGAATATTTTTTACCGTGTGGTGCCTAAGGATAATCCGCGTAAAAAACTCCTTCATTTTTTAGAGAACGAGCATTCCGGTGAATCGGGGATCATCTATCATTTGTCACGCTCAAAAGTGGAAGACACTGCGCAGTGGTTGGTCGACCAAGGCTATACTGCTTTGCCTTATCATGCGGGTATGAGTAAAAAACTTCGCGAAAAAAACCAAGACCAATTTTTTAAGGAAGAGGGAGTGATCATGGTTGCGACCATCGCTTTCGGGATGGGAATCGATAAACCCGATGTGCGTTTCGTAGCTCATATGGATCTACCCAAGAGCATGGAGTCCTATTACCAGGAAACGGGGCGTGCCGGACGCGATGGTGAAAAATCTACGGCGTGGTTGGCCTATGGCGTAGGTGATGTAGGCAAAATAATTAATTTTATAGATATTTCTTATGCACCCGAGGAGCAAAAAAGGGTAGAGCGACAAAAATTGGAAAAACTGCTGGGTTATTGTGAAACCATTCGATGCAGGCGTCAGGTATTGCTGGAATATTTTGGTGAAACTATGGAGCAACCTTGCAATAACTGTGATACCTGTTTGGAACCGGTAGAAAGCTTTGATGGAACCGTAGCGGCACAAAAAGCTCTTTCATGTGCTTACCGAACGGGTGAACGGTTTGGCACTATGTACATCATAGACGTGTTACTTGGCGCTAAAACCGAGCGCATTCAGAGTTTTGATCACGACAAGTTGAGTACATATGGAATTGGGAAAGAATTCTCAAAAGAGGAATGGCGTTCCATTTTCCGCCAACTCGTTGCGATGGGGCTTCTAACAGTAGACATCGAAGGCCATGGTGGGTTGCGGCTAGGTCCTAATCATAGGCCTGTTTTGGTTGGCGAGCGTTCAATACAATTCAGACGAGATGCAGGACGAACAACCTTGAGTAAGCAGAAAAAAAGAAAAGCTGAGAAACAACGTACTAAGTCTACTTTCGATAACCCCTCCGATGATGCTTTGTTTCAAGCCTTACGTGACTGTCGAATGGGTTTAGCGAAAGAACAGGGCGTCCCCCCCTACGTTATTTTTCACGATAGTGCCTTGTCGGATATGGTGCAAAACAAACCGCACACCATAGAAGAGTTTTCCATGCTGCACGGCGTGGGCGAGGCCAAACTCAAACGTTACGCAAACGATTTTCTTGCTGTAATTCTTGAAGATATACAGAATTAAACCCGTAAAAGTAAATAGAAGCTATAATATGTAGGAATATTTGTAGTAGTGACCTTGTGTGTATATTTTATATAGATAAAATCAATGAATTTGGAAAACGAAAAACTCTGGGCGGGAATAGGCGTAGAAGTCAACGGCAGTCTGTCCAGCCGTGAAATGCTTTATAAAGCCAAGCTCGATTGGGAAGTTTCTAAAATTCCTTCGCAAAGACCCAAGTCTCACGCCAATCAAGAAACATTGCGTTTTTACAAAGCCTATTTCGACTGTGGAAATGCAGAAATCGAAACGGTCGGTAGTCTCGATGGTGCTCGCATCATCTGGACACTTGCCAAATTAAATGAAGACTTCATGTTGCCGGGGGGCGATGAGCTGAAAGGGTATATCCTGCTTGCATCCCGCCATGAGGATCGGGAAAAAATTGAAATTCATTTTTTGACTCTGCGGTTGGCCAGCAATAGTATGTTGAAGATATCTTCTAAGGCAAGACCCACGGTGAAAAATTCTTTCCGACGTTCATTTAAGTCCACCCTGCCTTTTTTGTCTGAGTCTTCGCTGCAATTTGATGAAGATATGATCCAAAGGACGAAAAATACTATTGAAATGGGCAGAACAGCTATATCCGCTCATGCCAAAGAAGCTCAACTTCTTGCAGAAAAAAAAGTGGATGAACAAATTGCTGAAAACTACATGAACGAAGTCTTTAAACAGGTTTCTGATGATAGCGAAGAAGCAGAGCAAAAGGCCAAGGCTAACGCACAATCTGCTCTGGATGCATTTGGAAATGCGCCGGGGCAGAACCTGGAATCGGCGCAAATGACTGCATGGGGACTCTTGGCAGCAGTAACCTACACGGCAGACCGCCTAGGGAAAACTCCAGACTCCCGTCTAAGGCAAGCTTGGTTTGGTCCCAATGCGAAAATTAAAAAGCGAGCATTGGAACTGGCATTAAAGTTACTTTGAATAAATAGTTTGCAAGAAGATTTTTAGATATTGTCAGTAGGTCTTCTATTCAGGGTTATACCCGATAGTGGGTATTCTATTTTTTTCTAAAGAATCATCTGTTTTGATTTATAGGGCTGATATGCTTAAGCTAGGCTCCAGGAAAATGATCCGATCGCAGGGCTCTCGACTTCAATTTTGTCGCCGGACTGGAGAGATGCTACGCCTGCGGGAGTTCCTGTGAAAATAATATCTCCAGGTCTTAACGTCCACCAACAGCTGAGAGTTTGAATCAGGTTTGTGATGGGGAATATCATTTCCCGGGTATTTCCTTTTTGTCGTTGGCTACCGTTGACAGAGCATGAGAAGGGGAGGTTTCCCAAATCGACTTTATTTGGAGAATAATCTTTAAAGATACCTAATGGAGCGCTTTGCTCAAATGATTTCGAAAGCTCCCAGGGCAGTCCTGCCTTCTTTAATTTCTTTTGAACATCACGTAGAGTTAAATCCAAACCCAGTGTGATTGCTGAAATATAAGATAGCGCATCGGCTTTAAGAATATTTTTACCCTCATTGCCTATCAACAAAACCACTTCCACCTCGTGATGCAATTCGTTTCCATAAGAAGGGCGCTGTAGAGTTTTTCCGGGGGATACGATATTGCAGACCGATTTCATAAATACCACGGGTTCTTCAGGTGCTTGGGTATCGCCTAATTCCTTAATGTGGTCGCCATAGTTTTTGCCAATGCAAAAAATTCTATTTGGAGTGAACGCTAAGTTGTGAGCAGAAATATCCAACATTTAATTCTCCCTGATGAAAAAGTAATTATAAGTATAACCTGCAATAGACAGGTTGATTATATTGAAAAGTCTGAATTTTAGGGCTTTTTTCAGCCTTATATGTAAGGTCATAAACCTTTGAAAACTGCGGCTTGAATTACTTGCCCCGTTCGGTTAGTCTTCATATTCCCAATATAATCAGGACCTGAAATTATGATCCGAACCACTTTGATCGGGCATGCCTGCCTATACATACAATCCAAGAAAACCAATATACTCACCGATCCCGTTTGGTTCGATTATCTTTGGGAAGAAATTAATGTGCTTTGCCCCAGTATCGTTCTGGAAAAGGACAAAATACCACCGGTGGATGTTCTCAATATCTCACACCGGCATCAGGATCACTTCGATGTGCGTACTTTGGCGTACCTGAATAAAAATGAGCGGATTATTACGCCAGACACAATCGTCCTTGCGCCGAAGGATGCCCTCCTTCTAAGTATTCTTGATGAGCTCGAATTCAAAAATGTAAGAGTCGTTACAGATTTCGAGGTCATTAAGGTTAAGGATGTGACGTTGATGCCAACCCCTTCGCGCAACCAGATCAGCACGGCGGAAGATGAGTTTCCTGAACATGGCTTGCTTGTGAACGATGGGGAAGTAACGATCTGGAATCAAGTGGACTCTCAGGTCAACCCCGATATCATCCAACGAATTATAGAATTGTACGGGCATATTGATTTTTTTCACTCCCGATTTGTTCCGTTAATAGAGGGTCACTTTTCCTATAACAAACATCTCGCTCTACCTTTTGATGAGTACTGTACTTATCTTAATGTAGTGAGGGCTCTTGGGCCGCGAATGGTTGTCCCTGGTTCTGCTGCATTCCGCTACAGAGATGAATTGAATTTCTTAAATCAGTATTCCTTTCCGACAACGCAGGAACAGTTCCTGCGTGACCTGAAAGCATTTTGTCCAGAAGTGCCTAGCGCTCCCTATTTTTCAGGGGATGTGGCGTATATATCGAAGGATGAGATAAACATAAAAAAGCAGGACTCCGATTTTGTGCGTGTCCTTGAAGATGATAGTCATAAAATTTTATTCAAGCCCGGTTTTGAAGTACCCACAATAAAGACGCAAACAACAGATCCCGTTCAATATGAAAAAGAAATGCAGGTAGTGGAAGACTTCATTGAAAACTGCTTCATGGAGAGGGTATTGAAAAGCGAATTGCTGGGCGGTTGGCAACATTGGCAAATCGTGTATCAATTGGAAGTGTTTGGTCAGGAAGGCTCGCAAATATGGACGATCGATTTTGCAAAACCTGGAAAACCTGAACTTCATAAAGGCGATATCGGCAAGATAAATATTTATGAAGGTATTTCTTCATCAGAATTATGCGCTCTGATAGAAGGGAACACTTCATGGGATTATGTGACTTTATGTGGCAATTATCGGACGTTCAACAATATCTACCGAATTACTGAAGGTGGATTCGAACTTCCCCCAAAGGATAAGTCGAACTATGCTTTAGAGCCTTTGATGGATATTTTTCCGTGGGACAAAGACATGGATAAAAGGAAGTTCATGCGAGATGTCCATCGCTGGAAAGGGAAGAGTTTTTAAGGGACTCTGCGTTAAAACTATTGTTTTTAATTGGTTTAATATCTTTTACATTCCCTCCCTCCCCTTCATCACCAGCAGCCCTCCTTGGATTATAAATTTTTATATAGGTTTTCCTTAATATTTGTTTGCAATTAAAAAATATCAAGAACCATAGTTTATGGGTGGGGGAATTGTTTAATCATCTGGCGCTGCAGATTATATCCCGAAAGATATTTCGTCTGCAAACCGGTTGAACCGCAGTATTGAAAATGCGATTAGGTTCCACCAATTACAAGTTTGAGTGAAGTATGCTGAGACGAAACTTGCCACCAGTGAAGAAAAGTATCGCACTATTGTGGAAAAGATATCCGACCTAGTTTTTCAGCTAGTCTCCAATCAAAATATTACCTTTGCCAATACAGCTTTTCAAATGCTTGGGTACGATGCTAGGGAACTGATAGGGAAGCCTATTAAAAATTTGATCGATTTAGATGATGTAGATTCTCTTTTGTCTGAAATTGAGACACGTCATGTCGGGCCATTGGCAACCACTGACTTGAAGGTTCGTTTTAAGACCAATCTAGAGTCCAGTCTTTGCGAAGAGTATCCAGTGATGACATTTGGAGTCGATGCATCGGGTGTGTGGGATGTCCCCGATGAAATGGTGTTCAAAGCTGAAGTTGCTAAAAATTTTCTTGGAACTTTATGTGTTGGTCGCTACATACCTGTCAATTACGCCTGATAGCTCCCTCAACTTCGGCCATACTCATCCCCTATTATTTCCCTTAGTGACATCAAACTGTCAATTGGGTGTGTTAGCGTGTTTACTCTGCCTTTTCTTCGCAACGGAAATCAGTTTCAGAAGTCCAGTGGATCTTCAGATAATAAGGAACTTTGGTTTCGCGGTCGATCTTTGCCGAATGTATCTGGGCAGGAGTCAGATTGACTGAATAGCGTAATATAGCCTTGCTGAGATTGGCCCATTGCAAGTCGGTATCCTGTAGATACGCCGATGACAGGTAGGCTTCTGTAAGATTGGCTTCAGTGAACAAGGTCTTGCGAAGATCGGCTTTGAAAAAATTTACTTTTTCAAGATTAGTCTTTCGCAGATCGGCTTTCCTTAGATCGGTTTCACTGAAGTCGATGCCGCGAAGATCAAAGTTGCTGAAATCAACTTTTCTCAACGTCGCTTTTTTGAAAGAGCATCCGTATAATTCTGCGCCTTGGAACTTCGTTGCGGAGCAATCAGTTTCGTTAAGGTTGGCACCTCGCAAATCCGAACCGGAGAAAAAGGCTTTGGTCAGGTCAGCACCCTGAAAATTAGTTCCATTGAGTAAAGCCATATGAAAATTAGCTCTTCGAAGATTGGCATTCTTCAGGTTAATGCCATTGAAGTCTACTCGATCCAAATCGGGCTCGACTTTTGGACAGCTTTCTCTCCAGGTATTCCACCTCGCTATTGAACTCTTGAGCAGAGTAATATGTTCTCGGTTCGCCACGTTATTTAAATTTTCTATTTTATGAGTATTAATTCAGCGGATTCAACACAAATCACGCTAATTTTTCATTCTTCCATAATACTCTACAACCATTTTGGCTCATCTGTAATAAGGTATTTCAAGGGGGAAGTAGATTTTGCCATCTAGATGAATGGGTAACCCTAAGGTAAATTGAAATCCTAGGGTAGGGGAGAACCAAGGTTGTAATATTGTATCGATAGTTAAAATACTCCGGTAAGTGGGATAAACTAGCTTGTAGCCCCTGACCAAATCACTCTGGATAAGGTGGAAGAGTTCCAAGAGAGTCTTAAAGTATGATTATTAGAATAGAAGATTACATTTCTTTTCTCCATTTATAATATTAGCGTATACTTTTTTTAAATTTACTCTCTGTGAATTTTTTTTAGAAGATTCTATGTGCTGATAGAGATTGTAAGCAAGTAATGAGCTTGTGTTATAGCGGCTAAATATTTTGTGAGAGTTTACTACAAACTATAAAACCTGATAATATTTCTTTCCTTCTATAATGAGTGTTACTCATGAGATGGTTTTCGTACGACATGTCGAACCTGAGAGGTGATCTTTTTGGAGGCCTCACAGCTGGAGTTGTAGCGCTTCCACTGGCTTTGGCTCTTGGGGTGCAATCGGGGATGGGAGCGATTGCAGGTCTTTATGGTGCGATTGGTCTGGGTATTTTTTCGGCGATTTTTGGGGGAACTCGTGTTCAAATCAGCGGCCCTACTGGCCCGATGACGGTGGTGTCGAGCCTCGTGGTTCTCACCGTGATCGAGAGTACGGGCAGTCTGGAAAAAGGGTTTGGTCTCATCATTACCGTTTTTTTTCTTGCCGGAGCCATGTTAGTGGGCTTTGGTCTTTTAAAGGTAGGTTCTTATATTAAATATATTCCCTACCCGGTGGTGTCCGGTTTTATGACCGGAATTGGAGTGATTATTATACTATTCCAATTCTTCCCCACTCTGGGGCATTCTTCACCCTCCACCATCATGGGTATTTTTCAGGGTATGCCTGAAGCTTTTATGAGCCTGAATCTGGAGACATTGATTCTCACAGGTTCCACCCTTGCTATCATCTATACGTTCCCCAAAATCACTAAATCGATTCCAAGCCCCTTGGTAGCTCTGTTGTTGATTTCGGGAATCAATGCATGGGTCAATCTAAACGTTCCGTTGATCGGAAATATCCCCAGTGGGCTCCCGGATTTTCGCTTGCTTGAGTGGACATTAACTGGGATGGGATTCGGCCTTGTAATTAAATTGGCGCTTACACTAGCTCTGTTGGGAGCTATCGATTCATTATTGACTTCCATTGTCGCGGATAATATCACCAAGACCAAACATGATAGCAATAAAGAATTGATGGGGCAGGGAATCGGTAATATGTTTGCCGCCAGTATCGGAGGGCTTCCAGGTGCTGGGGCTACCATGCGCACACTGGTGAACATCAATTCAGGTGGACGTTCCCGGCTTTCCGGGGTCGTACACGGACTTGTTCTTTTGACCATCTTGATGGGATTAGGTGTCTATGCGGCTCAAATTCCTCTGGCGGTATTGGCGGGTATTTTAATATCGGTAGGCATCGGGATTATCGACTACAAAGGTATTCGTCATATCCGACACATTCCTAGAGCAGATGCGGTTGTGATGATTATTGTTCTCAGTCTAACTGTTTTTGTGGACTTGATTCAAGCGGTTGCCGCAGGGATGATTATGGCTTCCATACTCTTTATGAAGCAGATGAGTGATCAGGTGACAAGCGAAGTAAAAATTTCTCCATTACGGACCTCTGGAACGGAACTTCCTTGGGATGATGAAACGATTCCAAACCATATCGCAGACAAAATTTATGTGAAGCATCTGGATGGTCCACTGTTTTTTGGAT
>Ga0209091_10002305_pt1 | contig 16182 bp, 15 predicted proteins | sample ArcticOcean_MG_C_6_FD_187438 | JGI IMG/M metagenome (GOLD analysis project Ga0209091, IMG submission 187438) | Marine microbial communities from western Arctic Ocean - ArcticOcean_MG_CB8_128 (SPAdes) (version 2) | ecosystem: Environmental > Aquatic > Marine > Oceanic | place: Arctic Ocean...
AATTAGTAGATGAAGTATTAAAAAAACCGTTACAAATAAAGATTTTTATTATTAATATTAGGATAATCTAAGAAATTAATTTATAAGAGAATTATAGAATATTATTAAAAAATCATAAAAATTGAATAAAAAAATTAAAAAAAATTTAAGTATTTTGTTAATAAGTTTTTTAACTTTAATATTTATTTATAATCAAAATTTATTTAGAAAAGTTTATAATATAGTTAACCTGACTTATGAAGATAGAATATCTCAAGTTAGTGGTTTTTGTTCTGAAGACTCTGTTGGTTATTTAACTTATTTAAAAAAAAAATTTAATTTTAATTTTAATCCTGAAGTTTATAACTATGAAGATTCTGTTCCAAGTTCTAATTGGCCAATATATGATAATAGTCTTAAGAATGATTCAAAACATAAAATTCTTTTAAACTATCCAGGACAAATTGAATTAGTATTTTATCCTCAGGAAAACAATTTTTACACAAAAAATACTATAAATTATGGCGAAGAATTATCTGAAATTTACTTTGATTTAAAAGTATCTTCTATGAATATCAATTCTAATTTAACAATTTATACAAAAAGTTATGGAACCAATAAAAAAGAAATTATTTACAATAAACCCTTTAATAAATTGGTAAAAAATCATCAACGTATAAAATTTCCACATAACACATTAAAAGTAAAGAGTATGATTAATAAAACAATTTTTTTAGATATTGCAAATTTTGAAAAAAATAAAATTAATAACATTAAAATTGTTATAAAAAATAAATTTGACATAAACGAATTAGAAATTTTAGACTCATATAATAGACAATGTTATTATGTTAAATGATTGAAATATTTTATATCATTACTCAAATTTTATTTATTTTAGTAATATTTTCTTTACCAGTTTTCTTGGTTGATGAAAAATATTATGCAAAATCTATAAAATTTACTTTTATTGACAAGCTGTCAATTAACCTTATTTTTTTTATAAATATATTATTTTTTGCATCAATTTTTAATGTTAAGTTAAACCTTATCTTATATGGTTATTGTTTTTTGATAATAATTTTATCATGTATTAATCCAAAAAAAATTAATTTTTCTAAAATAAAAATTGACTATTTATTTTTATTACTATTTTTATTTATTTTTTTAATTTCGATTGATATAGCCGATCAAATATATTTTGGATGGGACACCAAAACTAATTGGATTTTTAAAACATTAAATTTTTATCAAGGTCAAAAAATTGAAAATTTATCACAATTTAATTTTACTGATTATCCTCACCTAGGATCATTCCTTTGGTCTTTTTTTTGGAAATTCCCTCATGACACTTATGAATATCTGGGTAGAATTTTTTTTGTTTTTATTTATTTATTATCAATTATATCATTTTCAAATTGTCTTAAAGTAGAAGTTTTCGAAAAAATAATATTTTCTATTTTATTAATTTCTTTAACTTATAGTTATGCTATATTTTCTGGCTTACAAGATGTCTTGATTTTTTCTGCTATTTTATTCTTTGCAAGGATAAGTTACTTAATATTTGACAAAAAGAATAACTTTGGAGATTTTGCATTAATCTTAATATTAATAGGAATAATTAATATTCTTTGTTGGTTTAAAAATGAAGGCGTTTTTTATTCTCTGTTTTTATTATTTTCTCTTTTGACTACCTATAAATTCTCTAAGTCATGCAAATTATATTTAATTCTTGGATCAGCTTTTATTTTTTTATTAAGAATATTTCTTTTTAACCATTATAATTTGGAATTAAATCCAAGCTATTTTGAAATGGATAAAACAATTTCTTTGGACTTTTCTTTGATTCTTTATAAATTGAAAACTATTACTTTCTATATAATAATTTATTTAACTCAGAATCCAGTATATGTTATTTCTTTACCTCTTCTAGTTTATTTAATTTATAAATATTCAGTTAAGAATTTAACTGGTTTTATTTTATACTTTTTAATATTGAATTTTATTTTTATTTATTTAACTTATATGTTTAAGATGACAGAAGTAGAATTGTTAACAAAAGCAAGTATGTCGAGAGTAATCTTTCAAACATCTGGATTGTATTTTTTAGTGATAATTATTTATATAAACAATTATATAAAGTTATTTAAAAAATAATTATTTTTTTAAAACACTATTTTTTTACTTATTAATTTCATTAGCTAAATTTGTAGCTAATCTAAGTGCCATTTGCACAATTGTGTAAGTTGGGTTTGTGTATCCACCAGTTGGAAAGTTTGAGCTGCCACTAATTGACAAATTGTTTATATCGTGCATTTTTAAGTTTGAATTCACAACTGAAGTTGACTTGTCATTTCCTATTCTCGTACCGCCTAAATGGTGATAGCCACCCATATTTTCAAATGTACTGAGATTATAGATATTTTCTTTTAGTGCAATTCTTCCAAGATCTTCTGTTCTACATAAGTTAGCAAACTCTTCTAAAAATATTTTAGCAGTATAAAGAGATTCCTTTGATTGTTTATAGTGCAAATTTGCTCGTGGAATATTAAACTTATCATTTTTAAAAGAGTCTAATACAATTTTATTATTCTTGTTTGCTGGCTCTTCTACTTGCATAAAAATATTTCCACATTTTAAGTCTTTTTTGAATACGGAGTGGGCAATTTTTTTACCATATTCTGGTGCGATACAGAGAATATCTTTTATTATTTCTTTATGAAGTTTTGTATCTTCTTTTGCATTCATATATATTCCAGCACTTAATATATTTTTTTCCTTTAAAAGATTTTCTTTAGTAGCAAAATGAAGAGGCCCATCATAATCTATAAATGAATTATTTAATTTCTCTTTTAATTTTTTTTTATTTATGATTCCTATACCAGAAATAAACCATGGATGATTCATCCAGTATTGACCTATGGGTAAATTATTATTTATTAATTCTTTACTTTTTTCTTTTGTCCATAATAAAATTCTTGAGTTTTCTATACCACCACATGCTAAAATAAAATATTTAGATTTTATTTTTTTAATAGAGTTGTTAGATATACAAATTGCACTTTCGATATTATTATTTTTCCCATCAAAATGTGATAACTGACAATTTAATATTAAATGAATATTTTTTGATTTTTTAATATGTTCTTTATATTTATCTGCAAATTTTACGTCCGAATATTGAAATTCGATCTGATTAAAGTATTTATTTAGTTCAGCTTTATTAAATTTTTTTTTAATATCAAGTATTGAACATGTTTTGTCTGAGTATTTATCAAGTTCGTCTTTTGTTATCGACCAATTTTTAAAATTATAATCTTCCATTGGTTTTGACCAGCCACCCCAAAGACCAGATGTTCCACCAAATTGTCTTAATCTGCTAGATGAAAGATTCGCAATATTGTCACCTATAATTTTACCATTATAAAAATCTTGCGAGTCAGCGCTATACTCTTCTTGACCTGCTTCAATTATTAATGAAGAAATATTTTTTTTTTCAAGCTCTAGAGCAATCGTGATACCAGCGGGGCCACTTCCAAAAATAATTACTGGAAAGTCCTTTAAGTTAATATTTTCAAATTTTTGAAAGATCATTAATCATTTTCATTTAAATACCAAATGAATTTTTTTTGCTTTTTTAAAACTCTTATCTTTAAATCACTAATAATTAAGCCTACGTTAAAAAATGAAAAAGAAAATAATAGAGTTAAATTTTTTTTTATAAAGTTTCTTCTAGGTTTGTTTTTATTCATCTTATCTAGATAAATACACGAAAAATAATCATTTTTTAATTAAAAACTGCTTTACAAGTTTAGTATTAACTCGTATATGGTGTGTGCCTGGTGATTATTGCGAGGGGGTTATACCCGATACCATTCCGAACTCGGAAGTCAAGCCCTTCAGCGCCAATGGTACTTTGTCTTAAGGCACGGAAGAGTAGGACATTGCCAGGCTAAATATTAAAATTATGAAAATAGCAAGTTCACTAAAATCCTTAAAAAAACGAGACCAGAACTCTAAGTTAGTTAGAAGAAGAGGAAGAGTTTATATAATCAATAAAAAAAATCCAAAATTTAAAGCAAGGCAGAAGTAATCTTACTTCATTTGTATTGTGGCAAAAAGTCGTTTGATATCAGTTATAGTTCTAATGTGTACACTCTTGATATAGACTTTTCTTATGAGAATAATTTCAGTTTCTGAAGATAAAAAATTTGAAAAAAGAATTGCCATAACGCCGGATATTGCAAAAAAATATATTAAGTTAGGTTTTGAATTATCTTTACCTAAAAGCTATGGAACACATTTAGGTATTAGTGACAATGAATTTAAAGAAACAGGTGTAAATATTCTTAATAATGAAAATGAATTAATTAATAATGCAGATCTAATTGTTCAGTTGGGTTTATTATCTGAAAATAAGCTTGCTTTAATAAAAGAAAATCAAACCTATATTGGAGTTTTAAACCCTTATAACAATAAAGCAAAAATAGAAAATATAGCAAAAAAAAAAATTAATTTTTTCTCTCTAGAGCTTTTACCAAGAATAACTAGAGCACAATCTATGGACATACTTTCCTCCCAATCTAATCTTGCTGGATATAAAGCTGTTATAGAATCATTTGCTAGCTTCGAAAAAGCTATACCAATGATGATGACTGCTGCCGGCACAATCCCTGCTGCGAAAGTATTGGTTGTAGGTGCAGGCGTTGCTGGTCTACAGGCTATAGCTACTGCAAAAAGAATGGGTGCAATAGTTTTTGCTACAGATGTAAGAATGGCTTCTAAAGAACAAGTAGAAAGTTTAGGAGGAAAATTTTTAACAGTTGAAGGAGCTGAAAATCTTGAAACAGATGGAGGTTATGCCAAGGAAGCTTCAGATGACTTTAAAAAAAAACAAGAAGAATTGTTAAGTGAAACTTTAAAAAAAATTGATATTGTAATATGTACTGCTTTAATTCCTGGAAAAAAAGCTCCAGTAATAATTAAAGAGAACATGATAAATGGTATGCAGGCTGGTTCAGTAATTTATGATTTAGCTGCCGTCCAAGGTGGAAATACTGCATTTACTGAAGTAGACAAAATAATTTTTAAAAATGGTGTAAGAATTATGGGTGAAACAAATATTTTGAATAAATTGCCAATTTCCGCATCAAGCTTGTATGCAAAAAATGTATTCAATTTTGTTGCAAACTTATATGATAAAGAAAATAAGAAAATTAACATTAATTTAGAAGACGAAATAATTGAAAAAACATTGATTAAATAAGATTATGGAAATAGATCCTTTTATATTTAGACTAAGCATTTTTATACTTTCAATCTTTATTGGATACTACGTTGTATGGAGTGTTACACCTTCTTTACATACCCCTTTAATGTCTGTAACAAATGCGATTTCATCAGTAATTATTGTGGGAGCAATTATTGCCGCTTTAGCTGGAGATTCAGAAAATATATTTGATACAGCTAATATATTTGGTTTTATGGCAATTGTTTTGGCAGCAGTAAATATTTTTGGTGGGTTTCTAGTTACTCAGAGAATGCTTGCTATGTATAAAAAAAAGCAAAAGAATAAATAATGATATCAGCAAACTTATCAGCAATTTTTTATTTGATTTCAGGTGTATTATTTATTTTAGCTTTAAGAGGGCTATCTTCACCAGAAACTTCTAGACAAGGTAATTTTTTTGGGATTTTAGGAATGGTAATTGCAATTACGGTTACTTTTTTATCAGCTGGAAATTTTTCAACAGGATTTTTATACCTTTTAGTTTTCTTGTTAATTGGGGGATCTATAGGAGCATTTATTGCATATAAAATCCCGATGACAGCAATGCCAGAGCTTGTAGCTGGATTTCATAGCTTAGTAGGTTTAGCAGCAGTATTTGTAGCTATATCTGCTTTTTTAAATCCAGAAGTTTTTAACTTAGGGTCCTCAGGTGATATTAAAGTAGCAAGTTTAATTGAAATGTCGTTAGGCGCTTCAATTGGTGCAATAACATTTACTGGATCAATAATAGCTTTTTTAAAACTTAGAGGAATAATGTCAGGTGCACCAATTACCTTTAAGGGGCAACATTTGATTAACTTATTATTGGGCATATCAATTATAGTATTAATTTTTTATCTTTGTACAACCCAGTCAGATAGTCTTTTCTGGAGAATAATTGAAATATCTCTTCTATTAGGAATTTTATTAATTATCCCAATTGGAGGTGCAGATATGCCGGTAGTTATATCAATGTTAAATTCATATTCTGGTTGGGCAGCGGCAGGAATTGGATTTACCTTAGAAAATACTGCGTTAATAATTACAGGGGCTTTAGTTGGTTCTTCAGGTGCAATCCTATCATATATAATGTGCAAAGGTATGAACCGTTCTTTCTTTAGTGTTATATTAGGAGGATTTGGTGCAGTTGAACAATCTTCATATTTAGGAAGTAAAGAACAAAAACCTGTTAAAAGTGGTAATGCAGAGGATGCAGCTTTTCTTATGAAAAATGCATCTTCAGTTATAATTGTTCCAGGTTATGGAATGGCAGTTGCCCAAGCTCAGCATGCATTAAGAGAAATGGTAGATACTTTAAAGAAAAACGATATTAAGGTTACATACGCAATACATCCTGTTGCAGGAAGAATGCCAGGGCATATGAATGTTTTGTTAGCTGAAGCAAACGTGCCTTATGATGAAGTTTTTGAATTAGAAGAAATTAATAATGACTTTGCAAATGCAGATGTTGCTTTTGTAATAGGTGCTAATGACGTAACTAATCCTGCTGCAAAAACCGACCCTCAAAGTCCAATATTTGGCATGCCTATTCTAGATGTTGAAAAATGTAAATCAGTACTATTTGTAAAAAGAAGTCTTTCACCCGGGTATGCTGGAATTGATAATGATTTATTTTATAAAGAAAATACATTAATGTTGTTTTCTGATGCAAAAAAAATGACCGAAGAAATAACAAGAAACCTTTAGGAACCTTATGAGTACAAAAATATTTCTAATAGACAGTAAAAAAGCTAAATTTACAATTTAAATTTATTTGTAAATATGCACATTGTAAATTAAATTTAGATCAGATGATTTAATTTTAAATGGATAGAAGTGTTCTTCAATAGAGTTTTTATAATTAAATCTAATAATAGCAATTAAGTTAAAAATCGAATTAACATGTTCAGTTGCGTTTAAATATTCAAATTCACTATATGACAGATTATAAGTTTTATTTACTTTGAATAGGCCGACAAATAATCTACCCATTCTCCATGCTAAGCCAGGGTCTGTAGGTAGTGATATTGATAAAACTCCTCCTTTTTTTAAGGTTCTCATCATTTCAAATATAAAATCTTCAGGAGACAAAATATGCTCTAAGCAATGTGAAATAATAATTCTATCAAAAGTCTCATCAGGATAGGGTATCTCTTTCCCATCATATTTAGTCAATTGAACTTTTTTATTATCTTTGTGGTAATTAATTGCATACTCAGATGTTTCAACAATATGATATTCATCGTAAGTATGTTTGATAAAACTGTAGTGAGGTGTGCTACCAGCTCCTATTTCTAGCACCTTACTTAAATGAGTATTTTTTTTTTTGAAATTTTCTAATTTATGATGGCCATTTTTAATAAAAAAACCTTGTAAACCTGTATACAAATGGGAATCGTGTTTTTTATCAAGCTTTCTAAATATTTCCTTTTTATACATAATTTTCTAACCTAATATTAAGAAGTTTTGAATTTCTTTTAATTTAAAATTAATTTTTAAATTAATTCAACACTTATTATTTTTTTAATACAAAAGAACAAAAAAAATGTCCACCAAATTTAAAATGATTTGTTGTTTTGACCATAAAGTTTGTAAATAAAATTTTGTACTCTTGAGTTGTTCTAATAAAATGGCCTCTATCTAATTTACATAAAATTATACTTATAAGGCTTTTAGAATTCAATATTGGTTCTGCTATGATTACAACACCATCTTTTTTTAAAACTCTGTGCACTTCTTTAAAACAATTTTTTCCAACCTCATCGTCTATATGATGTAAAACACTGCTTAACATTATAATATCAAAAAATTCATTATGAAAATCTAATTTTCTAGCGTCCATTTGTAAAAATTTTCCTTTAGGTGAGCTTTTGGTAGCTATATTTATATATTCTTTACTAATGTCTACGCCATAGTAAGAATTACTATCCATATCTATAATTTGTCTGGCTAGATTTCCCGTAGAACAGCCCACTTCTAATATTTTTTTATCCTTACTTTTTAAATATTCCTGAAATTCATTTCCTACAACATTATAATTATTAATTTTTTGTTGTAGTTTAAAGATGTATGGATTTTTTAAAAATAATTCAATTAACTTTTTAAAAGGAAATAAAAATATTGGGTAGATTAAAAATTTAATTATTATTTTTTTCATTAGATAGGTTAAATTATATAGAAATATATATGCAACATAAGCTTATTAAAATAGTTTTCAATTTAAAATTAATTAAGTAATATTTATTAATTATTAATTAATTCTAAATTTTCGACTAAAATTCCTAATTGTCTTGCGTCAGGAGATTGTAATAATTCTAATTTTGTTACAGGGTTATTGATTATAAATTTAATATACACAATATCATCTTTTATAGCTTTTTTGTTCATTTTTATAAATATAGAATTTTCTTGTAATTGATTAACATTTTTCAAATTGAATTTTTGCATTAAAGAATTATTAATATTAACATCAAAATTAATTAACTCATTGTTTTTAGTAATTAAAGATTTTATTTTAATCTTAATTGTAAAATTTTCACTAACACTTTCGTTTATTTTAAAAAGTAAGATGGATAAATTTCCTTCTGTCCACATTCCTTTATTATTTAATAGATTACTATGCGTCCATCCAAAACCATGAATTGAATTTGTATTATAGAAATTAAAATTTATTTTTGTATTTTTTTTTAAAGTTATAGGATTAATTTTTTCAAATTTTTTTTTATCATTTTCTGACATTTGATTTTTATAACCCAAAATCGCAACCCAAATGTTGTTTCTAAAAAAAAAGCCAATATTTTCTTTTTCAAATATATATTTTAAATTTCTTAAGTGATTAAGGCTGTCAATTGCAAAGATAGTATTTTTTGGAAATTGTTTTTGGTTAAAAGATTTATATAAATTTGATCTATTTATAGAAGCTTGTTTTCTATTATATCGTCCATGAGTTGATATATCTGTGCTTTTAATATTTTTTGACAATAAAACTTCCCTTAAGTGTAAAGTAAACTGAGTTTCATTATTAAGATATGTTGTACGTAATAAAGAATTCTTTTCTGTTATTTCCTTCCAAAACGAATAGTCAGCTATTTTTTTTGCACTCAAAAAACCATTAGAATTAAAATATCCTTTTAACCCAGGATACATATCAACAAATTGTATAAAAAATATTATCACCAAAATATAAAGTGAATTTATTTTTGAAAATTTTTTATATAAAAATATTATTGATCCTAAAAAAATTAAATAGTAAACGGGCCAAAATAATCTTCCTGATGCGCGTACTATGCTGAGTGGGCCATAAATAATATTTGGGAGTTCAAAACTAAATATTTGACTTCCAAATAGGTGAATTTTATTTGATAATGCTACAATAGAGAAAATTAATATAATTAAGAAGTAGGGAACAAACTTTTTATTCTTAATAAAAATATTATAATTAGAAATAAAAATTACAATTAAAAAAACCAAAAGAAAAATACCCCCAAGTCCCAAGTATGCAAAACTTTCTTGTCCTAAAATTTTAGTATTTGGTATTACAAGTGACCAATTAATTTTTCCAGCTACAGTGGATGAGCTTTGGGAAAATATACTAGAAATATCTAGAGCAAAGTTGCCATATCCATAAGCAAGAGCATCTGTAAAAGGTACATTAAAATACCCAATAACGAACATTGTAAAAGTTAATGAACATAAAATTAAAAATATTTGTCCAAAAGATTTTTTATAATCATAGTTTTTTTTTATTTTACTAAGGAGAAATATAAAAAACATTCCAAGCAACATAATTGTGAAGTAAAAATGTATTAATGAAGAAAGAGAAATAAGAGCAGTCCAATAAATACTTTTATTAAATAAGTTTTTTTTTGTCTCGATGTAGAAGCCCATTAGAATCAACCAATGAGCAGAAAGCGATAAATGCAGACCTATTCTATTAATTAATATGGGAGATAAAAGAAAAAATAATGATCCAACTATTGAAAAGCACAAACTTTCAGATTTGTTATAAATAATAGTGAAAGCTATATAAGATTGAAGAAAAAAACAAATAAAAATCCACAAGCCAAAGTAATGAAAATTATCTGGAAGCACATTAGCAAATAATTTAAAAATAAGAGCCATTATAGGAATTGATCCTGAAAATGCAATTCCACTAGCTACATCCAAACCATAGTTAGGGTTACTGCCTAAAGGAAATCTCCAAATATCATCTTTAAAAAATTTCCAAGAAATTAAATCGGTAGTCACATCACGTGCAGCTAACCAATCTGTATTAACAAAAGATAAATTGTTAATTCCCAAAACATATGAAGTTAAAAACAAAGCTAAAAAAGCATAGAAAACAATAATATTTACATTTTTATATTTCATTTTTAAAAAGCTTTACTATTTCACTAAAAAATACTATTTAATAAATATACTAATTTTAAACTAATTAAATAGACAATGAATATTTTTTCGACATTAAATAAATTCTCTGGAACACACCAAGCAAAAATTCAACCTACTACTGGAGAATTGGTTGACAGAGCGTTTGCACCAAAAAATGGTAGAGTAGACATCTTATTTATTAATCCGCCATCCTCAATTTCTGAAAGGTATGGAAAAGAAGATATGGGTGAAGTTGGTGGTGATTTAATACCCCTAGGCATGGCAAGCCTTGCAGCTTATATTAGAGAAAAAGGTTATGGCGTTGGAGTGTTGGATTGTCCAACTTTAAGAATTGATAATGAAAAAGTCTATGAAATTATTCTAGAGAAGAATCCAGATATCATAGGTTTTTCTTCAACAACTTACTCCCTTTCAAGAGCAACTGAATTAGCAAAAAAAATTAGAGAAAAACTTCCCAATAAACTGACCGTTATAGGAGGTTCGCATGCAAACGTTGCAGGAACCGAAACTGCAAATGACTATGATGCATTTGATATTATTGCATATGGACTTGATGGTGAATATATTGCACACGACATTGTAGAAAATTTTTCAGAAAAAAATTATAATAGAGAAGCATTCCTTAGTGATCCAAAAATACTAAAAAACATAAAAGGAATTATTTATAAAAAACATGGTGAAGTAATCAGAAATAAACCAAGGGAGAATATAAAGGATTTGGATAAATTACCTTTACCTGCAAGAGACCTGTTTCCAATGGAAAGGTATATACCCTTGCCAAATCAATATAAAAAATTACCTTTAACTAACATGGTAGTAATTAGGGGCTGTCCATATTTTTGTTCTTTTTGCGATCAGGCAGGAACTGGCGCTAGAAGAAGAAGCCCACAAAAAGTAATCGAAGAAATAAAAGAATGTGTTAACAAATATGGAATTAAAGAAATATCTTTTTGGGATGATACAATGAGTTATCATAAAAAATGGATGAAAGAATTTTTAGATTTATTAATAGAAGAAAATTTAGATTTAGTTTGGTCTTGTTACGCTGCAGTAAATACTGTTGATAAGGATATACTAAAATTAATGCGAAAAGCAGGATGCTGGAATATTTTTTATGGTTACGAAACTGCCATTGAAGAATTAGCAGAAAACATACAAACAAATAAAAAAAATAAAAATTTTGAAAGAATGAAACAAGTAGCTAAATGGACGAAAGAAGTTGGCATTGAGGTTAGAGGCTCATTTTTAATTGGTTTGCCAGGAGAAACACCTGAATTAGCAAAAAAAACTGTTCAAAATGCCATTGAGCTGGACCCTGACTACGCTCAGTTTACTTTAGTGTGTCCTTACCCAGGTACAAAATTAGCAAAAGAAATTGATCAAGGAAAATGGGGGAAATATATCACAAAGGATTTAGCAGAATACCAATGTTGGAATGTAACATGGTTACCAGATGGGTATAAAGATCCTAAAGAATTGAAAGATATGGAACGATATGCTTTTAGAAAATTTTATTTAAGGCCAAGTTATATTTTAAAAAGAATATTAAAAATTAGAACTTTTGAAGATATTAAAAGATATTTTAAAGGTGGAACCGCACTAGTAAAATCTTTTTTATAAATAATTACAATTCTTACTTAAAATTTCTCATTTTAATTACAATAAGGTCATAAATCATTTTAGGGATATCTTTAAAAATACTTAATTTACTTTCATTTTTATGTACCCATTTAAGTGGTAATTCTTCTATCCTTATATTAATTTTTTCTAATATAAGTACTAAATCAACATCAAAGGCAAAACGGAAGGAGTTAATTCTTTTAATTGCTTTTATTGCATAACTTCTGTGAAAAACCTTAAAACCACACTGCGAGTCTTTTAGATTAATGCGAAGTAATAATCGTATAAAAACAATGAACCACATACCAAGGAATTTTCTTGATATAGAAGTTTTTACTTTGGATTTTTCATGCCTTCTAGATCCAAAGTAAGCAACATTTTTGTCAATTATTTTATTATTTTTAAACCAAGTATTAAATTGATTTGGACTAACTGACATATCTGCATCACAAATTAATATCCAATTTTTTTTAGATTTAAGAATACCCTTTTTAATAGCAAAACCTTTTCCTACATTTTTTAAGTAGCTAATAAAAAGTAATTTAATTTTTTTATTATTTTTAATAAATAAACGAATTATGTTATTAGTTTGATCTGTGCTACCATCACTCACAAAAATTATTTCAATTTTATTTTTTTTATTTTTTTGAATATACTTTTTTAATATTTCTAAACTTTTTAGGATTCTTTCCTGCTCGTTATACATGGGGATTATAATTGATAAACTATACACAGAATTTATTATATCATTTTTTGTTTGATTTGGAATAGGTCGCATCTATAACGCTTTAACAAATAAATAAAAAACTAAATAATTTTAACTCAAAGTTCGAATATGGTGTGGTAAGATTATTTTCTGACTGTTGAGTAAATCAAAAAAGTGTTGCTGGGATTGGTTTTGGAGGACAGATTTGAACCGCCGGCCTTCAGGTTATGAGCCTGACGCCCATACCTTGCTGTCTGTAAAAACGTTTAGAAAACTTAAATAAGCTAGATAAAATTCTCAAAATTTTATTTCAGTGCGGTATAATTGTGGTTATGGGTATGCTAGAATAAAATTTCAATATTCACGTCAAGGTATTTATGAAAAAGCTTTTAGAGATCGTGGTTCTAAATTTATTATTTTTAATTTAATGAATTTAAATAAATGAAAAAAAACTTAACTATAATTGAAGCTTTTAATTTAGCTTTACAAAATCATAAAAAAAAAAATTATCAAGTTGCTATAAAGCTTTATAACGAAATATTAAAGATAAACCCAAATCATGTAGCAGGTCATAATAATCTTGGGCTAGTATTTGAAGCATTAGAAGAACATCAAAAAGCAATAAGTTGTTATGAAAAAGCAATTGAAATTAATCCTAATTATGCAAATGCTCATAATAATCTTGGGCTAGTGTTTAACGCATTAGAAGAACATCAAAAAGCAATAAGTTGTTATGAAAAAGCAATTGAAATTAATCCTAATTATGCAAATGCTCATCATAATCTTGGAAATACTCAAAATGTATTAAAAGAGTATGAAAAAGCAATAAGTTGTTATGAAAAAACAATTGAAATTAATCCTAATCATCCAAATGCCCATTTTAATCTTGGAGTAACTTTTAAAGAATTGGGAGAGGATTACAAAGCAATAAGTTGTTACAAAAAAGCAATTGAAATTAACCCTAATAATGTGGTTGCGCATAGCAATCTTGGAACTGTACTGCATGGGATTGGGCAATACAAAAATGCTGTAGAACAGTTTAGGTTAATTAATTCAGAAAAAAATAAAAGTTATCTGCTGAGCTGTTTGTATAAACTGGGTGATAAATCTATTTTTTTTAAAGAATTAGATGACGTGATAAACCAAGGTGAGATCAACGCCATGATTGGCTCACTTAGTTCCCGTTCGGAAATTAGATATGGAATTAGTAGACCAAATCCATTTTGTAAAGATCCATTAAAATATGTTTTAAAGACTAGCTTAATTGAACGATATGATTTTAAAAATATTTTTGTGGAAAGTGTGAGAAATATCTTAAATGAAGATATGGTTGTAAGTAGAGAACAAAATCTTTTAAATAACGGCCAACAAACTGCAGGTAATTTATTTTCTATAGAAGGTGACTTCATAGATGAAATGAAAAATGTTATTCATTCAGAATTAGATAAATACCGTTTTCATTTTAAGAATAGTGAAGAAGGCTTAATAAGAAGTTGGCCAAATGCCTATAGAATTAATGGTTGGCTTGTAAGCATGAAAAGTGGTGGTAAATTGAGTGCGCATATGCATGACTATGGATGGCTCAGTGGTAGTATTTATATAAACGTACCTCCAAAGTTAAAAACTGATAGTGGAAATCTTGTTGTGTGCATAGATGATGAGGAGCATGAAACAACAAAAAATGCAAACCAAAAAAAAATTATTGATGTGGTTACTGGGAATTTATGTTTATTTCCATCTTCTCTATATCATTATACAATTCCATTTGAATCAGAAGAAGATCGAATAGTGCTAGCATTTGATGTAATATCAAATCCTTAACGTCGCCATATTACCCTCCTTTGCAGATATAGTGCGGCAGGATAAGATTTGAGAAAACGTTAGTGTAAGAAAAGTGTTACTGGAATTGGTTGCGGGGGACGGATTTGAACCGCCGACCTTCAGGTTATGAGCCTGACGAGCTACCAGACTGCTCCACCCCGCGGTATACTTAAATTCTATTTTTAAGTTTGTTTAGTTTTTTAACTCTTTTAATATTTTCTTGTAATATTCTTTTTTTCTTTTCAGAAGGCTTTTCATAAGTGTCTTTCATTTTAATTATTTTGAAAAAACCATCTCTTTGTAGCTTTCTTTTAAGAACTCTAAGAGCCTGTTCAATATTATTATCTTTAACTTCTATTTTAATAACTACCTCCAGAAAAAAAGTTTGATATCATTTTAAAATTTTTATGTCTATAAGTTTATTGGTTTTGTTTGATTTGTTTTTTTTTAGCACTTTTCTCTCTTTTTATTCTTCTTTCTGATTTTTCTAGCGCAAGTATTAAATCTTTTTGAGTAAACAAGCTCATAGCAACAGGATCTTTTGAGGTTAAGTTATTAAAATTCCAATAACTTTTATTTCTTATAGACGTTACAGAGTTTTTTGTAATAGTGACAAGCTTAGCTATTTGTGAATCTTTTAGTTGAGAATGATTCTTTATTAACCATAAAGCAGAATCTGGCTTATCTTGTCTTTTTGAAAGAGGTACATACTTTTTTATTTTTTTATTTTCACTTGAAATTTCTATATCTGTATTTTTAATTTTCAGAAGTCTACCCTCATCTTTTGATGATAACTCAATTTCTTCTCTTGTAAGTTGACCAGAGATAATTGGGTTATAAGCCATTATTCCTTTTGCAACCTCACCATCAGCTATGCCTTGCACCTCTACTTCATGTAAATTGCAAAAAGTTGCAATTTGTTTGAAAGTTAGGGTAGTATTTTCAACTAACCATACAGCTGTTGCCATTGGCATTAGTGGAGCGATTGTCATTTATTTTTTTTCTTCTGATCTAAAATTTTGGAATTTTTTATTAAATTTACTTACACGTCCTTTATCCATAATTTTTTGTTTTCCACCTGTCCAAGCAGAATGAGACATTGGATCAATTTCTAACTTCAATACCTCTCCCTCAGAGCCCCAAGTCGATCTTGTTTCAAATTGGGTGCCGTCAGTTAATTCTACTTTAATAGAATGGTAGTTTGGATGAATTTTTTTTTTCATATCGAGACTTATAACAAAAGAAATTAGGAAAACAATTAAAAGTTCACGAGGTTTTTACTTAGTTTCTCACTTATAGAGGAACTAGAAGCAATAATATTAATATTTTGATTTTTGTTAAGATCTATCTCATTAGTTTGACCACCAGCCTCTTTCACAATTATGATGCCTGCGGC
>Ga0209091_10002317_pt1 | contig 16129 bp, 17 predicted proteins | sample ArcticOcean_MG_C_6_FD_187438 | JGI IMG/M metagenome (GOLD analysis project Ga0209091, IMG submission 187438) | Marine microbial communities from western Arctic Ocean - ArcticOcean_MG_CB8_128 (SPAdes) (version 2) | ecosystem: Environmental > Aquatic > Marine > Oceanic | place: Arctic Ocean...
TACCTGCAACGTGGAGGAGTTCACGAAGGTGGCGCGGTGCGCAATAACGGTCACCCCTTCTGAAGTAAGCACTTCGGCGTTCTCTAGGGCCGCAACTTCACGGATTACCGATTGCACATGTTGCATTGCCTGCGCAAAATCAGCGCCGCTGGCGCTAGCCGCCAACAACGCTTTCGAAGGAACGCACCCCGTAAACGTGCAATCACCACCGAGCGGGCCATCGGAAATGAGCGCGGCCGACAGACCCTCTTTCGCCGCAGCGCGTACTGCAGCCAGGCCGGCGGAACCACCACCAATGGCCACCAAATCGAACCGTGTTTCCGTCATTTAGTGCACCATCCGGGCAAAGAACCAAGCAATATTGATCACGACAAGACCCAGAACAAACTGACGAATGTCTTTGACTTGTCTACGAACCAGCCACAGCCCAAGAAGCCAGATAGGCGTCATTATCATCCACTGCTGGCCGACGCCCTTGTCCGTTTTGGGCAACAAAAAGTCGAGAAGAAATTCGGGCACGAAGTCAGAACCCGTCGTTCGTCACGAAGATTCCCTACAACTCGTCCAGTGCCACGCGAATTTCCCCGACGAACTGACCAACGCCTTCGGGTCCTTCACCATCAAGCAGACGTTGCACCACCGCAGAACCAACGACTACCCCATCGGCGACGGTGCACACCTGCGCCGCTTGTTCGGGGGTTCCGATGCCCACGCCAACCAGCACCGGCTTGTCGGTTAGATTTTTCAGACGGCTGGCGATCTGCAACGAACTTTCCGCCAGCTTGTCGCGGACGCCGGTAACGCCAAGAAGGCCAACCGCATAGACAAACCCACGAGCGCGTTCGCAGACCTGGGCCAAACGTTCGTCGGAACCAGTTGGAGCGGCCAACATGACCGTCTCGATGCCGACTGCATCGGCAACCGCCGCCCACTTGCCCGCTTCTTCTAACGGCATGTCGGGCAAGATTGCTGCACTCACACCGCTTTCGAGCAACGACGAAGCGAACCGCTCCAGACCCATCGAATGGGCAATGTTGTAATAAGTCATGACGGCAAGTGGCACGCCAATGTCGGCGCCTCGCAGTTGTTGCAACACTGATACCGGCGATGCGCCTGATTGCAGAGCCTGCTCGGAAGCTAATTGAATCGTTGGACCATCCATCACGGGATCGGAGAACGGGATTCCTATCTCGATTGCGGTCGCTCCGTTTGCGGCCGAAGCGCGAAGCGACTCGACCCAGTCGTCGCCCAGTCCGCCGGTGATGTAAGGAACCAACGCTTTCTTACCTGCGTCCCGGTTAGACCGCAGGGCAGATTCGAGCACGCCGGTCATGGGAGTATGTCCATCATCTGCGCGACGTCCTTGTCGCCGCGTCCCGAGAGGTTGATCAGGACGGTTTTGCCGCGCAGTGACGATTTCTGTTGGGTTACCCAAGCAATTGCGTGGGCGGATTCGAGGGCCGGAATGATGCCTTCTGTGCTACTCAGCAACTGAAATGCAACGACCACCTCGGCATCAGTGACCGGGTAGTACTCAGCACGACCAATGTCGGCAAGATGAGAATGTTCGGGGCCGACACCGGGATAGTCGAGTCCCGCCGAAATCGATTCGGCTTCAAGTACCTGGCCAAATTCACTCTGCATGAGATATGAGCGGGAGCCATGCACGACGCCGGGCACGCCACGTCCTACTGCAGCGCCTCCGGCCGGCTCGACCCCAATGAGGCGAGCCTTTGTGTCGACGAATCCTGAGAAAATGCCGGCAGCATTGGAACCACCACCGACACAAGCCACAACCACGTCGGGCTCGCCCTGCGTCAATGTTTGACACTGCTCATACGCCTCTGTACCGATCACTCGGTGAAACTCGCGCACCATCCATGGGTAAGGGTGTGGACCCATAGCCGAACCCAGGCAATAAAACGTGTCTTCGACGACGGCGACCCAATGACGCATGGCCTCATTCACTGCGTCTTTTAGGGTGCGACTACCGCTCACCGCGGACACCACGGTCGCCCCGAGCAATTCCATCCGAAATACATTGAGCTTTTGTCGTTCGATGTCGACCTCGCCCATGTATACAACGCACTCCATGCCCAACAACGCTGCTGCGGTGGCAGCGGCGACACCATGTTGACCGGCGCCCGTCTCAGCCACCATTTTGGTCTTGCCCATGCGCTTCGCCAGCAATGCTTGGCCCAGCACATTATTAATCTTGTGGCTACCAGTGTGGTTTAAATCCTCGCGTTTGAGCAAGACACGAATGCCGCCCAGTTCCTCACCTAGTCGACTGCATTCGTAGAGCGGCGACGGCCGTCCGGCGTAGTTGGCGAGCAGTTGATCGAGTTCGGCACGAAACGATGGATCGGCCCAGGCGTCGCGGAATGCATCTTCGAGTTCGAGCAAGGCGGGCATCAGCGTTTCGGGGACAAACCTTCCCCCAAATTGACCAAAACGGCCGGTCTCGTCGGGCTCACCCATCAAGGATTGGTCAGTCATCTTCCTGCCAATCATAGGGGCTCTGATTGTCGTGTTCAGGAGGAGCGTTGGCGTACTCGACTTCGGCGAACGCTCTGTGGGCGTTGGCGATGAAGGCTCGAATCAGTCGAGGATCCTTATTGCCTGGGGAAGATTCGACGCCACTGGCAACATCGACTCCCCACGGACGCACCGTCGCTATAGCTTCGGCCACATTGTCGGGATTTAGCCCACCCGCCAGAATCATGCGCGGCGCCCGATAGGCGGCCTGCTTAGCTAACGACCAATCAAACGTTTCGCCTGAGCCTGGTGTGGGTGAGTCAACGAGAACCGCATCGCACCAATAGTCATCCAACTTTTTCAGCTTGCTGGACCCGGCGGGAAAGGCCTTGATCACATACGGAATCGAAGCGCGAACTTCGTGCACCTGATCAACCGTTTCGGCCCCGTGAAGCTGAACGGCTTTAAGACCAGCTTTATGGGTGATATCGATCACTCGCGCCGGCGAGGCATCGCGAAAAACGCCAACAGTAAGCACTTCGGGCGGCAATCGCTTCGCTATGTCGCCCGCTCGCACCGGGGCAATTTGTCGGCTGGACGGAGCAAAAATGAACCCGACGGCATCGGCTCCCATAGCCACAGCTAACAACGCGTCTTCTTCGCTAGTGATTCCACAGATCTTGACGAACATGGTCCCGATAATAGTCGGCGACCGCCCAGGGCCAGTGTCTATTACAAAGTGGTTGTTGGTTCGCTGCGCATCGCCGTAACTGCTGCGGCAATGTCTCGAGCAGTAACCAGGCTTTCGCCGACCAAAATAGCGTCGAATCCTGCGTCGACGAGGATCTGCGCATCGTCGGGGCCGCGCACTCCAGATTCGGCAACTTTGACGACCGTGTCGGGCATCAGCGCGCCCACTCGCACTGCTCGATCTTGGTCGACTTCGAACGTGAGGAGATCACGCTGATTGACACCCACAAGTGTGGCTCCGACAGCCATGGCACGGTCCAGTTCGACCTCATCGTGAACTTCGACCAGAGCGTCAAGCCCGAGGCTAACTGCTAGTGCATGAAACGAACGCAACTCATCATCGTCGAGCGCCGCGACGATGAGCAAGACTGCGTCGGCCCCCATCAGTCTGGCGTCACAAACGTCGGCCATGCCGACCGTAAAGTCCTTGCGGATGACCGGAAGATTTACCGCACTCCGGGCTTCGTGAAGATCAGCGACACTGCCACCGAAGTGGGGTTCGTCCGTGAGTACTGACAGGCATGACGCTCCACCGAGTTCGTACGCTAACGCAACATCGGTGGGAGACAAGTCGGTGAAGATGTCACCTTTGCTCGGCGAGCGGCGCTTAACCTCCGCAATCACGGCCAGAGAATCCGAGCCTTGCAACGCCGCGGCGAAACCGCGGGTGGGTTCGGTATTTATAGCTTGCTCGATCAGGGTGTCAAGATTGCGCACGTCGGCCCCAGCCCGGGCACGGTGGTGGGCCAAAATTGCGTCAAGGTAGTTAGTCGCCACGGTCGAAACGTTAGTGCCAGATTGGCATCATCAGCGGTAATTTGTGCTGTGTTGCGCTGGAATAGTGAACATGAGTCCGGTGGGGTCCGTGTCATCACGGACAAAACATTTGAGCGCGACACCCAGCGCAAGAGGCGCTCTATCGGCGGGTTTGCTGCCCGCTTGAGTCTAGAGTGCCCAAATGGCCAGTATTTTTTCAATGATTGTTGACGGTGCTATACCCAGTCACAAGGTGTGGGAAGACGAAAATCACTACGCATTTCTCGACATAAACCCTTGGGTCGTTGGGCACACCCTCGTGATTCCCAAACACGAGGTCGACTACCTGTTCGACATTGACGACGATGCCTACATGGCGCTGAATCTAGCTGCCAAACGGGTAGCCGAGATTCTCCAAGACAAGCTCGGTTGCGCCCGCGTTTGCACCATGGTTATCGGTTACGAAGTTCCCCATGCTCACATCCATCTACTGCCCACAAACACCATGGGCGACATCATCGTGCCCGGGTCGATGCCGTCGGTAAAAGTTCCGGATCTGGCGGAGTTAGCGGAACAACTCCGCTCCTGAGGACGCAATGGCGAGCGGTTTATTCATGTAGGGCGCTGTATCTCGAACATTTCTGTGGTCCGGCTGTAACCCGCTCCAGCGTGGCGGCCGACTGCCTTGAGCTCCCGCTGGTCGATGCGAGTTCCATCGAGAACGTCGTCAGAAACATGGAAGGCCACCGCTTCGCCAATCACTAAAGCGTTGCCAAGCTCTGCGTCACCCACGGGCAGAATCTGTTTTACAACGCACTCGATGTTGGCCTTGCACTCTCCAACCATGGGCGGCCCGATCAAGCGAGACGGGACTGGCGTGAGGCCCGCCAAAGCGAACTCATCGACGTCATCGGCAACGCTTGCAGCTGACGCGTTCATGGCTTCGACGGTTTCCTCCGAAACGATGTTGATGGTAAATTCGCCGACTTCGCGCACGTTATTGAGGGTGTCCTTCCGGGAGGACACGCCGGGCGAGAACACGAATGTCGGGGGATGTCCGGACACACAATTGAAAAACGAGTACGGGGCCAGGTTGGGAATATTGGCCGCGGATACCGTACCTATCCACCCAATCGGCCGAGGCACAATCAGGCCACTCGCCAGCTTGTACGGATCGTTACCGGAGAGTTCGGACATGGGAAGGTACGACTTAGTGATCACCCCACGACTCTAGATGATCAAGCCGTTCTTCTCCCCACCATCAGTTCGCCCTCCGTCCACCACCAGTTCGCCCTCCGTCCACCACCAGTCCCCCAATCCCTACGTTCTCGGAGTGCTGGGCGTGCGGTACGCACGCCCAGCACTCCGAGAACGAGGAAGGGTGGGGTTAGCGGTGGGTTAGCGGCGGCCGAAGCCGACTTTGCTGGTGATGCCCTGCGGGGCCGCTGGCTCGGGAAGGGCATCCCGTTCGATAGGCATAAGCCGGCCCTGAACAGCGCCAACGGTGACGTTGACGGGCACCTCGGTGCCTCGCTTGACGTAGGCCAAGCCATGACGACCAACAACGGAGGTAATTACACCAACTGGTGCGTCTTCAATCACGATCTCGTCGCCTACGACTGCTTCGCCCATCACTAGGACCTTGACCAAAAACTTTGGGGTGTTATTGCCCCGGGAGTCGATCCGAGCAACAAGTTCTTGGCCGGTGTAGCAACCCTTCGTAAAGCTTGCGGCAACGTTTACAATTCCTGCTGCGGCGGGGATGGTCGAGTCATCCATCTCGTTGCCCATTGCTGGCCATCCCGATTGGATTCGCAGCGACTCAAGTGTCTCCGCTGTCGCGGCCCCATCGGGAACCACAACATCGGGCCCCAATACATCGAGTGATTGGATACCAAACCATCCCGCATCAGCCGCGATGAGCGCCCCTGCCGTGTCGATGTCGGCGGCGCCATCGCCGCGCCAGGCGACACCAGCCACCGTGGTCAGCGTAAGTTCACATTTTGACCGCAGCTTGAAGCGAGTGAGACGAGCGAGGACCGCCTCACCAAACCCAGCATCTGTGTCGAGTAAAAAATGTTCGTCCGATACGCGCGTGACCCGTAGCAACGCAGTGATCTTTCCCTGCGGCTCCAGTAAAAGTGACCACGTTGATTGACCATCGACCAATGCGTTGAGGTCCTGACTCATTTGCCCTTGCAGATACGCGAGGGTCTCGGGCCCAATGGCATCAACAACATCTCGGGACAGCGGGGCTGCAAGAAGCTCAGGCATCGTATTCGGCCCGGGCCTTGGTCATACGCCGGGCCGAGGCCACGGCCAACAACAGCGCTTTAGCTTTGTTGTGACATTCGATGTCTTCCTCTTCGGGGACACTGTCAGCGACGACACCGGCTCCGGCCTGGATCGAGGCATGGTTCCCGCGCACCACCATCGTTCGAATAGCGATGGCGGTATCGATGTTTCCGGAGAAATCGAGATAGCCAACAACGCCGCCGTATGGGCCACGCTTGACCGGTTCGAGATCATCGATAATCTCCATGGCTCGTACTTTGGGTGCACCCGACAGTGTTCCAGCCGGCATCGTCGCCCGCAGAACGTCAATGGGGGTTTTGTCGTCGCGTAGCTGGCCCGACACTTGCGACGTGAGGTGCATCACGTGGCTGTAACGCTCGAGCGTAAGCATTTCGTCCATCTCGACGGTGCCGTATTCGGCCACCCGGCCAACATCGTTACGGGCGAGGTCTACCAACATGATGTGCTCGGCCACTTCTTTTGGATGTTCACGTAATTCGCCAGCTAGACGACGGTCTTCGGCCTCGGTCTTGCCTCGTGGTCGGGTGCCAGCGATAGGCCGCGACGTGACTTTACCTTCCAGCAGTTGCACCATTGGCTCCGGTGAGCATCCCACTAACGTGACACTCTCGGTGCGGTGGAAATACATGTACGGGCTGGGGTTGACCTGCCGCAATACTCGGTAAAGGTCGAATGGATCAGCGTCGAGTTCAAAGTCGAAACGCTGCGAAATGACGACCTGAAAAATGTCGCCCGCCCGGATGTACTCCTTGGCAACCCGAACCGACTCTTGGTAGAGCGCTGATGTTGTCGGAGAAGTTACCTCAGGTAGAGGGTCGTCGGGCAGGGGTGGTTCAAGAAAAGGTTCGGGCGTGGATTGGGCCCCGTCCCTGGCCATTTGATCGACACGAGCGCAGGCCTCGTCGTACAAGGTGTCGATCACCGACGGATGGGTGTCCGATTCAATGACCACATTGTCGAGGAGTATGACGCGCTGGCGCCAATGATCGAACACTGCCAATTGTCCAATAATTGACAGACTGGCTTCGGGAAGGTCTTGGTCATCATGGGGAACATTGGGAAGATGTTCGACCTCGCGTACAACGTCGTACCCCAAGTAGCCCATGAGCCCGCCATGCAGTGGAGGCAGACCATCGATGCTGGGCGAGGTGTATACATCGAGGAGCACCTCAAGAGCGGCCAACATCCCCTTATCGAGCGGTGGCTCCACAAGGAGATCGCCATCAACCTCGATCTTGCCGTGTTGTGAAGTGAGGGTTGCTATGGGGTTGCGACCGATGAAAGAAAAACGACTCCAGCGTTCGCCTCCTTCGACGGATTCGAGCAAGAACCCCGGCTCGCCCGGCTGTACGAGTCGATTGAATGTTGCAACAGGCGTCGTGAGGTCGGCTACCAGTTCGCGCCACACCGGCACGACGTTGTAATCGACTGCAAGGGCCTGGAAGTCCTCACGAGACGGAAGCATTAGCGGCTCATGGGCACTAGAGGTACAGGCCAGTGCTGGCATCTTCGTGGCGCTCGGCGGCAACCGCGTGAATATCACGTTCGCGCAAGATTATGAAGTCGGTGCCACGCACCTCAACCTCGTAGCGATCGTCGGGGTTAAAAAGTACCTTGTCGTCGATTTCTAGGTTGCGGACATTGGCGCCCTTGGCCATGACTTTGGCCCAGACGAGGCGTTTGCTTACCTCGGCAGTTGCGGGAATCAAAATGCCCCCGGTTGAGAGTCGTTCGCCTTCGGCGTCGCCGAGGCGAACCAGAATACGATCGTGCAACATCTTGATAGGAAGCTTCTCGTCGCTCACGGTCATGACGGTATCTAGTCCGCTGGACGAACGGTGATGCCATTGTTGGCCATGCGTTCTTTGGCTTCGGCTACCGTAAATTCGCCGAAGTGAAAGATGGAGGCGGCGAGTACGGCGTCGGCGCCGCCCTCGGTCACTCCTTCGACCAGGTGGTCAAGGTTTCCGACCCCTCCGCTGGCGATTACCGGAATGTTGACGGCGTCAGTGATGGCCTGAGTAAGAGGAATGTCGAAGCCATCGCGGGTGCCGTCTCGGTCCATTGACGTGAGCATGATCTCGCCGGCCCCTAGTCGTTCGACTCGTTGGGCCCATTGGACTGCGTCAATTCCGGTTGGGGTTCGTCCGCCGTGAATGAATACCTCGAAGCTGCCGTCGTCGCGGCCTCGGGCATCGATAGAAACCACCACGCATTGGCATCCGAACTCGTTGGCAATCTCCACAACCAGTTCGGGGCGATCGACTGCTGCGGTGTTCACTGACACTTTGTCCGCACCAGCACGCAGGAGCTTTCGTGCATCTTCGACGGTGCGTATGCCTCCGCCAATGGTGAAGGGAATAAACACCTGCTCCGCTGTGCGGCGCACCACATCAATGATCGTGTCGCGTGCATCGGAGGACGCAGTGATATCGAGGAATATAAGTTCGTCGGCCCCTTCGGCGTCATAACGTGCCGCTAACTCGACCGGGTCGCCCGCATCAACGAGATCCACAAAATTGATGCCCTTGACGACGCGTCCAGCATCGACATCAAGACATGGAATCACACGCACCGACTTGAGAGTGCGAGGTCGGGTGGCTTGGGCCACAGTAAATCGGCCTTCGTAGATGGCTTTGCCTGCAATCACTCCACCGAGGGTTTTGCCGTCAACTTTGACCGACCTAAGTGCATCAATATCGGCCAGGTTTCCTACCCCACCACTGGCGATGACTTCGATGTCGGTGGCCGCCAGCAAAGCTGACAACCCGGCGATATCGGGGCCTTCGAGGGTGCCATCGCGCTCGATTTCGGTGACAACAAAAGCGTCGGCGCCGGAATCGGCAAAGTCGCCGGCCACGTCGATCACCTGACGGCCGCTGCCTTGTTGCCAACCATGAACCGCTACTTCGCCGTTGCGTCCATCCAGTCCGACAGCAACGCGATGCCCTTTAGCAGTGAGTTGCGCTACTAATCCCGGATTCTCGATCGCGGCCGTACCGATCACGACTCGAGTTACGCCCACGGCAAACAGCGCTTCGGCCGCTTCGACGGATCTCACTCCCCCGCCAACTTGCAAGGGCACATCGACACCAGCGGCTATGGCCGCAATGACTTCGCGATTTACTGGATCGCCAGTGCGAGCGGCATCGAGGTCGACGATATGGATCCAAGCTGCGCCTTCACGAGCAAATTGTTGTGCCTGGGCTACTGGGTCGGTTCCGTAGACCGTTTCTTCGCCGTAGTCGCCCTTGTAGAGCCGAACGCAGTTGCCGCCCCGTAGATCAATGGCGGGATAAAGATCAAAGGTCATGACGAACCCAAACTGTGCACAAAATTGCCCAACAGGCGGATGCCATTGGCCGCGGACTTTTCGGGATGAAACTGGGTGGCCCACACGTTGTCTCGCACCGCCGCCGCGGCGATCTCGCCGCCGTAACTACAGGTTGCCACCGTGTCTTGTGTTACCTCCGCGGCGTAGGAATGCACGAAGTACACCCAGGCGTTGTCAAGCCCGGCCAGCATTGCTGTGGGTCGAACAACGTGGAGTTGATTCCATTGCATCTGCGGACGTTTTACGTCGTCAGCCAACAGGCGAACTCGGCCTTGAAGAATGCCAAGCCCGGGTTCGTTGGCTTCGTCGGACCCTTCGTACAACAACTGCATGCCGACGCATATGCCGATAAACGGGCGACCGGTCGCGGCCACATCGATAGCTACTTGACCTAGGCCGGAGGTGTGAAGCGCTTCCATGCAGCGGCCAAAATTGCCGACGCCCGGCAGCACAACGCCGTCGGCATCCGCGATGAGACCACGGTCGGCGGTCAGACGAGCATCGGCGCCCGCCTTCTGTAAGCCCTTCTCGGCGGATCGAAGGTTGCCAATTCCGTAGTCGAGGACGGCAACAAGTGGCTTGGCCACGATTGCTACAACGTGCCCTTGGTGGAAGGTATTTCACCGTCGGGGTTATCGACCCGTACCGCATCGCGAAACGCACGCGCGGCCGCCTTAAAGGAAGCCTCAATGATGTGGTGCGTGTTTTTGCCGCGGATGAGATCAATGTGCAACGTGATTCCGGAACTCATTGCGACAGCGCGCCAGAACTCTTCCATCATTTGTGGATCAAACGGTGGGTCACTGAAAATCTGTTCACCCGGGTAGTTGACGTCATAGTGCATAAATGGACGTCCGGAGAGATCCAAAATGCACTCAACCGCGGCTTCGTCCAGCGGCACTCGGATGGAAGCGAATCGGCGGATGCCGCGCTTGTCTCCGAGGGCGTGGCCTATGGCCGAACCCAACAAGATGCCCACATCCTCGACGGTGTGGTGCGCGTCTACTTCGAGGTCGCCGTCAGCAAAGACGTTGAGGTCGAAACCAGCGTGCTTGCCGAAGTTTTCGATCATGTGATCGAAGAACGGCAGGCCTGTCGTGCACGAGGCCTGGCCTGATCCATCGAGATCAAGCTCGATGCGAATGGTGGTTTCTTGGGTCTCGCGACCTTGGCTTGCTGTTCTGCTCATGACAGAACCTCCTGAAGAGCGATAAGAAAGCGGGTGTTCTCGGTTTCGGTTCCGATAGTGACTCGCAGACAGTTGGCCAAGCGCGGCCATGATGAACAGTTTCGCACCAAGACCGAGCGATCCAGCAGACTCTGCCAGACGACGTCACCATCGTGATGTTGGGGACGGATAAGAATGAAGTTCGCTCCGGATGGAAACACATCAAGGTCGAGGTCCGCCATTGCCCGGCTGAGTCGCTGTCGCTCCTCGATTAACAAGGCGACTCGCTCATCCATTTCTTCGACGTAACGCAGAGCAATCTCACCAGCGACTTGGGTCATTGAGTCGAGGTGGTACGGCAGCACAACCTTTTCGAGTTCACTAACCAACCAGGTGGGTCCGACGAGGTAGCCCAATCGAACCGCCGCCATAGCCCAAGTCTTGGAATAGGTGCGGGTGACCACCAGTGAGCGATCTTCATCGACCAGGTCGAGCGCAGAGTGAGTCGCAAATTGTCCATACGCTTCATCGACCAGGACCAAGCCATCGTGGCCATTAGCTGCATCAAGGGCAGTTTCGACTAAGCCCAACGGATCGACGGTTCCGGTGGGATTGTTGGGCGAACAGAGAAAGGTAATGGCCGGCTTATGTTCATGACTAAGACGGCGCAGCTCCGAACCGTCGACGGAGAAGTCGCCCGCTCGTTCGCCTTCAACTACTTCGGCACCAACAGTGCGCGCTATTTGACCATGCATGGCATAGGTAGGTTCGAAAGTGAGCACCTTGCGGCCCGCCCCAGAAAAGGCCAACATAACCGTCTGCAGGACCTCGTTAGATCCGTTGGCGGCGAACACCATTGCCGGGTCGACGCCGTGGTGGCGGGCAATGGCGTGGCGTAGTTTAGTGGCAGCCCGATCAGGGTAACGGTTCCACGAGATACGCGAAATTTCGGCGGCCAATGCGTCGGCGTAGCCCTGGGGTGGGGCGAACGGTGATTCGTTGGTGTTCAGCCGCACGTCGACTTCGATCTGCGGTGAGTGATACCCGGGTGAGAGCGCGAAATCGTCGCGGACACGAGCGCGGCCCATCAGTTGGTTACCTTCCCCTCGAGGGCGACGCGTCGGATGCGGATCGATTCGGCATGGGCCTCAAACCCTTCGGCAGTCGCCAAGCGTTCGACGTCGGCGGCCACGTTGGCAAACCCTTGTGGAGTTACGGTCACGATATGAATCTCTTTGGTGAAGTCGGTGATGGCCAGTGCACCACCAAAGCGAGCTGTGCCGTTGGTGGGGAGAACGTGAGACGGGCCCGCCATGTAGTCGCCTATGGATGCGGGCGACAACGCTCCGATGAACACGGCTCCGGCGTGCCGGACATCGCGAAGCACATCATCAGGTCTGGTGATCATAAGTTGGAGATGCTCGGGGGCAATTGCGTTGGAGACCACTGCCGCTTGTTGGGCGTCGTCGACGACTGCGACGTAGCCATTGTTTTCCAGCGATGAGCGGATGTCGTCGGCGCGGGCCGCAACCGCGAGCAGTTTTTTGATACTGACATTTACCGCGTCGATGACGTCTTGGTCCCAGGCAATGAGCCATGACAGACCATCGGGGCCATGTTCGGCCTGCACCATCAAATCGATGGCGACGAAGTCGGGGTCGACGGTGTGGTCGGCGACCACCACAATTTCAGAGGGGCCGGCGAATGCTGAAGGAATTCCTACCAAACCAGCGACTTCTTGTTTGGCGATGGCCACATAGCGATTGCCCGGACCGACGATTACGTCGACTGGAGCTACCGATTCGGTCCCATAAGCCATCGCTGCGATTGCTTGAGCACCGCCCAACGCATACACCTCGTCGACACCGGCAATAACTGCGGCGGCCAGCGTTACATCGGGAACCTTGCCCTCAGGGCCCGGCGGAACACAAAGCACCACACTGGCGACACCAGCCACCCGCGCTGGTACGGCGGTCATGAGCACGGTGGAGGGGTAAGCACCACGACCGCCTGGGACATAACAACCCGCCCGGTCAACGGGTTGGTGCACCCCACGAACATCGATGCCGTTGTAGGAATGTTCGATCGTTTCGCCGACCTGACACTGGTAGTAGGCCTCAATGGCACTGGCTGATGCTTTAAGTGAATCCCGCAGATCGGCGGGGACCCGCGCTGCGGCCGCAATCATCTCTTCTCCGGAGACCAAGAATTGTTCGGGCGCACCACCATCGAAGCGATCAGCAAATTCGCGCAACGCGTCGTCGCCGCGGGCTTTGACGGCGGCGAGTATCTCACGCACCGCCGCAACCGGCCCCTCGTCGGCGATTGCGGGACGAGGCAAGACCGCTCTAACGTCAGCAACTCCTCGCAGATCTATCCGGGTCAACATGGCCCACAAGATACCGCAAGGTCTGCCGACAACCGGCGGGATTACCGCTACGGCTTCGCGACAACTGCCTGACCTCAACCAGACGGTGCTAGACACAACTGGTGAATGCCGAATCTGACACCGCCGAATTGTCGTCTCTTGCATCGGGACTTGATGATCTTGTCACCCGCGTTGAGGCCATGGCTGAGCGACGCGCCGCCCTCGATCCGGACGATGTTTTGGCTACCGAACTCTTCGAAGTAGACCGTTTGTTGACCGGCGCGTCGCGACGCATGACTCGGATATTGCGTACTAGGTAATACAGGATTGTTGCCGCTGAGTTCGCCGCAACCGCGAGAACCCCGGTCAACAATTTTTAATGTAGGCCAAAAAATAAACCAGCGCCCTCAAGGGGCGCTGGTCGGCGACACAGGGCGGCGGATCCCTATAGCGTGTCGCCTTACCAGGTGGCGGGACCTGGTAGAGAGACTTTAACGGATTAAGAAGCTAGTTGCGGCAGTCTTGACGAAAGTTTCCGAGAATCGTCGGGACGTTTAACCGGTGCCCGCTACGGGGCAAAAATCGGCCAGAACACAGCTCGCACAATCGGGCTTTCGGGCGTAGCAACACCGGCGGCCATGGAGAATCAGTCGCAGGCTAAATTCGCCCCGCTCCATCTCCGGAACCATGGGGTTTAGCTCGAATTCGATTTTTACGGGGTCGGTTTCGGTGGTGATTGACAGTCGCCGCGTTAGCCGACTGACATGGGTGTCAACGGGTAAGCCGGGAAGGTCAAGCACCACACTGCGCACCACGTTGGCGGTTTTGCGCCCCACCCCGGGTAGCGCCGTCAATTCCTTGTAACCGCCGGGCACTTCCCCGCCATGTTCCTCCAGCAACATCCGCGCCGTGCCAACGATGTTCTTTGCCTTCCCCCGGAAGAGCCCAATTGTATTGATGAGTGGTTCTACGTCGCGTTCTGGATCAGCGCTCGCTAGCGCTACAGCGGTGGGGTATTTCCCAAAGAGACCGGGTGTGGCTTTGTTCACGCCCACGTCGGTTGCCTGGGCTGACATGATCGTGGCAACAAGAAGCTGAAATGGACTTTCGTAGTCCAGTTCGCAAATCGCTTCGGGATATTCCTGCGACAGACGCTCGTGAGTGACGCGGGCCCGTCCCTTTGGTGATCGTGGCTTTCCCATGCAAGTAACGTACTCCACGTGTTTGCGGGGTCAGCCACAATGGTCCGTCAATGACCGATATTGTTGACTTCTATGGATCTTGTCATCAAGGGACCAAACCCAGTCGGCTTCCGCTGGCAACTCCGAGCCGAACCGTCGCAGCAGGCTGCTGAGGATTTCGCCGACGAACTTGTCGCGGCAATTGCATCCATGCGGAAGCTTACCCCGCCCGATGACATCGACGTCCAGGCCCAGCTGTGGCTCCCCCATGTTTCGGATTCGGCCCACGAGACCGCAACGAAATTGGGGTTCAGTGACTATCGCGATCTGTGGCAACTCCGGGCCACATTGCCTCTCCTGTCACCCGCTGGAACGCCACACCACACCACACCGTTCGCCGTCGACTTAGACCTCGACGATTTCGTCGCGGTAAATTCCCGGGCGTTCGCGTGGCACCCCGAGCAAGGTCAGCTAACGGCTGATGACATCCGGCGCACCATGCAAGAACCATGGTTCGATCCGGTTGGGTTCCGCATGTTACGAATCGACGGAAAACTGGCCGGCTTCTGTTGGACAAAGATCCACCGAGATGCAGTGCCTGCGCTGGGTGAGATTTATGTCATTGCCATCGACCCGGAGTTTCATGGTCAGGGTCTGGGCGGGCCGATGACGCAGGCGGGGCTCGATTACCTGCAGGCCTCAGGTCTCACTACAGCCATGCTGTATGTCGAGTCTGACAACGACGCTGCCAATCGGGTGTACTCCCGTCTTGGTTTTACCCGCCATCACACTGACCGCGCCTACGCTCTAACTCTCTCATGACGACACCCGATACATCCATGCTGCCGCAGCCCAAGCCCAAAGAGGTTTCACTGTACGACCACACGCGCGAGTCGCTTGAGACCTTGCTCGATAGTGAGCCCCGCTACCGCATTGATCAACTGTGGAAAGGCTTGTACGAGCAGTTCCAGGACCCGGCTGACATCAGTAACCTTCCCAAATCTCTCCGAGCCAAGCTCGCGGCCATTCCCACCGCACTTCGTACTGTGACCGAGAGCGTCAGCGACAACGGCGACACCATCAAGTGGTTGTGGGAACTCCTCGACGGCACCCGAGTCGAGACCGTGCTCATGCACTACAAGGATCGGTCGACGGTCTGCATTAGTTCGCAGGCGGGTTGTGCCATGGACTGTAGTTTTTGTGCCACCGGTCAGGCTGGCTTCGACCGGCAACTAACAACCGGCGAAATTGTTGAACAGGTCATCCGTGCCGCCCGACGTTCGGCGCCCACGCGGGTGTCCAACATCGTGTTCATGGGCATGGGCGAACCGATGGCCAATTACGATCGCACATGGGAGGCCATCGATCGCTTGCATAACGATTTCGGCATTTCTGCGCGTCACATCACCGTGTCGACGGTCGGCATAATTCCCGGTATCAACCGTATGGCCGACGAAGATTTGCCGGTAAACCTGGCCGTTTCGTTGCATGCGGCCAACGACGTGCTCCGCGATCAGCTTGTTCCCATCAACAAGCGTTACCCCCTCGATGATCTCGTCGATGCTTGTGTTGACTATTTCAACAAGAAGGGCCGCCGTATCTCGTTCGAGTGGGCCCTAATTAACGAAGTAAATGACCGACCAAGCGACGCATACGACCTGGCTCGCATTGCCCGCGAGTGCCGAGCTCACATCAATTTGATCCCCCTCAACCCCACTCCGGGCTACCTCGTGATGGGGTCACCCAACTCGCGAGTTAACGACTTTGTGCGCGAACTG
>Ga0209091_10002321_pt1 | contig 16119 bp, 13 predicted proteins | sample ArcticOcean_MG_C_6_FD_187438 | JGI IMG/M metagenome (GOLD analysis project Ga0209091, IMG submission 187438) | Marine microbial communities from western Arctic Ocean - ArcticOcean_MG_CB8_128 (SPAdes) (version 2) | ecosystem: Environmental > Aquatic > Marine > Oceanic | place: Arctic Ocean...
CGCGTTCTTGAATGGCGGCATTGCCGCTCAGCGGTGTAAAAATAACGGAACAGATAACAAAATAGAAGAAAGCATTGGCGAGGACGGGACGCAAAGGAGAATAACGTGCGAAGAACTCGCGCAGTTGCTCGTCGAAAATAGCAACAAAAAGAAGAACAACAGCAATACCAGCGTCGCTTCGCACGAACAAAAACACCACGAGAAGACGAAAAGTGTTGTGCTCTTTGACGTGCGAAACGAGATCGAGTTCTCGATAGCGGCTTTGAAAGATGCCATCAACTACCCGTTCGTAGACGAAGAGAACGAAAAGAAGAACGTGGAGACGATGATAACAACGAACGTTGTTGTCGCCACTGTCGACGAGGACGGAGGCGAAGAAGAGAAGAAAGCAGTAACTGAAGTAGAAGTAGATGTGATCGCGTTCATCTGTCGGAGAGGCAACGACAGTCAACTGGCGAGGGAAAGATTTAAACAAAAACTCTTAGACGGCGACGAGAGTGCCAAGAACAAAAGACGAACGCTGACGATAGAAGATGGAAGCGACACCACCCAAACGAAAAAGAAGTTTTGCTTTGATGCGGAGAAATGTCAAATCGTCGACGTGATTGGTGGATTGCGACAGTGGAAACGCGCGATAGACTCGACGTTCCCGAACTTAGATTGATTAATAAGTTGTTAATTTTTAGTCATTTATTATGTTGTGATGTGGTAATTTTTGTTGTTTGTGATATTACATAGTACACCAGGATAGCTCGTAAGGTAAGAAGATTTCATCTTCCCAAAACTGCTCTGTCCTTGTCGCTGTTACTTATTATTATTTCTCTCTCTCTCTCTCTCTCTTTTCTATTTGATGTGGCGCGCGCGAGCGCCAAGCGCAAAAAGCGTGCAATTAAAACGAGCCGCACAAAAAAGATTTCCCTTTCTCTTTCTACTCCTCAGAGTGAGTTTACTACTTTTTCCCTTCGGCTTCCTTCTTCTTGTTCTTCTCCTCTTCTTCGATTTCGTCTTCCTTTCTTAATTCGAACATGAGCTCCAAAGCGTGCATGTTGACCAAAGTCTGCGCTACCGCCGCTCTGTCGCTTCCGTCCGATCGCAAAGCTTGCATCGGTCCATGCAAAAGCTTGTTCACGATACCTCGCGATAACTCTTCGAAAACTTTCTTATCTTTATTGGACAATTCGCCTTTGATTTTACTCAAAGCCTTTTCCAACTCTTGCGATCGAATGCGTTCGGCTTTCGATCTCAATCGTTTGATCGTCGGCACAGTTTCTAAGGAATCTCTCCAAGCTTCAAACGCGTTCAATTCTTCCTCCAACAGCTGTCTCGCGTCTTCCGCGGCTTGGTTCCTCTTCGCTTTATTGGCCTCGGCGAGCTCCTTGAGATCGTCCACGTTGTAGCAAATAGTCTCCGCGTGCTCCGAGCAACTCGCGCAGACGTTTCTCGGCACGGCGATGTCGACCAATCGTCTCTTCCCGTCAACCTTAGCAGTTGCCATTGGCATGGCGTCCAAGTGCTCCTTCGTGATGATCGGTTCCATGGAACTACTCGCGGTAAAAATAATATCGTGCTCAGCTGCCAACGGGATGAAATCATCCATCAAGTGAATTTTCATGTTGACGTTGGGAAACTCCTCCGCCAACGCCTCCGCTCTCGGTTTTGTTCGGTTCAAAATCGTCATTTCTGTGCACCTCTTCGACTCCAAGTGCTTCACCAACAACTTACTCATCGTCCCAGCGCCAACAATCATTACTCTGGTACCTTCGTAAGACTCACCCGGTAATTTCATTTGCAACAACTCCGCCGCCGCCGAGGAGACGGAAACCGCCCCGGATGCAATCGTCGTCTCGTTTCTCACGCGTTTACCAGCCACAATCGCAGCTTTGAACAATCCAGTCAAATGTCTCCCAAACCCTTTAACGTTCTCACCCATTTGAAACACCGATTTCACTTGCGCTAAAATTTGACCCTCGCCCAAAACGACCGAATCCAAACCGCCCGAAACCGCCAACAAGTGCGTACACGCGTCTCGATCCTTCAACAAGAAAAAGTGCTCTCTTAACTCCGTCAATTCTACCCCGGACCATTTACTCATCCAGTTTTCCAACTCTGCCACCGCTCGATCGTACGATAACCCGACAATAGTCACCTCCATGCGATTACACGTGGACAAAATAGCTGCCTCTTCGACGTGCGGGTTCTCGTCCACCAAAGACGTCACCGCCTCTTCGAATCGATCCGCCGGTACCGCCATCTTCTCTCGAATCTCAACCGGACACGTGTGAATAGAGAGACCTAAGGTGATGATGGATGATTTGCGCTCGGATTGATAGACTGTTGTTTATATTTTCCGTAATATAAAAAAGGAGGAGAGAAGAAAGTCAGTTTTTTTTTCTCACTTAATAAAAATCATTGAAAAAAAGCAGAAAAGAAGATAAAGATCGGCAACAAGGAAAAGAGAAGATTTTAAAATCTTTCTCTCGTTTTCCTCCTGTTTTTCCCCTCTTTTCTCCTCCCTTTTTGCTCATCAGTAGGGGCTCTTTCGTAAGGAAAACGCTCTCTCGTCTTGGTCCCTAACTACGCATATCTATCCCCGGGAAAGAAAGAAGAAGAGATGCTACTTTGATGTCTAATGATTTAAAAACGAAACAAAAACGCACCATTAGCACCTCCCGCGGCTCTTAAGTTCGCCAACGCGGCGTCACTGTTCACCGCGGCTTCCGAAACCGGGCGGTTCAGCGTCGACGGTCGAGGCGCTCGTTTGATTGATTCGCCTCCTTTTTCGCCATCATCTGTTCCCAAAACTGAGGAGGAAGACGGAGATTCGCCTACGTCGGAAATCTTCTCCGTGACATCGGACGGCTCCTTGATCGCTCGATTCTTGTGCACAGATCTGCTGGAAATTCTATGTCGAGTAAACGTCGACGCTTTCTGGGCGGATTTTTTCGTCGCGGAATGCAGTGTGCGCGCGTTGTTCGAGGCTAATAATGCTAGTGACGCCGACGATGACGCACAAGGAGAAGTTGCTATCATCTCTCTAAAATTGGCTGTGTTTTTCGTATATACAAAAGTACTCTCTCTCTCACTCTCAGAGAACGCGCAAAGGACGAGGATATGAATTCAAACTCGAACAAAGCGGTAGTATGCAAATGCGCACAATCTCGCACTTTTACACGTTCGCGAAGTGACAAAAACGTCTCGACGCTCCGGAGGAATGGAGAGCGTTTCGCGTCTTTTTCTGGGTGGTCGTGTTTCACCCACGAAAAAGCCGAAGAGATTTATTCTTTTTTAATAAGATCTTCTCTCTTCAGTTTGGATTGCCAAAAATAGGAGAAGAAAAGGCAAAAAACATGCGAGAAAAAGGAAGAAACATAAGAGAAGAGTAACAATATTCTTCTCAGTAAACGCGCTTTACGCGATGTTCTCTCTCTTTCTCTTTCTCTCTCTACGTCTACGTGGTATATATTTTATAACAAAGAAGCGCGAGCTAGTAAAAATGATGATTTAATAATAGCGTTGTTGTTATCATCAGAAGAAATCCGTCGGCGCGAGATCGCTGGGCGTTAAACTCGCTCCGGGGAGCAAAATCAAGAAAGCGACGGCGATGCACGCGAAAGCTAACGTTGCTCTCGACTCGTCGACCTCTGTGACGTCGTCTTTTGGAGCGTAATCCGGGGTGCGTTGGCAAATGAGGATGAAAATGAGCCACGGGAGGCTCAAGGTGGAACCCAAGATGCCGAAAGTGAGACCGACGTAGGTACCGAGGGAAGTGGCGGAGAGCACGCGGCGTCCAAAAGCCGCTTGGGCGACGCGACCACCGTCGAGTTGACCGACCGGGAGGAGGTTGAGAGCAGTCGTGGTTAACCCGCACCTGTGGTTAGAGAAGAAGAGAGGTGAGTATTTTTTCAATCTCGTTGATTAAAAATAGCTCCTGCTATTTCAGAGAAGAAACAGAAAAGAAGAAGAAGAAGAAAACGAAAAATTGGGAGGAAAATTCTCAGAGTCATGGAAGTTTTTGCTTCTGCAGCCGACAAAACGCGTAAAGCGCAAAGCCGCTTAGTGGGAAGTCGGTAAAAACGTTTGTCTTCATGGAATTTTTCTTTCGCTGTTCATCTTTTTCTTCTTCTTCTTTCTTCGCGCCAAAACGCGGGCGGCGAAAACGATGCGCGCGACCAACAAAATTTTCAAACAAAAAAACAAACACTTACCATCCGGCTATGAAATACGGGTGCACGACAATCGCGCTCGTGGCCGCCGCAGCTCCAGTAGCTGTTGCATCGCCGTCACCCATCGTCAATAAAAGTTCGCTCACGCCACCTAATAACAAGGAACTCCCGAACAAGTTCCCGGGTATGGGCACGCACGCCGGGTCGTGGCCAATGGATAAAACTAAACCGTACGAAAATAACGCCAAAGCGGTGACACCACCACAAAGAGGCCCCGCGATGGCCACGTCGAAGAAATCTGATCGGTTCTCTGGTATGGATTTTATTTGCGTGATTGTACCAAACGTCCCTAATTGTCCGTTGGGAATCAAATACGGAATGGACAATTTCACGTTTCGCATGGCGCCGACGACTCGGTGTCCAACTTCGTGCGCCAGGGAGGACAAAAGAACACCCGCGGTGACTGGTAAAGCAGCCTCGACGTACGCGACGGTATCAAAGTTTTCTAATCCTGGCGGAGGCGCGCTCGGATCGATGCTCGGGTCTATACCAGCCGCGCCGCCACCTTCCGCTAACCATCGCATGGTCTCCTCAGGCAGTCGTGAGACTTCCGCGACTAAACCCAATTGGACGGCAGATCCGACGGTAAAACCAATCAAAGCTAACGCGATGAGGTACTGCCAAAACCCAGTCTCTTCAGACGGACCAGCTCTGTCCGCGGGAACGACTAAGAACGAAACCCTCGGTCCTCTGGTGTTTGAGACTGATTCACCCGGTCCGGGCGAGTTCGGCGACAACGCGTCCGGTTCTTCGAGCATGAAAATTTCGTACTTGTTGTCAAACATGTCGTAAAGCTTCGCGCGAACTTCGTCCCAAACTTCCTGACGATCCTTTCGCAAATTGCCTCTGAACAACGCACCAGTACCACCTTGACCCATGGAGGAGTTTCGTCTTCTACCGCCTGAAGAGGTTGCCGCCGCGGCGTTGTCTCCCGGACCCGCTTCCATGTCGTCCAAGTCGCCGCCGATAGTCTCCACCGACGTCACGAAAAACGTTTGCATACCAAAAATTTCGTTCTTGATCACGTCCACGTCTTCTTTCGATACCGGTGGAATCCCAGGTTCTTCTAAAATATCCAACAACGCATCGAATTGCTTCTGAAGTTCTCTTTCCTCCCTTTGTAACTCGGCCTCGTCGTCTTCGTCCGACGACGCCATCTTCCCTTCCTCTTTCATTTTCTTCCTCTGCGCAATCTTACCGAGATCGGCTAAAACTTTCTCCAACTTTTCGTCTCTGCTGCTGACGACGTTATTATTGCTACTATCGATGCTCTTACTACCGCCCTCCTCTTTTCCTCCTTCTTCGCTCTTTACCTCGTCGTCGTCGTCCGACGGTGGTTTCAACAAATCGACCAATCCGTCTCCACCGGACGACTCCTTGCTCAAATCCACCCGAAACTTCTTCCTGTTCTCCTCTCTAATTCTCCTCGTCCGCTCGTCTAAGCTCAAATCGTCGTCTGAGCTGCTCTCGTCCATCGATTTCTGTTTCATCTCTCTCGTTTCTTTCAACTTTAAATATTTCGCCTCCTCTTCCTTCTCTTTGCGTTCCTCCTCCAATTTTTTTTCGTCCGGTCCCAACAAGAGCTCCAAATCCGCCAACGTCGTCGAGACGTCCAAATTCATCATCGGTACTTTGATCGGTTCTAAAGATTCTATTTCTTTTTCTTCTTCTTTAATGTTCTTCTTCGAAAACTCTGTATCATCGGCGCTTTCTTTCGTTGATGTCGATGTCATCTTTTCTGCGTTCTCGTCGTCGTTTTTGTCAGTATTTTTTTCTCCTTTTTCGTCTTCTTCGGTTTCCTTTTCACCACCACCGCCGAAGAGGTTCCCGAGCCAACCTTTTCGCGCGACGATCCTTGTCCTTCTCCTCCCAAAAATCGTTTTTGTCGCGTTCGAAAATGAGGATCTTTGTATCTTCTCTTCTTCTTTCATCGTTTTTGTCATCGAGGAGGAGGAGGATGAAGAAGAACGACCGCAAAGAACCGCGAGACTTCTGTCGCTCGATTTTGATGACGGCGACAGGAAAATTGTCTTTCTTCTCCCAAGAAAACCTCTAACATCTTCTCGGTCGTTGTTCGAACGAAAAGAGCAAAACGACGACGAAACGACCACTGGTGTTTGAATTATTATTGCGTTCGTGCTCATCTTTGATAAATCTCTCTCTCTCAGTATGCGTAGTGTGTGTATGATTCTTTTCTCTCTTCTGTGCTCTTAAAGTGTGACACACGGGTTCAAATGTGCTTGCTGTTTTCCCAAAAAAAAGCACAAACAAAAGAAAGCACAAAAAGCACGAAGAAAGAAAAAGAACAGAAAAGAGAAGAAAAAAAGAGAAAAAAAGCAGTTGTTTTTTGAGGAAGAAAACGAGAGAAAGACTTCAGAGAAAAAACTTCTCGTTCTCGTTCTATGTCATAAAAGAGAGCATTACGACACTTTTGTTGAGAAAGAGAGAGAGTATATAGAGTGTTCTCGCAGAAGAAGAAGAAGAAGAAGAAACGACGGTGATGATCTTTTCTCCGACCTTGGCGGCGGCATCGAGTAGGACGACGACGACTCTTTTTACTCCTCCTTTATCATCACTTTCGAGAAGGAGCATCGTTAAGAAGAAGACAAAGAAGGATGTCTTATCATTCTCGTTACTTTTAACGAGGAGTAGGAGTGATAGTAAAAGAAGAAGAAGTTTTGCGACGACGACAAAAACGACGGCTTTTAGGAGGTTTCCATCATCATCATCTTCTCCAAGAGGAGGAGAAGGAAGAGGAGGGAGAGGAGGAGAGAAATGGCGAGCAAAACGAGGACCGTCTTCTTCGGACGAGGACGACTTTGAGGACGAGCTTTTATACCCGGATCGCAGATTTAAATCACAAGACGAGCGACAAGCCGCCATCGATAGGCTGTCACCTCCGAAAGAATCATCGAAGGACGAAGACCAACACGGGGAAGAGAAAAAAGGAGAGCTCAAGTTTGTAAAGAAGGTGGAAAGTTTAAGGCGAGGGACGACGTCGTCGTCTTCCTCTCCCGGGAACGGGAACGACGACGACGGCGGTAAAAATGAATTCGGAAAACTGTCCTCGTCGTTACCTCCGGAACGACCACCGAGAAGAAGGACGACGACGAGAAATAATGTGGGATTGAGCGAACGCGAGAAGAACCGCGCGGTAAGAAGAGAAGATCCGGATTTGGGTCCGAGCGCGCGAGAGCGATCGCAAATGAAAAAAATGGAAAGACGACAAAAAGAAGCGGACGAGAGGATGGAGCGCATTTTGTCCATCATAGATGATTCGAAGTTTGGGATGGCGTTTAGTATGGTGAATGAGAGCGACAGTACAGGCGGCGCGGAGCCGGCGTTTTTCGCCTTGTCGCAGAAGAAACAGTTGGAGTATTTGGTCGAGTTGCAAAAAGAGTTGGACGACGCGAATATTGGTTTGATTGAACAACTGTTTGGCTTGTGGAAGTGGACGAACGACACGTCAGACGAGATTATTGAGAACTCGTCGTCGTCGTACGAAGCAGAAGACGACGACGAGAGCGGTGGTTGGGGGAAAAAGAATTATCAAGGCGGCAAACCGGAAGGATTCTTAGGCGAACTGTCCGAAGAGTTGAGAAACTTTTTGTCGATCGACATCACCGAAGTCTCGCCGAATCAGTCAAAAGTGGAAGTATACGCATCTCCCGAAGCGATACTCGCAATTGTATTCATGTTAGTCGTGAGTTGGAATTTTGGAGGATGGTTCGTGTCTTTGTTCGTGAACTCAGACGGTATCCCGCCGATTTAATAATATACGAACAATTTTTAGCGCTCGCAAAAAATGTAATACTACTACAAAAAGAGAGATACAAAAAACATGCTTTAAAACTTCTTTTGTACTGCTGTGGTAATACGCGCGCGCTGCTTTGTCTGTGTTTCGCGTTTACATCTGTATCTCTTTTCCTTTCTTTAAATGTGTTCTCTGATCATACTGGTATGTGTATTATTATTTTTCACGGAATGAAAAAAAAGACGTTTTTGTCACAAGAAGGAAAAAAAGCGGGAAAGTTTGTGTGGATTCTCCAAAGTGATGTCGACAAGTTGCGCACGCACACGCGCGCGCTCGACGACGACGAAGAAGAAGTTAAAGAAGAAGAAGAATTAGAAGACGTTCTGCACCACCACCAAAACTGCCGTTCTTACTCGTTTTTTGCGTCGAAACGAGAGCGATAAAAGGAAGAACGTTAAAACGCGAACAACCGAGGGAGAGCGGCGCTCTTCTAACGAGAATTCTTCTAAGAAGAGAAAGAGAGAGAGAGAAAAGAGAGGGAGAGAAAGATGAGCGAAAATGCCCCTCGACCGGGACGGCGGCGAATAGGGGGACGAGGACGATCGACGAGCGCTTTTGGTGACTTTGAGAGCGCGGGGAGTAGTGCCGATGGTGAAGAAGAAGAAGGCTTTGAAGAGGAAGACTGGGAGGAGGACGAAGAGCGCGACCACCGCCGCCTGGGAGGCGCAGAGGACGAGAAGAGCGAGAACGAGATCGACGACGACCGCAGCTTCTCTCAACCTCCGCCTACGTCGCAAAGAGCGACGTTTTCGTTCGGCGCGAACGACGCGAGATTTTCTCGCAACGACTGGCGAAGACACGGGATGGTGCACTTACTCGCGTGCGCTTTTATGAACATTTTCTGTTTAGGCGTGTATGGGGTGTTGCAAGAACGAGTGATGACGATTCCGTACGAGAGCAGTAAGAACGACGATGAATCGGGGACGTATTATCCGGACGCTATATTTACGAGTTCGATTTTTTTGGTGCTGAGTAATCGGATTTGCGCGCTGTTCGTCGGCGGGGTGGCGCTTTTTTACACTTCCTCGACGAAAGCGAGTAGTCATCGTCATCGTTTCAAGAGAGAGAAGTATTGGTGGTGGCCAGATTCGAGTTTGGAGAACTACGCGTGCGTGGCGTTTTCAAACTTAATGAGCACGTTGTGCCAATACGAAGTTTTGAAGTATTTGAGTTACGCGATTAGTACTTTAGCAAAAGCGGCGAAGATTTTACCGACTATGTTTTGGGGGTTCATTTTACACGGAAGACGGTTTCGAACGAACCAGTATTTATCTGCCATGGTAGTCACCGTCGGGTGTTTCGTGTTTGTCTTCAACTCTTCGTTAGCGGCGAAGTATGCGAGCGAAGGCATGACGACGGAGGAGGAAGAGGACGAGATTGGTGCCACTACAATCGACCGGGACGAGAAAGGGTACGTTAATCTGTACTCGAATAACAACAGACTCTACGACAGGGACGATGTTAACGACGAGGATCAAGGAGTGATTTCGGAAGATCCCATCGTTTCCGCCACTTTCAAAGAAGAGAACGACATAAACGCGGCGTTTTGGAAGAAACGCGCGTTAGTCAGGCGCTCCTCTTTCCAACGCGCGATTGGTACTTTTCGTTCCTTAGCTCGAGACTCCACTTTCATCGGCGTGTGCATAACGCTCGTTTACCTCGCCGCAGATGGGTTTACCAGTTCATTTCAGCAAAGAATGTTTCGCGTGCAAAAGACATCCCTGTTCGATCAAATGTTTTGGACGTGCGTTTTTGGGACGTTTTTCAGCGCCTCGTGGGTCGTCCTTTCCGGGCAGTTGGAATACGCCGTTTTATTCTTACATCGGTACCCGAAAATAATACCGGACATAATTTATTTATCCATGGCGTCAGCATTAGCGCAGGTGTCAATCACGTACACTATTCGCGCGTTTGGTGCGGTCACGTTGGCGTCTGTAATGACCGTTCGACAAGTCCTTTCGATTTCATTGAACGCGTTCCTGTTTCACGAACCGTTGGTCGCTTTACAATGGGTAGGTTTGAGTTTAATTTTACTCCCGGTCTTTTTCGGAGGCGCTGGGTATAAGAAAGAGTTGGAAACAGGAAACACGTCGGCGGGGATTAAACGAAGAACTGGTGGTGGAGAAGGAGAGGAAGAAGGCGCTTTGGCGGGATCGAGGACGACAAATATGACGAGCGTGCTCATCGACCACGGCAACCATCACCACACGCACCGGCTCAGAGGTGGCAAAGTTAATACCAATAACGAGGACGTCCTGTAACAACAGAGGATTTCTTTTTCGATTAGTATATATAAATGGGGAACACGTTCGATTAGTTTAGCTTAGATTAGATGTTTTGAATATATAATAATGAGTAGTAGTAATACGTAGTTAATGATAGTACCATGGTAACAAAAGAAGAAACATCATCTCCTCCTCCTCCTCCTCGAAACGCGCGAGAGAGGCGAAGACGACGACGGACGATAAAAACAACGACGCTATCATCATCTCGTCTTCTTATTTTCGCCGCCGTTGCTGACACGAGCGTTTTTATCCTTCGTAAACAACCCGGGTTCAAACATGTGACACACAATCCCGACGCCGATTAAAGTCGTCATAAAAAACAGCTTAAACTCCAGCATATCCGTCGACGTGAACCCAAACTTCCCTCGCACGTTTTTCAAATCAAACGTGGAGTTTGGTAATTTATTCACGTGCATGCTCTTCAACCCCGCAGACATGGTCACGAACGCGATCGTGGCGATTCTAAATCTTTCTTTACTCGACGACATTCTCGACGAGAGTAAAATGAACCCTAACCCCATTCTGACGCAACACAAGAGTTGCATCAAGTGGACCTGTATCGAATTCTCGTGGCGAATGCCGTAGAACTTGTTCAGAGCTTTCCGGGGGGAAATCAAAGCGCCTTCGAAGTTGATGAGAATCAACGCGATGCCGATTAATATGAGGACGTTCTTGAGGACGCCGCCGGGACCTCCTGGTCCGATGGTAATCGTTGCCATTGTTTGTGTTTGTTGTTGTGTGTTCTTGTTGCTGTTGTTCTGAATTCTGAAGTGTCGGCGCGTTGTAACGAACACTTGGATTGGGTTTTATGTTTAGGGTAACATGTTCGATTATGGGAGTTCGTAAGCGAAGACCAACACGACGAGAGCCTAACAACACTAAAATATACGTCTTCTGAAGCTCACAACACACAAAATCTTTATTACAGTCTTCTCGGTCATCACGGGTTGCGCATCTCTTATATTATCGGGCTTTTTACTTCTTACAAAAGAAGTAGTTAATTACTTCGCACCGCGGAGAAACAGAACGAGAGAGAGAGAACGAAAGAAAGAGAGAGAGCGATTTGATGTTTCACCACCAATTCTTCTTCTTCTCCTCCTCCTTCTTGACTTCTTCTCGGACGATCCGTTTCGTGTCGTACGCGCGTTTCTGCGATAGCCGTTCACGTCGGAAAATCAAGCCGGCGCGCTTTCAGGTTGTTTTCCGTCGAGCGCGTTTTGGCGTTTTGGCTTTTCTTTCCTCTTTGTTGATGATGCGCATTTGCCGAGATGATGCGAATACTCTCTTCACTCGTCGTTTTTACCCGAACCCTACCACGTGCGCGTCGTCTCGAAACCGTTTGTCCTTGTCGTGAAACCCAAACTTTCCCAAGATGTTGCTGATTTCCTCCACGGAGAACAGTTCCACGTTTCGTTTCAAATCGTTCACTTTCGCGCCATCTTCGTCCAGAAACTCGAGATATACCGGACTTCTATTTTGCCATTCCACGGAAACTTTCTCGCCGAATCGAAAGCGCTTTTCCACGTCTTGTTTCAGAAGCTTCTTCAACTCCGGATGAGAGTTTAAGCGTCACCCTGGGCAGGAGATGAATTTCGCAGAAACCACGCGAGAGAGTTCGTCTTCCGATGGATGGAAATGTAACGACGCGGAGGAGGACGAGGAAAACGCCAAACACGCCGAAAGCGTTGAAAAAAAGAGCAACAACGAAAGAAGAACAAAACCCTGGAAATGGAAAAAAAGACGACTAAACCCCCGAGATGGCGTAAAAGCCATAATCATCTCGTTTTAAAGCGCAGGTCGTCTGTTCTTCGTTTTGTGTGGTTATGAGTCGTGGAATTAAACAGCCGCCCCGAAAACGTTTTCATCGAATCACTCGCATGGGAGGCTTTTTAGGGTTTCAAAAAAGGTGTCAAAAGAAGCCCAAAAAACCAACACCAAGAAAACAGTCTCTCGGATCTCACATGTGATTTAATACTACTCGGGATATAATACTACTCTAATACTTTCAAACGCATGGCAAGAATAGCACACTAATAATGAGCAGAAGAAGGAAGAATCCACATCCACAGCAAGAAGAAAAGTAGTCTCGTCCTCATCGCGTCGTAAAATTCTTTTCTTCAACGAACTCGTCGTACTTCATCGAACAAAAGAGCAGCAGTTTTGCCTCGAACGCTCTCTCGTCTGTCTGTCTGTCTGTCTGTGCCAAAAAACACACGAGATTTTGTTTTCAAAAATCTCTCGCACGACACTTTTTTTCTCTCATCTCTCTCTCTCTCTCTTTCGAAAGAGGATGATGATGAAACGAGGACGAGGAGACAGAGCGTCGGAGAAGAAGAAGAAGAAGAAGGAGCAGAGAACTCTGATGAGATGACGATGAATGCGGCGTTTCTTCTCCAAGAGCGCTTTAAAGCGTACCGCGAGATGCTTTCAAAATCATCGTTTTCATCATCCGTCGAAGATGGTGAAGGTGTTTATGGTGCCATCGACGCCTTCGTCGAGGATAACGACGACGATGACGCGAGAAGGTTCGACGATGAAAATTCAAAAGTCTTCTTCGACGACTCGTTCCGAGAGGAGTTTCGAGAGTGCTGTTTTAGCGCGACGACTTTGACGAAGAATCAGACGACGAGGAGGAAAGAAGAAGAAGAAGAAGAAGAAAAAGAAGGAGCAACAACAACAACAACAACAACAACAACAACTTTAAAGTCTATATTCGAGATGCGCAGAGCGTTCAAAGACATCTGCGTGGAACAGTTTTTGCGAGAGGCGAAAGCGTACGTTCTGCGATCGCCTCTGAGAGAACTCACAGAGACGCTGAGGAAGATCGAAAAGGAGGAAGGCGAGGCGGAGAGTTTGAGCGCGGTGATTGCGAACGCACTGGACAGAGAAGAAGAAGAAGAAGAAGATGATGATGATGAAGAAGCTTCTTCTCCGGGTTTTAGGTGCTTGCGAGCGTTTAGCGCGTTTGCGAGAAAAGTGGAGAGGTTGAAGGCGATCGCGTCGGAGGTTGCCGAGATGGTACTCGTCGGCGAAGAAGAAGAAGACGACGACGACGACAAAGACGACAAAAACGCGGATGGCAAAGAAAACGAGAAGATAATCAGCACGGCGAAAGGATCTCGATCGTCCAATGCTCTTCTTAAAAGTGGTGGTCTTCTTCCTCTCGACGCGCAAAGTCAGAAGAAAAAATTTGAAAAGAAGTTTGACGATTTAATCGCCGAGTTGATCGTCTCGTGCGGTCCGAGGAACGCGACGAGGGTGTTGAGCGCGTATTACGCGAAAGTCATCGTAAGATTTCGGAACAAATGCGCGTTTCCTTTGGACGAGGAGGAGTTTTACGCTTCGTTGGAGGAAGAAAAAAAGAGTGGTCGGAGTCGTCGTCCGGCAACTTTGAATACTACTACGAGTACGAAAACAGACGAAAACAATGACGAAGAGTCTATGCAACTGAGCGACGACGACGACAACGGCGACGACGACGACGACGACGACGACGACGACGAAGAGAACGAGGTTCAGCAGTACAGAAAGTTCGTGAAAAACGTGCGCAAGCACCTTCGCAATTGCGCCTCGCCGACGAAAATGTTGGGAAAACTCGAGTGCGCTCAAATCGAACGCGTTCACAAAGACGCCATTCTGAAGCACTTTAAAAGATACTCGTACGAAGCGTTTGAGATTGCGAGCGATTTTGCGATCAAACATTTCGCGTTGAAATTTGCCGCCTCGAACTTCAAAGCCTCCGCGCTGAAGTGCGTCGCGTTGTATTCTCGAGTCGTTCCGTTACAAATCGCCAAGACTGTTTTTGGATTTGAGTCCGTTCAGTTTGGAAACGAGGCGCCGAGTCAGTTCCACCGAAAATTCATCTCCTCGAGCAAAGAACACTTAGGCGCTTTACGAATCGAGGAATTGTTTGACATCGTCGTCGATCATCCAGACTCGCTCGGCGCGGTGAAAGATTTGCGAATGTGTTTGAGTGACGACAGGCAGTTTGGTCTGCGAGAATCGTTAGTTTCCAGCTTTAACGAACAACTGCGGAGACGCTTGTTACATCCGGGAGCGAGAACTGCGGATGTAATTTCGCAATACATAGGGACGATTAAAACGATGCGGGATTTAGATCCATCGGGAATAGTTTTAGATTTAGTTTCTGGACCGATACGGAAGTATTTGAGGAAAAGAAAGGATACCATTCGGTGCGTCGTGACGATGCTGACGGACGACGGAAGCGGAGATCGCAACGATAACAACGAACAACAACACGATGGCGATGGTGGAGGCGGAGACGCATCGACAGCGAACGCATTGTTCGCAGAGCTAGGTGCCATGGCGAGAGAAGAATTGAAGAATACAAACGACAACGCCGACGACGCCAACCACCACCATCACGATCGAAGGAGACGCAAAGCCAGCGGAGGCGACGTCGTCGACGAGGACGGCGACGAGAGCGAATCCTCCGAACTCGACGAGGACGACGGCACGAGCTTTAACCAGTTTAACGAACAAGAATTTAACGCGTTTAAAGCGAACGAGAATAGAAAAAAATACCAAGAGTACCAGGTGCAGATGAGGAAAATTTTCCAGGGTGTGGAAGATTACGATATGGACGATGCGGATGAAGGCGCGAACAACAAAGACGGCAACGGTAGCGACGAAAGCGAAAGCGAAGGTAGCGCAGACCGCGGCCTCGACGAATTTGCACATTTTTACCCCGCTCCGAAAAAGTCCACGTCTCTCTTAAAATCACAAAATTCTGGAATGGACGCCATAATGGATTACGAGAGCAAACAGCTCTCTCGAACGCTGACGAGTTTTGGCGTCGATCAGCTCCAAAATCTGGTCTTGGATCGCACGGAATCTGGCATGACGTGGGGTAAGAATTTCGGAACGCCCGTACCGGTGGACATCCTCTCTCGCGAACAATCGAGAAAGATGCAACAGCAGCAGCAGCAGCAGCAACAACAACACTATCAAGAGCAAAGACACCGAAACTTGCAAAAAGCCGGTGAACTTGAGAGTTTGATCCCGGGGCGAAAAAGCGCATCAGCGCCGAAGAAGATTCTTAAGCGTTTCCCAGGAGACGCGTGGGATCCGGAACCGGTTGTTTCGGAAGCTACGAAACTCCGCTCGCGCAAAAGGCGTCAATTGAGAGACATCATCGGTCTTCTCGTTGGCATTTACGGTGGGAAAGAGTTGTTCGTGAACGAATACCGATTGATGCTCGCGGATAAGCTGTTGCAAAAATCCAACTACGACGCCGAGAGAGAAACGCTCGCGTTGGAATTGCTCAAGAATAAGTTTGGCGAGACGCATTTACACGATTGCGAGGTCATGTTGCGCGACGTGAACGATTCGCGAAGAGTGAACGCGAACGTGAAAACGCGACCGGCAGAAGGCACGCCACTCGCGAAAGAAGGTATTCGAACGACAGAAATGTTGAAAGAAAGTCCCGTGCAAGCTTTGATTCTCTCAAAATTGTTCTGGCCAAAAGACATCGCCAAAAGCGCGGCAACACTCGTCGCGCCGGCGTCGACGCAGGCGAGTTTGCCGCACCCGGTTTCCGCGCCTTCAATCGTTCCGTCACCTCGACAAGAGCAAGAACCAGTGCTAATGACGATGAACACGAACGAGATGTACGTTGGGGAGGAGGAGGAAGAGGACGGATTGAACGATCCGACATCCGCTGCTGCTGCGGCGAATACTGCTCCAACTTCGCCTCCTCCGGAAGGCGACGCGTCCGTGCTCGATGACGATATCGATGCGCAACTAAAACAACAACTGCGCGACCAAGAAGAAGGCG
>Ga0209091_10002332_pt1 | contig 16078 bp, 18 predicted proteins | sample ArcticOcean_MG_C_6_FD_187438 | JGI IMG/M metagenome (GOLD analysis project Ga0209091, IMG submission 187438) | Marine microbial communities from western Arctic Ocean - ArcticOcean_MG_CB8_128 (SPAdes) (version 2) | ecosystem: Environmental > Aquatic > Marine > Oceanic | place: Arctic Ocean...
TAAAGAAGAGGTATTTAAGGGAAATGTAGAAAATCCACTTCGTTACATAAACTACCTTGAGATAATGGATGTGATGGGATTTCCAAAAGAAGAGTATGCAATATGTAATAGTTCTATCTTAGCAGTCATGGGAGTGGATGCAAGAAAGAATAAGAATGGTGATTTAGATTTAGTATTCAGTAGTAAGTTGAGAAAACAAATCGAAGATGAGAATATAGAATTACCAAAAGAGATACATCCATTTGGTAAAGATAGTGGTAAGTTTAGATTCTTTGGTTGTGAAGATGATGATGATTTGGTGTATAACTATAGTGTAAACATTGGTGGTTATAACTTTGCAGAACCAAGATTTTATTTCAGTAGGATGCACATGGTGAAACCATCAGCACATAGAAGTTTAGAAGAGAATAGGAAGATAAAACAAGAGGGTAAGGATGGTGTTGATAAGTTTATTGAGATGAAAAGTTATGAGGGATATCCATTTCATTTGATTACTCAAGAACAATGGGGATTCGATTTAATACAGGAGGTTGAATAGTGTTACATATACTTACATTACATTTAGGTGATAAGTGGATTGATATTCAAAAGAAACAAATAGAAAGATTTATTTCAGAACCATATAAGGTTTATGCAAGATTAGGAGACCAACCTGGATTAGATGGATGGAAATATGAAAAAGATGTTCAGAATGGTAAGTATATTGACACCACAGTAGTTTATGATAAACATAAAGATAAGTTTGATGGTGCTATACCAGGATCACAACATTGGGTTCACTCAATGGGTAAACTCTTAGATTATCTTATGATAAATCAAGAATTAAAACCAACAGATACAATATTAATATTAGATTCAGATGCGTTTCCAATATCACCTATGACAGACTTTTTAGAAAAGACGTTAGAAAAATATCCACTTGTGTCAGCACAAGAACCGATGCATGAGTGGGATAGAGATCCATTGTATTTAATACCACATCCAATGTTTTTGGCATTTAAAGCTAAACATATATTAGAAGACAAGTTAACTAATCATCTTAGAGAGTTTGTTCAAGATAAAAACAACAATTGGTGGGGTGGGATACTTCTTTGGTTAATAGAAAATGATTACAAATATTATGCATTGAAAAGAAGTAATAAAGTTAACGTACATCCATTATATTTTGGTATTTATGAAGATATGATTTATCATCATTGGGCAGGCTCAAGAAATATGATTACTCGACCAGACAGACTTAGAGTTGGACAAACCAGAGAAGGGAAACCGTCAAAAAATCAAAAAGAACAACTAGATGAAATAGCATTAGAAAATACTAAGATGTCAGACGAAGTTTTCTCAAAATTAAAAGACGAAAAAGAAATCGATAAAATCATGATGTACTTTAAGGGTGCATATGGAACTCCTCAACCAGAAAAAGTAACTAAAGAAAAAGTAACTAAAGAAAGAAAGAAAATGAAAAATCTTGAGTCAAGTGTAACCAAGCAGGGAAAGTACGTAACACAGATTATACACTTCAAGGGTGGTTACAGAAAAACAATTAGAAATGTAGACACAGATACTATTGAACAAGGACAATTTACTAAGTTTTTTACTAAAGAGGGTCGTATGGTATTGATACACGATCCTAATGTATTGATGCTCGAAGTATTTCAGGAGGAAGACAATGGAAATTAGAGATACAATGTTGCCCGTATTAAGACCACTTGGTGGTGAAGAAGAAGTACAGGCTATACGTGAAGTAATCGAAAGTGGTTGGTGGGGTAAAGGTCCTAAAGTTGCAGAGTTCGAACAGAAGTTTGCTGAGATGGTTGGTGCTAAATATGCAGTAGCAGTAACATCGGCTTCACATGGACAAGACTTAGTTATGAAAGCTATGGGATTCAAAGGAATAGATGTTATTAACCCTACCATGTCGTTCATAGCAACTGCTACCATTCCACTATGGAATGATTGCACATCTAATATCGTTGATGTTAGAGAAGACGATTTGAATATAGATCCTGATGATGTTAAAAAAAGATTAAAAAGAAACTCAGATGCACTTATCGCTGTCAACATGGCTGGTATTCCTGCACCAATAGATGAGATTAGAGAGTTCTATGATGGTTTGATTATAGAAGATACTGCTCATAGTTGTTATGTAGAAGGAGCTGGTAAGAAAGGTGATGTTGCTGTGTGGTCTTTCCAAGCAGTGAAGACAATGCCTTGTGGTGATGGTGGTATGATTACAACTGATGATTACGATTTATATTGTAAGGTAAGAGATATGACTTGGTTTGGTGTATCTTCTACTTGGAGTAGAGCTCAAGGACAAAGTGGTAAGCCAGGATATGCTTGGGATTATCAAGTAGATATTCTTGGTTACAAATATTACATGATTGACATTATGGCAGCTATATGTTTAGAGCAGATGAAGAAACTACCTGCTCACTTAGAAAGACGTAGACACATTCAATCACAGTATAATGAAAGACTGTTTAGTGAAATCAAGAGACCACCACATTCAGACACAGTTCAGTATTATATTGCTAGAGTTCCTAAATACAAGAACTACGCACCTGATAATAGTGGTGCTATGAGTGTTAGTAGAGACGGATTGATTGATTACCTAAGTAGTAAGAATATCCACACTTCAGTTCACTTTAAACCATTACATAAGTATGGTATCTTGAGACAGACTAACTATAGAGATTATCCTGTAGCAGATAACATTTGGGAGTCTTTAATCAGTCTACCATGTCATCCTGCTATGACAGATGAAGACATAGACTATGTTATCTATTGGGTTAACAAATACTTTGAGGAATAGATGAGACTATCTAACATAGATACGTTATCAGCATACTTCGATAGACTGATAACAGAAAACATAAAGTTGTTCTTCTTTAAGAAAGAACAAGACTTACATAAGATACATCACCAAGAAGTAGCAATCGATATGATAAAAGAAAAGATATCACAGTTACTACAAGAAGTTTATGAGTCAGGTGAATATCAATATGTTGGTGAGAAAAGAACTTTTGATTCAAGTTCTATCGTTGAAGAGTTAGAAGATTTAGTTACTAATGATATTCACATTGGTGAATCAGATAGAGCCAGACTTAAAATTGCACAGATGGAAGAGAAGAGATTGAGAAAAGCAAATGAGGGTAGAGCTAACAATAAGAATCAAATAGACATTTTATTTAAGGATATGGTTGAAGTAAAAAAATGAGAACCTTAATCACAGGAGCTAAATCAGGTTTAGGTAAATACTTGTCAGAACAAATTAAATCGGATACTTTAAATAGGTCTGATGAATTACCTGATATTGGTGAAGAGTATGATTTGATAATACATTGTGCAAACAATGGTAATCACTATACTTGGGGAGATGCTAATTATAATTTTTACAAAGATAATATTTTCTTTACAAGAGATGTTGTTAGAATACCACACAAAAAATTCATACATATTTCTACATATGACATAGAAGAAAACACACCATATTCTGCTGCAAAAAGAATTTCAGAAACAATTGTATCTACGATTTCTAACAACTATTTAATTATAAGACCATCAAGTTTACTTGGTAAAGATATGAAAGAAAATACTTTTACTAAAATATTAGATGGAAAACCAGTTTACTTAACAGAAGATAGTGTTATGAATTATATCACTCACGAAGATGTTTTAAAAGTTATAGAAGCAGAGTATCCATATGATGGTATAGTATATTTATGTGCTAATAAAAATATAACATTGGGTGAGATAGCTAATTTGGTTAGTAAGAAGATTGAGTTTGGTGATTACAAATGTGAACATAAAAGTATTTTTACTGATTACAATACTGATAAAACGTCTAAGGATAATGTTACAAAATTTATAGAGGAAATGAAATGAATGTTTTAATAACAGGAGTAGCAGGTTTACTTGGTTCAAGATTAGCAGATTGGATAGAACACCATACAGAATGTGGTATTATTGGTATAGATGATTTAAGTGGTGGTTATGAAGAGAATATTCCAAATATAGTAAAGTTTTATCAAGAAAATTTATCAACCGCTAACTTGGATAATATCTTTGAGGAACACGATATAGATGTTATTTATCACTTTGCAGCATATGCTGCTGAAGGTTTAAGCCCGTTTATAAGAAAGTACAACTATCAGAATAATCTATTAGCATCCACAAACTTAATCAATCACGCAATCAAACATAATATTCAAAGATTTGTATTTGCAAGTTCTATGTCAGTATATGGTAATATTTATAATCCACCATTTTCAGAAGATTTACAACCAAGACCAATCGATCCTTATGGTATCGCAAAGTATTCAGTCGAACAAGATTTAAGAGTAGCATACGAACAACACAAACTACCTTACACAATAGTCAGACCACACAATTTCTATGGTAGAAACCAAAACATATGGGATAAATACAGAAATGTATTAGGTATATGGATGTGGCAAATTATAAATGGTTACTCACCTACAATATTTGGTAACGGCTCTCAAATCAGAGCATTCAGTTATGTAGATGATTCTTTAGTTCCATTTTGGAATGCAAGTCAAAAGGATGAGTGTGTTGATGAGATAATAAACTTGGGTGGTATTCACGAAGTCAGTATTCAAGAGGCATGTGATACACTACTGAAGGTTACAGGAACAGACTTACAACCCGACTACCACGAAATGAGACACGAAGCACATTATGCATATTCTACTTGGGATAAGTCGGTAAGGTTATTGGGATTTGAACATAAGACAAGTCTTGAGGATGGATTAACAAAGATGTGGGAATGGGCACAACAACAACCAAACAGAAAAAGATTTGTTTGGAAAGATTATGAAATAGATAAGGGCATATACTCATATTGGAAAAACAATGAAGAAAATAGTAATAGCACCAATATTTAACGACACACATCTTGTAAAGTTACAGATACCAAATATAATCAAGTCGATTAATCCTGATTATATTCTATACAATGAGGGTATGTTTCCAAGTGGTCCTGAAAGCACTACAAATGTAGATAGTGATTTCGTTAAGAACTATACTTTAGATGGTAAGAGAGGATTTGATTATAAAGAACTTCAAGATGTTATCTCAGATGCACAAAAAGAATATAAAGATACAAAGATAATGTTGAATCCTATGGAATACACTTCTTTAGATGCACCAACTAACTATTATCATGGTTGTAATAACTTTAGTGATTTTGGTGTAGAGGTAGAAGAGGGTGATTTGATATTCCCGTATGAGGGAGATGTGTTTCATCACGAAGATGATGCTGATACAATAGAAGAAGCATGTAATAAGTTAGAACCAAATCAAGGGTTGAAAACTATTTGGGTTGACTTCATAGCGAATCAATACTATGCAGAAGAGAAGACATTAAAACCATTCTTCAAAGCTGAAACAGGCAGACAGAGAAGATTTGTGATTAAGTATGGAGATGATGATTATTACAGAAATGTGTTGATGAACTTCATGACACAAAAATATGATATGTTAGAAGACTTAAAAATGATAACTTATCACTATGCTTGGTTTAGACCTGGCAAGTATGCTGATATGAGACTTGCACAATTAAATAGGGATCCACGATATTGGAACTTCTTCTTGAGTTCGATATCAAAAGTTTCTGAGTTTAAATACAAGAGAATAAGAGTTAGACCTAATCCACCATTAGACCCTAAGTTGACTCATGCTTGGATAAGGTTCTGTGATTTCAACCATCCCGAAGATATAAAATCACATCCAAACTTTATAGAACCACTAACCGAATTTCAGATAGATAAGATATTAGAAGAGAGTGAAGATTACTATGGCTAAAAATATTATATTTATTCCTTGTGTACCATCTAAACATCTATCAGATGTTGATGACTACAAAGAGTTGTCTTTAAATACTTGGAGACACTATGCAAATAGAATAGGTGCTGAGTTAATGATAATGGATACACCACTAAGAAACCCTGATGAGATGAAAATCACTTGGCAGAGGTGGTATGTCCACGATATATTAGAGAGCAACAATGTAGAATACGATAACATTTTTATGGTTGATGTAGATACAATGATACATTGGAATGCACCAAACATATTTGAAGAGTGTGCTAATGGTAAGTTCAGAGCCTGTGTTGACAATGATAACTTAGGTTGGTTAAAAGAAAGTATAGAGGGATACCAACATATGTTTCCTGATACAAGAGTTGATTGGGAAACTTATTTCAACTGTGGTATTATATTGATGAACAAGGGACACAAAGATTTATGTAAAACTGTAACATCATTTTATGAGACAAATGAACAAGAGATATTAGATTTACAACACAAGACATTAAAGAAAGGTTCAGACCAAACGCCTGTAAACTATATGGTAAACAGAGATGTTGAGTTTGAATTGATGTCAAAGAGATGGAATCTAACTCATATGATGAGAAAAGAAATATTAAATTACTTTATGTTTGTAGATACTGCTTGGTTATGGCATTTCAATGGATTTGAAAAGACTATGAGAACACAAGTGATGCAAACATATTGGGAAAACTTTGGAAAGAACTATGAAACTAAATAAAAAGTATATAATAGGAACACACGTGATGTTCTTTGAAATAGATATGGTTGGTGAGTTTGTAGATAGTTGTATAAACGCACTAAAGTATGTAACGAACAAAGAGAATGTTAAGTTTCATTTCTGTTTAAATTTATCTGAATACTTTGAGAAGTTTGATACTGATGAAAGAAAGACAGAAATAACATCAAAGTGGATAGCTATACAAAGAGACTTAAAAGCTTGCGGTGTAGAAGTGGAGACAGAGTATTATGAAGATAATGATAAGCCATATTTCATTGGTGACTATCGTAGAGATTTAAACTACAATAACTGTATGGATTATGACTTAATCATATGGGGTGAGTCAGACTGTTTGATGCCAGAAGAATTGTTTGCATCATTAGAACAAGTTAGTCAGTATGCTGAATCACAAAACATAAACAAATACGTTGCAACTTATGGTGTTAGAAAGATGTGGGATGATAGCTGGAAGATACTACAACATCCCAAGTTTGATAATGCTACCTATCACGAAATGCATCACGACACTTGGCAAGACGATCCTTCAAGTATATGGTATACTATGAATATAGATGAGATGAATGCAATCAATGATGAAACAGAAGAAGTAGATTTAAGAATGATTAGATATCCAAGATTTGATGGTAGTGGATTAGTTATATCTACAGACTTAATTAAAAATGGTTGTAATGTTCCACATGGTGTTTGGTCGTGTGGTGAAGACACAGGTTTTCAGAATGTAACTCAACAGATAATGGGACCTGCATTTGTTCAGTTTATAATCAGAAATTTATTAAAAGTCCATAACAGAAACCACCCACTTAAAAGAGAATATGTTAAGGGTGAAAAAGATATGAAGACTAACAAAGAAAAAAGAAAATCCAATAGTGGATGGATGCAAAATCATGAAACTTGTCAGTATAATTTAGATAATGTATTAGGACAAAATCAAAACAAATTTAAGAAATTAGGAGAAGACAATGGCTAAACAACGAAAATGGTTACCAACATTAGGTGAATTGGTAGATAGACTTAGCATACATCAGTTAAAAGAGGTTTTTATACCAGAAAACAAGAAGAATTATGCTAAAGAGATGAGTGATATGGTTCACGATATTGACATGATTCTTAAAGAACACAAGGGTGAGATAACAGGAGATGTCGTCAGAGCAATAGTTGTTCTATCACAAATGAATGCACATATTTGGTACAATGAATCACAAGTTCGTAAGGGTGAAAAGGGTTCAGACAATCTTATGTTAACTCATGGATTGAATGGTATCAGAAATACTGCTATCAATAAGATTATGGAAGTGGTTGGTGGTAGAAAAGATTATAAGATAGATTGTATCGCATCAGATTTTAAAGATTGGGATGTAAGTTGGTAAAAGTTTCCATAATAGGAAAAGGTAAGTTTGGTAGTAAGATAGAAGATACTATCAAGGATAGTGTTGAGTTTGTATCACCCGATGATGCAGATTGGATTATCCTTGCCACACCAAATGATTTACACCACGAACAGGTAGAGTATTGGTTAAGTCAGAGGAAGAATGTATTTTGTGAGAAACCATTAACACTTACCAAGAGAAGTGCTGAAGCATTATTTTCTCTTGCTGATTTCTTTAGTGTTAAACTTTATGTAGATGATGTATTCCATTGGCATGATAACATAACTATTGATACCGATAGCGAAGTAGATTTTATGTGGTACAAGTATGGTTCATTTAGTGCAAATATTATTGACAACTTAGCATACCACCATTTCTACACATGGGTTGGTTCAGATGATATTGAAATAGAAAGTATAACTGATGTAGATTATAAGATAGATGGAACAATAATTAATTTCAGAGTGGAGTTAAAAGATGGTAGAACTGCTACATTTGATTACAGCACATATGATTATAATGGTCCTCATTTTCATAAGATAGTTGATGGTTGGGATGAGATAGATGTAGAACCAAATAACAACCCATTAAAAGATATGTTACATTGTGTAATGTTAGATGAGGTAAAATGGCCAGACGGTGGAGGTCCAACTGTTAACTTTGAGGATAATAAGAAGAGAACATTAAATGCAATCAAACTATGTGAAGCAGTAAAGAAAGAAATATATCCAAAAGTGTTGGTAGTAGGTGGTGGAATCTTTGGAACGACAGCGAGTGTAGCATTAGCAACATCAGGATTTAACGTAACTTTACACGAAGAGTTAGATCACGTGATAATGGCAGCATCTGATATAAACCAATACAGATTACATAGAGGATATCACTATCCAAGAAGTAAATCGACTGCACAAGAATGTTTGGATGGATTGAAATCGTTCAAGAGAAAGTATGGAGCTAGTGTAGTTAATGATGATATAAATCATTTCTATGCCATATCATCTCGAGATTCATTGGTATCAAGTGAGGATTACACAAAGTTTTTAGATGAGATGGGATTAGAGTATAACTTACACGAACCATTAAATGGAACTGATTTAACTGTAGAAGCAGAAGAAGAGTTGTTCGATAGTGATAAGCTTAGAGTTCAAGTTATACAGAAGATGAAAGGTGTAGGTGTAAAAGTAGTTTGTGGCAAGAAGACTACAAAAGAAGATTTTGATGACTATGACTATGTTGTGATTGCTACATATGCAAAGATTAATGAGTTATTAGACGAAACAATACAATATCAATATGAAGTAGTAGAAAAGCCTGTAGTTAAATTACCAGAAGAATATAAGAATAAGAGTGTAGTTGTAATGGATGGGCCTTTTATGTGTCTCGATCCATATAAAAATGGAAATCATGTCTTAGGTCACGTTGAACACGCAATACATTCTACTAATGTAGGGGATTATCCAATGGTGTTAAATAAATATATTGCTGCATATATGAATAATGGTATTATTCACAATCCAAAGATTACTAAGATACGTAAGTTTATAGAAGCTGGTATGGAATTCTTTGAAGACTTTAATAAGTTAGAACACATTGGTTCTATGTTTACTATCAGAACTGTATTAGCACATAGAGAACATGATGATGCAAGACCAACTATTGTTACACAAGAAGCTCACAATGTTTACACCATATTCTCAGGTAAGATAGGAACTTGTGTTCAAGCAGCTAATGAATTAGTAAGAAGATTACAACCAAAATATAGTTGGGAAATCTGATGAGACTAGCAATACAATGTAATGAGATGTATGAAGACTTAGCACTTCACATCAAAGAAGAATTAGTAAAAGTATTTACAGCTGACGATTGGGGTGAATATACACCAAGCAATTGGAAGCTAGAGACTTCAGAAAAATCATACAGTTATTCACCTGGTGCATTGGTCAATGAAGATGGTTTAGAATGTTTTGATGAATTTAAGTTCATAATTTCAAAAGAGGATGTTTTTGAAATGGTTATTGTATCTGACAAACATGAAGATGCCAATCCCTATTTTATGTGGGATGGTGTAAAGCACGAATGCATATCTGTTTGGAGTATGAAAGAGACTGGCAGAACACCAACCGTAAAAGATATTATGGATTACTTTATAATGTTAGCTGATTTTGAAGAAGGGCTTTACATAAGAAGAAGAGTTGTAGTTGAGGGTGCAGACATTCGTGATGCAGACGATCCAGGGGTTGAACACTTGATATGAAGAATGTAGTATTTATACCAAATATAGATTTAGGAAATGGTAGGTCAACACCTTATCATTACTCAGTAAAGAGTTGGCAGACATGGTGTGATAAACATGATGTTGAGTTGGTTGAGTGGACTGAACCTATTATGGATCACAATAACTTTCCAATTATATATCAGAGAGAATGGGTGTTTGATATTTTAGAACACAATGAGATAGATTACGACCAAGTATTGATTATTGATGCAGATACTATAGTTCATCCTGATTGTCCTAACTTCTTTGAGAGAACTAACCACGAATATACTGCTGTAGTTAACAATGGTTGTTTCGAATGGGTTACAAGAAGTATAAATGCTTGGGGACACTTTATGTTTCCTGACGCAGATAAACCAAAAGTGTGGGAGTATTTCAATACAGGTTTTATTATAGCTAATAAGAAACACAAACCATTCTTCAAGACAATACAAGACTTTTACTTAGAGAATGTAGAAAGACTATATGAGATTAGAAACAATGAGAAGTATGAGAACTTAGCAATACCTGGCGTAGGACAAACTTGTGTGAACTTCTTGGTAAAACAACACGACATAAAGATGACTTATTTACCTGAGAGATTCAACTTAACAGATTTATTTAGAAAGAATATGTTACACATACCAGGTCATAATGATTGGTCTAAGGATGAGTTAATATACAAAGATACAGGATATATTTTTCACTTCAATGCTATACCAAAGAATGAAAGACACGCAGAGTATTGGATGGAAAGAACTTATAAGGAGTGGTACGAATGATAATAGGAATAGTTGGACAAGGTTATGTGGGAACTGCAATCAAGGTTGGGTTTGAACCACATTATAAGGTAGAAACATATGATAAACACATAGATTCTAAATCTACGTGTTCGTTATCAAAATTAGTTGTGAAGTCAGATGTTATATTTGTATGTGTTCCAACACCGATGAATCAAGATGGAACTTGCCATACAGACATAGTTGAAAGTGTTGTGAAAGAAATAGATGAGATAACTTCTGTTTCATCGAGTATAAAACCAACCATAGTTATTAAATCTACAGTTCCACCAGGAACTACAGATATGCTACATAAGAAATATAAAAACATTGATGTTATATTCAATCCAGAGTTTCTTACAGAGATAAACTTTATAGAAGATTTTAAGAATCAGAGTAGGATTATATTGGGTGGTGTTCGTAGAGGAACAAGTTTATTAAGACAAGTATATAGTAAAGTATTTCCACACGCAACGATTGTAAAGACAAATGCAAAGTATGCAGAAACCGTAAAGTATTTCATCAACTGTTTCTTAGGAACTAAAGTATCATTTGCTAATGAGATGAAGATGTTGTGTGATGAGATAGATATTGATTATGATAAGGTTGTAGAGTATGCAACATATGATGAGAGACTTGGTAAATCACATTGGGCTGTTCCAGGTCCTGATGGTGAGTTAGGATTTGGTGGGCATTGTTTACCAAAAGATATATCAGCAATAGTAAATGGTTACGATGATATGAAACTACTACAAGCAGTATTAGAAGTCAACGATAGGGTAAGAAAAAATAGAGATTGGGAAGACATGAAAGGTAGAGCAGTTATATGAAGGTAGCATACTTTACAGAGATGGGGTGGGAAGGTAAGATAGATAGAACAACCCATAACAATATGAGAACAGAGTTTGCGTGGATGAGTTCACTCAATGCTGACCATTATCATATTGGTTCAGAGTTAACTCAAGACTATGATTTAGGTGTTGTTATTATTCCTAAGACAAATCCAGATATAAACCTTGATAGGATAAAACAACATTGTAAGAAGATAGCTATTCAACAAGAAGGACCTCATTGGTATTTTCAAGATTATTCAATAACACACCAATTTCATTTTCACAATCACTTGATGGAAGCTGATTATATCTTCGTACACAATGAAAGTGATAAGAAATATTACAGAGGCATTACAAGTAAGCCTGTATTTGTGATGAGGAGTTTAATGTTAACTGATGGTTTACTACCAAGAAGTGAATCAGGTGGTGATGTTATTATTGGTGGTAACTTTGTTAGTTGGTATGGCGGGTTTGATTCGTATATGGTAGCAAGTGTATTTCAACCAGAAGCTCAAATCTATGCACCATCAATGGGTAGGAAACAAAAGTTGGAAAGTCAAATAGAAGATATAAACTATTTACAATATCAGTTTTGGAAAGATTGGATAAACACACTATCTCAGTTTCATGTAGGTATTCATTTAATGAGGACACACGCTGCTGGAACATTTGCTATGAACTGTGCTTGGCATGGTATTCCTTGTATTGGTTACAAAGGATTAGATACACAAGAGATATGTCATCCTAACTTAACTGTAGACTTAGGTGATTTACACAAAGCTCGTGAGTTAGCAGTCAGATTAAAAGAGGAAGATGGTTTCTATGATGAGTGTTCTAAGATGGCTAGAGATAGGTGGGAAGAAGAATATTCAGAGGAACATTATCTCAGCCGTTGGAATAAGTTTTGGAGTAAACAATGAGAGCATTAGTTACAGGTGGAGCTGGTTTTGTTGGAACTAATCTAATAAAGAGATTAAGTAACAATAACCACGTAGAGTATCGTGAGAACATAATAGCTTCAGTAGATAACTACTCTACAGGTTTAGCAGAGAATGAGATAAATTGTCCTGGTGTAAGATACTTTGGTGGAGACATATCTAAGATAACAGACTATTCTGATATGATAGAAGATTGTGATGTGATATTTCACTTGGCTGCTAGAGCAAGAATACAACCATCATTCAAAACACCAACACAATCTTTTGAAAGTAATGTTGTTGGAACACAAAATATTTTAGAGTGGGCTAGACAGAATGGAAATATACCTGTAGTTTATGCTGGTTCATCATCAAAGCATGGAGACATATATTCTAATCCATACACATTTACAAAGTGGCAAGGTGAACAACTATGTGAGATGTATTCTAAGGTGTATGATTTACCTGTTACGATATGTAGATTTTATAATGTTTATGGACCACATCAACTTACAGAGGGTGATTACTGTACAGTTCTTGGTATATTTGAAAGTTTATATAAAATGAATAAACCATTAACGATTACAAGTGATGGTGAACAAAGAAGAGACTTTACTCACGTAGAAGATATTGTAGATTGTTTGGTTGAATGTTATGGGTTAAATAAAGGATTTAATGAGTTTGAGTTAGGTAGAGGTAAGAACTATTCTATCAATGAGATAGCAGATTGTTTTGGTGAAGATTATCCAAGAGAGTATATCAATGAGTGGAAAGGTGAAATGAGAGATACATTGTGTACAGATACAAAAGCTAGAGATTTGTTAGGTTGGAAACCAACAAGAGATATAATAGAATATATTAAGAAAACCAATGGATAAAACATTATTAGTAACAAATGGGTGTAGTTGGGTTTATGGTGATAAGTTAGAAAAACCTGAAGAACAAAACTTTACTAGATTACTTGGAAATAGTATGTTCAAGCAATCGTGTAACTTGGCTATCAAGAAAGGTTCTAACAGTAGAATATCAAGGACAACGATACATTGGTTATTAGAAAACAAAGATAGGTGGGATGACATATTCATGTTGATTGGTTGGACTGGCGCAGTCGATAGGCCAGAGTTCTACAGTCCATTTCAAAAACAATGGAGACCAATAAATAATTGGAATATAAAAGGTGATGAATACATAAAGACAGAAGAAGAGAGACAAGATAGAGATATGGCTGAAGCATATTATAGTTTACATTGGTCTGAATTAGCATCATTTTGGGATTACTATAGTAATGTATTACTTTTACAGAACTTTCTAAAGTCTAATAATATTGATTATTACTTCTTTCGTTCTTTTGCATTTGAAGATCCATACACAAGACAACATTATGGTTACAATAGTGTTGTTCAAGCAGGTTTAGATGTTTTGAAAGGTCTTAACCCATTTCTATCACACACATCTAAACACGAATATTCTGATGAAGAGATTTGGAATACTCATGTTAAACAAGAAGGTATACCTAAAAATTGGGCTGATGTGATTGACTTAGAATTGTTTCCATCATTTATAAATTATAACAAAACATTTCAATATCACATTCAAGACAACAAGAGAAGTGATGGAATGACATTCAGAGAAATATATCCAACACACCCAAATAAAGACGAACATAGGATTTGGGCAAAACAATTACAAAAAGAAATAGAGGAACTTTAATGGAAAAGATTAGTTTTATCATACCGAGCAGAGATAATCTAAAATATCTCAAGTGGGCATATGAGGGATTAAGAAAGAACTGTAGCCAAGAACATCAGATTTGTATGGCTGACGATGCATCAACTGATGGAACTTGGGAGTGGATGGTTGAAGAACAAAAGAAGAATAAGAACCTATCCATATACAGAAATGAAGGGCCAGATAGATTAGGTTTGACTGTACTGTATGATTACTTAGCAGAAGAGTTAGCAACAAATGATGTTATTATGTTCTTCCACGCTGATATGTATCCGTCTAAAGATATGGATAAGAAGATATTGAATAGATTAGAGAGGGGAACTGTGGTTAGTGCTACAAGAATAGAACCACCACTACATCCTGATGGACCAGAGAAGATAATATCACCATTAGGATTTGAGCCCGAAGAGTTTGATGAAGAGAAGTTTGATAAAGATGTAGAACTATACACAAAAAGTGAATACACAGATGGAGTATTTGCGCCATGGGCAATACACAAAGAAGATTACTTTGATGTGAACGGACACGACCAACTATTCATTCCACAATCAAGAGAAGATTCAGACATATTTAATAGGTTCTACCTAAATGGATATCAGTTCAGACAGATATGGGATGGTTTTGTATATCATCTTACAAGTCGTGGTAGTAGATTCAGAGATGGTGTTGGTAAAGATAGTGAAGAATGGAAATATTCTAACAGTAGGAACATGAGAAACTTCATTCGTAAGTGGGGTGCAACACCAATGCATGATGCTATGATGAAACCAATTGTGTTACCTAAGTATGACATTGGATTGGTTGTAGAGAATTGTAACACAGAATTGTTAGGGGCATTAGAACCCTGGTGTAGTCATATCTATGGAGATTGGGTAGGACACAAAGGACATGGTGTGAATCAGTATGTAGAGGAAGAGCAAAAGAATACTGAATATGATTTAAAGAAGAAAATGCGTACACTTCACCTTGAGCCAGAGAATGATGTGGTTGTAAGATTTGATGCTAATAAAATTACAAATGAGAATATAAACTTTGTATCTCAAATGCCTATGATATTACAAGAACAAGAAGAGATAGGTGCTTTTCAGCATGACATATTTAAAGTAGAGATACGTAAGTTAGAACATAAGACTAAAGAGTTGATTAAATCTAGACCGTTAAAAAGTTATGGTTTCAAGCTATGACATACTACTTATTATTGGAAGACTCTCACGTTGAGATAGGTGAAGAGAGTCTTGGCAAGTTTTGGCCGAGTGATGGATTTACAGCACTATTTAACATTATCAACAACAATCCAAATATGTTAACAGAAATAAAAATAAAGACAGACCAAAACGTAGACTTAACAGTAACAGAGTTTGTAGACACTTTAGAATCTTTAAAGATAGAAAAGAGAAATGTATAAAGCATTAGTAACAAGTGGATGTAGTTTCAGTTTGTATGACCCAAGTGATGAAGGTCATCCATATGGCTGGCCTTACTTTTTACAACAAAAACTTTTATCGGATGGTACTCTACCCGAAGACTTTAGTTCATTTCATAGAGGTTTAGGTGGTAATGGTAATTTGTTAATAGCTAGAAATACTATGGAAGCCCTTAACCGACTATTAA
>Ga0209091_10002339_pt1 | contig 16051 bp, 17 predicted proteins | sample ArcticOcean_MG_C_6_FD_187438 | JGI IMG/M metagenome (GOLD analysis project Ga0209091, IMG submission 187438) | Marine microbial communities from western Arctic Ocean - ArcticOcean_MG_CB8_128 (SPAdes) (version 2) | ecosystem: Environmental > Aquatic > Marine > Oceanic | place: Arctic Ocean...
TTAAACAAGCTATTATTTTAACCAATCGCAGAAGGCATTCTGATAGTAAAAATAGTTGGTCTGAGTATTGGACTTTACCATCTAGGTGTGTAGAAGCTTTAATTAATTGTCATTTAAATATTCAATCAACTACTAATAAAAGTAATTTAGATAAATTATTTAATGAAATAATTACTTTACACCAAGATAAAAATAAAAGTAGAGAGTTATGGTGGTTAGCAAAAGGATATTTTATGATAGAACAATTAGATAAGGCTCATGAATGTCAAAAATTAGCTCAATTAGAAATCTATACAAAATCAGAACGTATCCGAGATAAAAAAATTCGAGAAGAATATTTAACTCTCCCACCATTACATAAAGAAATTTTTGTTAAACTCACAAAAGACAAAGTTTCTAAAGAAAAGCAAAAAAAAGTATCACAAGCAATAAATATAGATCTTAATATTTTTAAATTTTGTCCTAGTTGCGGATTTAATAATGATAGTGCATTTAAATTTTGCCCTAGTTGTGGAGGCGCATTATCCAAATCTTAATTAAGTTTTAGCATGCAGACTAATATATTTGTAACAGATATTGTAGGCTACAGTAAACTAACTGGTGATGATCAAAAACTTGCCTTAGAACTTTTAAATGAGCACGATGATATAATCGAACCTATTATAAAGCGATATAATGGGATAATTGTAAAAAGAATTGGCGACGCAATCATAGCCACTTATGATTGTTCAAAAGAAATGATTCAAAGTTCTGTTGAAATACAGCAACATCTTAAAAATAGAAATAATCGTAATACTAAAAATAGACACCTTCTTTTAAGAATTGGGCTACATTTTGGCGATGTAATAATGCAAAACAGTGAATTATATGGAGAAGGTTATTCAATAGCCTCAAATATAGAGCCTATATGTAAATATGGAGGTATTTCTATTAGTGATTCATTATATAAACAGGTAAATGAAAATAATGAACTCATTGTTCTAGGAATAAAAAATCATTTTTTTATTAGGCCCATTGCACATTTTACATTTAAAAATAGTAATAAATCTATATTGATTTATAATTTATATTTAAATTTATTAGATTGGTATGAAGACCCATTTAATAAAGCATATTTATATTTATCTAAACAAGGAGTTTCAGCAACTTTATACGAGCCGTACAAACGAAATAAAAAATTCAATTTTGAACAGTCTTGTGCTATTGCAAATCAATTTAATAATAAGAATAATATTTCATATGCTGTTTATCATTACAAAATGTGCATTGATTATGGTGAAGATAAAAATATAAATAGATTAAATTTATTTATTTTAAAAATATTTAGTGAATGCGGATTAGCTAGGCTGGTAAATCGTGTGATTAAGGAACTAAATTTTAAAGATGATAATTTATTATATTTAGTTAAAGGTATCAATTTATTTAATGAAGATAAATGGGATGAAGCATATGAACTTTTTTCTATAGTTGTAGATGCCAATATAATAATATCAGATAGTAAACCCAGTAATGTAGATATTAGTAATATTGATGCAATATATTATATAATTTTAATTAAATACGATAAAGATAAAATATATACACTTAATTTAATACAATCTTTATTAGCTACTATTAATAACCAACAGCATATTAACATACTTACTTTAATCCAAAATATTTTAGAGGGTAGACTAAATGATATAGAAAGTTCATATATTCAATTTGAAAAAGATAAATTGTTTGACTCAACAGATCATAAGTTTTTATTGTTTGTATATTTTATAGTAATCCAATTATATACCAAAAATAATAAATTAGATAAGGCTTTATTTTTTCAAAATAAAGCAATGAAAAGCATAGAATTTTTAAGTAATAAAATATTTGGGTTTCAATTAAAAAAACTTTTTAATAAAAATCCATTATTACATAAAAAACTTTCAGAACCATTAGAGATGGATTTTATTGAAGAAGTTGAAGGTTTAGATGATCTGGATATAGACATAGACGATTTAATAAAAGCAAAACAAGATAATGAACAATCTTGTGCTGGATGTGGATTAGAAAATAAATTAGAATTTAAATTTTGTGTTTCATGCGGAGCAAGTTTAGTATGAATATCAAATTTACTATTGAATATAAAGGTACTAATTATCATGGATGGCAAATCCAAAAAAATGATGAGAGTATTCAAGGCCATTTAAAAAAAGCATTTAAAATTGTTTTACCATCTGAATATATTAATATTATTGGTTCAGGAAGAACGGACGCCGGTGTACATTCCCTAGGGCAAGTTGCTAGTATAAAACTTAGTCAACAGACTAATTTAGATAAACTATTTTATTCTATTAATGGTATTATAAATAATGATATTTATATAAAAGATTATCAAATTATTGATGATAAATTTAATGCAAGGTTTTCTGCAAAATCACGGAGCTACAAATATTATATTTCAAAAAATTTCTCCCCTTTTCGTAATGATATATCGTGGCTTATAAATGATGAAATAAATTTTAATTTATTACAAGAATCTGCCGCATATTTGAACGGCGAGCATGATTTTACTTCATTTAGCAAAAATAATATTGATATTAAAAATAAAAAATGTTTCATCTATGAATCAGCTTGGGAAGATACAGGAAATAGCTTAATTTACAGTATAAAAGCAAATCGTTTTTTGCATCATATGGTACGTTTTATAGTTGGCACATCAATTAAGGTTTGTAAATCAAAAATTAAATTAAATCATTTTATTGATATGTTAAATAATGACTCTATTTCAGACGCCTACTGTGCACCAGCTAAAGGTTTATTTTTAAATGAGGTTTTATATGATTAATAGAATACTAATTATTTTTATTTTTATTTTATTTATTTTATTACCATTATCCACTAATATTTTTACTGATATAGAAATAAAAAAAGGTAATGCTTTTAAATCTTTAAGAAATATAGAGCCAATCCGAAATAATTTTTCAGAAGCAATTAATAAGGTTTCAAGAAGTGTTGTAGGTATCTCAGCTTTTATTGAGGATAAAGAAGAATACCCTTGGGAGATTAAAGATGGAATTTTTTATCCACATAGGGAAAAAATAAATCAAATTAAAAATTTAGGATCAGGATTAATATATAGTAATAATGGATATATTATTACAAACACACATGTTATTCAGAATTCGAATAAAATTTTTGTCACTTTATCAGGAGGGCAGCAAATTCCAGCTAAGATTGTTGGTCAAGATAGTTTAACAGACATAGCATTACTTAAAATTAATATATTAGATTTACCTGTGGCAGCTTTAGGTTCTCCTAATAATTTAGTTGTAGGAGATTGGGTTATTGCACTAGGAAACCCTCTAGGATTATTTGATTTATCATTTCAGCCAATAGCAACTATTGGCATAGTTAGCGGATTAAATATAGATTTTGGAATTAAGGATAATGGTTATGTATATAAAAATATGATACAGACTGATGCTTCTATAAATGAGGGGAATAGTGGAGGTCCTTTAATTAATTCAAATGGAGAAGTTATAGGTCTTAATACTTTTATTATGACAGGTTCTAATAATAACCAAGGTTCTATTGGGATTGGTTTTTCAATACCTATTGATCAAGTAACTAGAATTGCGCATGATTTAATTTTATATGGTGAGGTTAAAAGAACATATAAAACAGGACTAACTTTAAAACCTACTAATGAACATCTAATTAATTATTTAAAAATACCCTTTAATTATGGGCTAGTTATTACTGATATAGAAAAAAAATCTTCTGCTATGCAATCAAAATTAAAGATTGGTGATGTTATTTTTAAAGTTGATGATATGATAATTAATTCCAATCAAGATTTTATAAATGTTAATCGTGATAATTTAAGGAAATCAGGAGATATAATAAATTTAGAAGTATGGCGAAACGATAGTTTGTATTATTTTGAATTAGAATTATAAAATTAAATATAATGGAGATATAAATGATAGATAGATATTCAACAGAACAAATGAAACATATATGGTCTGATGAAAACAAATTTAGAGTTTGGCTGAAAGTAGAGTTAGCAGTTACAGAAGTTTTATCTGAAGATGGTATAGTACCTAAAAAAGATTTAGAAACCATTAAATCAAAAGCAGCGTTTTCTGTAGAACGCATTCTTGAAATTGAAGAAGAAACACATCATGATGTTATTGCATTTTTAACTAATTTGTCAGAAAATATTGGTCCATCAGCAAGATTTATACATTTAGGAATGACTTCATCAGATTTACTTGATACTTCTCTTGCATTATTATGTAAAGAATCTGGTGAAATTATTATGGATAGATTAAAAAAATTCCATATTTTGCTTAGAGAATTAGCTGTAAAATATAAAGACACTTTTCAAATAGGGCGTTCTCATGGAGTGCATGCTGAACCTATTACATTTGGACTAAAGATTGCGCTATGGAGTGAAGAAATTAAAAGGCATATAGAACGGTTTCAAAATTCAATAGAGGATATAAAGTATGGTAAAATTTCAGGCGCAGTTGGGACATACCAACATTTAGACCCTAGTGTTGAGATGAGAACATGTAAAAAATTAGGTCTAAATGCTTCCACAGTATCTAACCAAGTAGTCCAAAGAGATCATCATGCTCAATTTTTAACTTCTATAGCCTTAATTGGCTGTACTATAGAAAAAATATCTATTGAAATCAGACATTTACAGAGGACAGAAGTATTAGAAGTAGAAGAATTTTTTTCAAAGGGCCAAAAAGGATCGTCTGCTATGCCACATAAAAGAAACCCAATTATTACTGAAAGATTAACAGGGTTTGCTAGGTTATTAAGATCAAATTCAATGGCAGCCATGGAAAACGTTGCTTTATGGCATGAGCGTGACATATCTCATTCTTCAGTTGAAAGAATTATTATTCCAGATTCTACTACATTAATGGATTATATGCTGATCAAACTACAGAAATTATTTGAAAATTTAATAGTTTATCCTGAGAATATGATGAAAAATTTAAATTTAACAAATGGTTTAATCTTTAGCCAAGAAGTATTATTATTATTAATTAAAAAGGGTTTATCTCGTGAAAAAGCATATAAATTAGTTCAAAAAAATGCAATGCAGGTATGGACAGAAAAAAAAGATTTTAAACAATTATTAAAATTAGATGCAGATATATTAAATTTAATAAGTACAGATGAAATTGATTCTTTGTTTGATTTAGATAAAATACTAATTAATATTAACAAAATTTTTGAAAGATTAGGGTTGAATGAAAAATATAATTAAAGACCAATTAAAGCATACTTTAGAAAAATCTAAACTTAAGCCTACTGGTAAACATTATAAGGGTAAAGTTAGAGATAATTATTATTTAAATGAAGAAATCCTTATGGTAACTAGTGATCGTATTTCAGCATTTGATCATGTTTTAGGAACAATTCCTTTTAAGGGACAAATATTGACTGAGATTGCTTCCTTTTGGTTTAATAAAACAAAAGATATTGTTCCTAATCATTATATTAACACAATAGACCCTCAAGTCTTGCTTGTTAAAGAGGCTAAGCCATTACCAGTAGAAGTCATTGTACGTAAATATATTACAGGTAGTCTATGGCGTGATTATGAAAAATCTAAGCATCATGTATATGAAGTAGATTTTGGGAGCAATTTACAAAAAAATCAAAAGTTTTTGAAACCAATTATAACACCTTCTACAAAAGAGGATTATGGTAAGCATGACCAACCAATTTCTAGAAGATTAATTCTTGAAAACAAATTAGTTGATAGAGATATTTATACACTAGCAGAAGAATATGCATTAAAATTATTTTCTGAAGGAGAAAAGTGGGCAGATAAACAAGGGCTAATTTTAGTAGACACAAAATATGAATTTGGAATTATAAATAATGAGTTAATTGTCATTGATGAAATACACACACCTGACTCGAGTAGATATTGGATAAAAAATGAATATGAAAGTCGTTTTAAAAATAATCAGAATCAATTGATGCTAGATAAAGAGAATGTTAGACAATGGCTTATTAATAAAGGTTTTTCAGGTGAAGGAATACCACCAAAATTAGATGATGATATTAGAATATTATTATCTGAAAAATATATAGAATTATATAATATTTTGACAGGGAAGACTTTTTCTCCTTCTAAAGGGGATGTAAATGTAAGGATTAAAAATAATCTAAATAATGCTGGTTACCAATTATGAAAGTAAAAAAATATTTACCTAGCCTTTTAACAATTTGTAATTTATTTTTAGGTTACTTATCTATTTTATATATACAGAAAGGTGCTGATTATTTTACACTTGCTTGTTATTTAATTATACTCGCTTCTGCATTTGACGCATTTGATGGGAAGCTAGCTCGGCGCATTGGATTATCATCAAAGTTTGGTAAAGAAATTGATTCATTAGCAGACTTAATTTCTTTTTGTCTTGCCCCATCAATATTAATATTTAATATTTTTTTTATATCAACAAGTCTTCCATTCCTATATTTAGCTTTCATTAGTGCTTTACCAGTAATTATGGGGGCAATTCGTTTAGCTCGTTTTAATTTAGAAGAAACAGATAAAAAATATTTTATTGGTTTGCCCAGTCCAGCTTTAGCAATTACTATTTGTGCTATAGTTTTAATGCATCAAAAATTAGCATTTTTATTAACAAATTATTTGGGATATAATATTTTTTCTTCTAATATTATTTTACCAATAGTTATTTTATTGTCTTTTTTAATGATTGGAAAAATTCGGTTTTCAAAATTTCCATTATTTACATTTAGACATAGTGCTCAAAACTCTATTAGACTAGGTTCATTAATATTTGCAATTATTCTTTTCTTATTATCAATTATTATTGGATTACAACATTATATGTTATTTATACTTTCTACTTATTATATAATAAGTAATATTATATTTCATTTTATAAATAATAGTATCAGATTAAATGAACTAAAGACAAAAATAAAAAAGAGAAAATTATGAAAGCAAAAATATATATAAATTATAAAGAGGGAATATTAGATCCAGAAGGAGCAACAGTTAGTAAAGCTCTTAAATCTATTGGGATTAATGGAATTACTGAATTGTTGATTGGTAAGTGTATTGAAATGAGTTTTGATAATCAGACAAAAGAACAGGCGATTAAAATCGTAGAAGATTCATGTACTAAGTTATTAGCTAATCCAAATACTGAAGTCTTTCAATATAAAATTATAGAAGATTAATTATGAAATTTGCAATTATAGTATTTCCTGGTTCAAATTGTGATTATGATGCTTATTATGTTATTAGTAAACATTTAAAAGCAAAAGTTGATTTTATTTGGCACAAAGAATCTGATCTTAAGGATTATGATTGTATTATTATCCCTGGTGGTTTTTCTTATGGTGATTATTTGAGGGCTGGAGCAATTGCTCAATTTTCTAGAATTATGGATGCAATTAAAGTAGAAGCAAAAAAGGGTAAATCAATTATTGGTATATGTAATGGTTTTCAGATTTTAGTTGAGTCTAGATTATTACCAGGGGCATTAATCACAAATAACACAACACGTTTCATTAGTAAAAAGATTAAACTTAAAGTAACTAATAGTAATTCTTTGTTTACTAAAAATTATCAAATCAATGAAGAAATTGAAATGCCAATAGCACATAAGCAAGGCAATTATTATGCTAATAAAGATCTAATAGATAGATTAGAAGATAATAATCAAATAGCATTTAAATATATAAAAAATCCAAATGGGTCTAGCGGTGATATAGCCGGTATATTAAATAAAAATAAAAATATTTTAGGTATGATGCCACATCCTGAAAGAGCAGCTGAACTATTATTGGGCGAATGTAGAGGAGTAGAAATTTTTAGATCAATGCTTCATCAAGTTTTATGATAGGGACATGGGAACTTATATTAGTAATTCTTGTCGTATTAGTACTATTTGGAGCCAATAAAATACCTGAATTTGTAAAGAGCTTAACACAAAGTATGAATGAGTTCAAGAAAGCAGCCTCAGATATTAAAGATGATAACATAAAAAATTCATGAAAGATTGCATATGTCTAATGAATCAATACTTAATTTAATAAATAAATTTGATAAATCGTATAGCTCACTAAACAAAAGTTTGAATTGTTTTACCTATAACATAAGTAATTACGCTAAATCTAATTTATCGAAAGTTCATGATAATAATAAGTTACAGGGTAAATTAATTGCTATTAAAGATAATATCAATATTAAAGGCTATGCAATAAGTTGCACTTCAAATATTTTAAAAAATAATAAAGCATTATATAATGCAACTGTAATTGATAAGATTAATAATGCAAGTGGCTCAATTGTTGCTCAAACAAATATGGATGAGTTTGCAATGGGGTCTTCAAATGAATACTCAAGTTTTGGTTCTGTTTCAAATCCACATAACCTTGATAAGGTTTCTGGTGGTTCTAGCGGTGGCTCTGCAGCTGCAGTTGCATGTAATGCTATAGATATAGCTTTAGGAAGTGATACAGGAGGGTCAGTTAGACAGCCAGCATCATTCTGTGGTGTATATGGTTTTAAGCCAACTTATGGAAGAATATCACGATATGGTCTTACAGCTTTTGGATCTTCACTAGATCAAATTGGAATTTTTTCAAAAAATACTAAAGATATTGTAAATATGTTTGAAACAATTAGTGGGCATGATATTAATGATTCAACTTCTTCTAATAAGCCTTTATATAAAAATGAAAGTATCAATCCTAAAACCTTAAAGATAGGTTATAGTGAAGATTTATTTAATCAATTAGAACCAGAGATGAAAAATAAATTTATGGATCTAATAAATTTTTTAAACAAATCAGGTGCAAAAGTCTATAATATAAAGATTAAAAATTTAGATTTAGCAATTCCAACCTATTATATAATTTCTGCAGCTGAGGCTTCATCCAATTTAGCTAGATTTGATGGGGTTAGGTATGGAATGAGAAATAATTCTAAAAGTATGGAAAAACTATTTCATGAGACGAGATCTAAATTTTTAGGAGACGAAGTTAAAAGACGGATTTTATTAGGGACATATGTATTATCTGCTGGATATTACGATGAATATTATCAAAAAGCTTTAAAAGTTAGAAGATTAATTACAGATGATTTAGTTAATTATTTTAATGATGTAGATCTTTTGCTAATGCCGACGACACCAACTACAGCCTTTTCTAAAGGTGAAAAAATAGGACAAACTATGGATATGTATTTATCTGATATCTTTACAGTTCCCATAAGCTTAGCAGGGCTACCATCACTAAATCTACCTCTTGGAGATTGTAATAAAATGCCTTTTGGAATACAAATATCAGGAAATTATTTTAATGAGAATAATATCCTATCTTTAAGTAATTTTATTGAATCAAAATTTTTAAAATAAAGGAAACTTTATGTCTGGGCACAGTAAATGGTCTACTATTAAAAGAAAAAAAGGGGCTAAAGATGCAAAGCGAGGTGCAATTTTTACTATACTAGCAAAAGATATAGCCTTAGCAGCACGAGATGGTGGTGGTGATGTTAATATGAATGCAGTATTAAGACTTGCAGTTAAAAAAGCTAAAGCTTCAAATATGCCAAATGATAATATAGATAGAGCAATTAAAAAAGGTACTGGAGATTTACCAGGACAAAAATATGAAAGTTATATTTATGAAGGGTATGGTCCATATGGAGTTGCATTATTAATGGAAGTTTTTTCAGATAATAAAAATAGGACTGTACCTGAAATCCGCCATTTATTAACTAAACATAATGGGAAATTAGGGGCATCTGGTTGCGTTAATTGGATGTTTGAAAAAAAAGGAATTATTTTAATTAATAAATTAGATTTAGATGAAGAAAATTTACTAGAAGACTTAGTCAACTTAGATATTGAAAATTTTGATGATTTAGCAGATGCTTTTGAAATATCTATTGAGCCAGATAATTTTAATAAAATAATTGATTCACTAGAAAAAAAGGACTATAATGTCGAGGGAAATATTCAATTAATACCTATCAACACAGTTGATTTGAGCGATGATGAGTTATATAAAGTGATTAATTTAATTGAAATATTAGAGGAGCATGATGATATTCAAAAAGTATATGCAAATTTAAGTTGAATATTTTAGGTATAGACCCAGGTCTTGGAACGACAGGCTTTGGATTAATTTCAAGTACTGGAAATTCTATGAAATTAATAGAATATGGCACAATTAAAACTTCTACAAAAGATAGTTTGCCTTTGAGATTAAAAATAATTTTTGAAGGTATTAATAAAATAATTTTAGAACATAAGCCCTCTGTTTTTTCAATAGAACAGATATTTTATAGCAATAATGTCAAATCATCTTTATTATTAGGGCATGCACGTGGTACCGCGATTGCTGCTGCTGCTATAAAAGATATTATTGTATATGAATATTCTGCAAAAAAAGTAAAGCAGTCTGTAACAGGGAATGGTAATGCTCATAAGGATCAAGTGAAATTTATGGTTAAAAATTTATTAAAACTAAAAGAAGCCCCTAAATCACACGATGCTTCAGATGCTCTAGCTATTGCGATTTGCTATCTTTTTCATAATCAAATAGGAAGAATATGATTGTACAAATAACTGGGATATTAATTAATAAGAAAATAGAAGAAATAATTATTGATGCAAACGGTATTGGATATTTATGTAGTATATCTAATAACACATATAATGAATTGCCTGATATAGGGAAGATGTTTACTATTTTAACATATTTAAATATTTCTGAAAATAAACATAGTCTTTATGGTTTCTATTCTAATCAAGAAAGGAATTTATTTAAAATGTTAATTAAAGTTTCTGGCATTGGTCCTAAAATAGGCATGCAATTATTATCAAATGCAGACTCAAAGAAATTTGAGAAAATGATTATTAATAGTGATGTCACAATGTTATCAACTTTACCAGGAATAGGGCCTAAAACTGCTAAAAGATTAATTATTGAATTAAAAGATAAGTTTACTAAAGTTGAAAAAGATGACATACCTTCAGATGAGATGCCAAATAGTTATCGCGATGCTCATCAGGCTCTAATTAATTTAGGATATCATTCAAAAAGTATTGAAAAAATTATTATTGAAATAACACAATCAAATATAGATATTAGTGTAGAAGATTTAATTAAAGAATGTTTAAAGGAACTACGATGAAATATACCTCTCTCTTTGAAGAACATAAAAAATTAAATGCTAAAATAGTACCTTTTGCCGGCTATCAGATGCCAGTTACATATAAAAAAATTATAGAAGAATATGATGCGGTAAGAAATAATTGTGGTGTATTTGATGTGTCACATATGGGGCCACTTAAAATTACTGGTAGCAGTTCAGAATTTTTTCTTCAAAAAATGACATTGAATAATATAAAGAAATTAGATAATTATGAAGCACAGTATTCTGCTATGTGCAATTTAGAAGGTGGGTTAATCGATGATTTAATTATTTTTAAAATTTCTAAAATCGAATATATTGTCATTGTTAATGCATCTAATAAAGAAACTGTTATAGAATGGATGCAACATAATAATTTAGAAGATATAAACATTCAAGATATGAATCAAGATTATTCACTTATTGCATTACAGGGACCAAATAGCAAAAATTATATTAATAAAATAACCAATAATCCTATTAATATTGAATTTTATAAATTACAAAAAATAAAATTATTAGATGAAGATATAATCCTAAGTAGGACAGGGTATACAGGAGAGCTAGGTTATGAAATTTTAGGTAAACATAATAGTATTAAAAAAATTTGGAAGTATTTCACCAACAATAAAGTGCAACCTGCAGGTTTAGCTGTTAGAGATGTATTAAGAATGGAAATGAAATATTGTTTATATGGTAATGATATAAATACTAAAACAAACCCATTAGAAGCAGGGCTATCTTGGATTATTGATTTTTCAAAAAATGATTTTATTGGTAAGGATAAATTATTAGATATAAAAAAAATAGGTTGTAAACAGAAATTAGTAGGATTTTTAATGCTAGGAAAAGCAATACCTAGATATAACTATAGTATATATTTAGATAATAATAAAATTGGTAGAGTTACTAGTGGGACATTTTCGCCTTCACTCTCTTCTGGGATTGGGTTAGCGTATATAAATAAAGGATGCAGTAAAATTGGAACAAAAATTTTAGTAAAAATAAGAGATAATTTTGTAGAAGCAGAGATTGTTCAGACCCCATTTATTAAAAATACATCATTACATAACTAAACATTTATGAATAATTTTAAAAATGAAACAATATCAATTTTACTATTTACAGTATCATTGTTTATTTTTTTAAGCTTATTAACATTTAATACATCAAATAGTATCTACGATTTTTATAATTTATTTTATGAAAATAATAATATATTTTCAAATACTATAACTGGTGCATTAGGATCTAGTGTATCAGCTTTATTACAAAAGAATTTTTTAGGATATGGATCTTTTTCTATATGTAGTATTTTATTTATGTATTCATATATAATATTTACAAGAAAAGATTATAAATTATCAAAGTATAGCTTATTAAGCTTATATCAGCTAGGGTTAGGTTTGTGGGTTAGTATATTTTGTGCCTGGTATTTTGATTCTTTTCCAGAAGCTTCAGGGATGATTGGTTATGTTTTTCATCATTTTTTATCATCTACTATAAGCAGTTTTATTTATTTCTTATTACCAATAGCATTTCTTCTATTACTGCGTGGTATTTTTAATTGGTCAATATATGATTTTATGATATATATAAAACAAAAAATATTAAATATTAAAGGATACAAAAGGAAAGATAAAAATTTAGTTACAGAAGTTTCATATGATGATGAATCTAATATAGATATCCCAGCTATTAATGAGATTAAAATAGATACAACAACAATAGATGAAGGTATGGATAGTATTAATGCTAATGATGATGAAAAAGAAATTATTATTGAAGAGGAACAATCTATTAGTGAGTTAGATATAGATTTAGCAAACAAAGAATATAATGATAAATATAAACTTCCATCATCAAACCTACTAAATGAACCAGTAGAAAGTTTAAATGAATTATCACAAAAACAATTAGAAGAAAAAGGTGAGCAACTAGTCTCTGCATTAAAAACTTTTGGTGTAGAGGGATTGGTTAAGCGTATTACTAGAGGGCCCATTATTACTTTATTTGAAATTGAACCTGCAGATGGAGTTAGAGTAAATAAATTTACAACATTATCAGATGATTTGGCTCGTATTATGCAAGTAAAAAGAATTAGAATTATAGCTCCAATACCTGGAACAAGCTCTGTAGGTATTGAGCTACCAAATGCTAATCCAAAAACAGTATTTCTAAAAACTATTTTAAATTCTGAAGAATATGTGAATTCAGAATCTCCCTTGACAATTGCGATAGGTAAGACTACAACAGGAGGAGCCTACACAATAGACTTGGATAAATTACCTCATTTACTAGTAGCTGGAGCTACGGGAGCAGGAAAATCTGTATGTATTAATACAATAATTATGTCTATTTTATATAAAGCTAAGCCAGATGAAGTAAAATTTGTATTAATTGATCCTAAGAAGTTAGAATTATCTAACTATAAGAAATTAGTGGGTTATCATTTAATAACCTCTCCTAATTTAGATGAGTATGTTATGACTACAGCAGAAAATGCGGTGGGTATATTAAATGCTGCAATTTATGAGATGGAAAAAAGATTTTCTGTATTTGCTGAGGCTGGAGTAAGAAATATTTCTGAATATCATCAAAAATATTTAAAAAATAAAAATTCTATGGAAAAGGTTCCATATGTTGTTGTTTTAATAGATGAGCTAGCAGATTTAATGATGACATCTAGTAGAGCAATTGAAGAACCTATTACAAGGTTAGCACAAAAAGCAAGAGCTGTAGGAATTCATCTAGTAGTAGCTACACAGCGTCCTTCTGTTGATGTAATAACTGGTTTAATTAAATCCAATTTTCCAGCTAGGATATCTTTTCAAGTATCCTCTAGGATAGATTCTAGAACTATTATTGATCAAATGGGAGCAGAAAAATTATTAGGGAACGGTGATATGTTATTTTTAGCTCCTGGTAGTGCATCTCCTATTAGATTACATAATGCTTATATTACATTAGATGAAATTGAAAAGGTATTAAATCATATAAGTAATCAACCAAAACCAGATGAGCTCAAACTTCCAGAAGTTAAAAAATCCTCTATAAATTCTGATAGTTCAATCACAAATATTGATAGTGACGAATTATTAATTGATGCAGCAAAATTAGTTGTAGATACCGGTCAAGCCTCTGTTTCATTATTACAAAGAAGATTTAGAATTGGATATAGTAGAGCTGGTCGTTTAATAGATGAATTAGAATCTCTTGGAATTGTGAGTGGGCATAGTGGCAGTAAGGCTAGAGAAGTTTTAGTTGATCATATTTACTTAGATAGTATTTTTAACCAAGATGATTAAAACAATAATCTATTTATTTTTATTTAGCGTATTATTATCTAAAAATTATACTGATAATTTTTTACCAAATAATCTCTTTAAAATGATAGACTTTTATTATAATCTTGATGGATATGATGAAATTGATTCAGGCATAGGAAGTTTAGTGTTAGGTCCAAATAATTATAAATTAGATTTAGATAATGTCACTATTAGTTCCAATCAGATTGTAACTAAAAGATACGATAAAGAAACAAATCAAATATTTATTGAAAATGCTATTCCTATAATAGATTCAATATTTTTAACATTTTTAAGCAAAGATTTTTTTGAAAAATATACTCAAATTAATGATAGTAGTTTTTATTTTAATTATGAGTTTAATAATTTATCTTCTAATTTAATTTTAAATAGTAATTTAGATTCAATTATATTAGTTCAAATTTTTAATGAACAAATAAAATTTAAAGCATCAGAAATTAAAATTAAAAGTGATTCCATTATTAATATGGATATCTTTAAGATTTTTGAAAAAGATGCTTTTATTTTAGACCTTCGATATTAATTATGAAAATAAAAATATTAATAAACAGCACTCTTAGTATTATTATATCTATTTTTTGCTGCATTATTTTTATTAATAATTTAGATTATAATTTTACTATATATGAAGTTATGCAATCTATTTCCAATCAGTGGGTATATTTACTAATTGCATGTATCTTAATAATATTCAGTGTTTTACTCAGGTCTTTAAGATGGCATTTATTATTTAACAATAAAAATATAAATATTACAAAATATTTATATAGAGCTCAGTTTATAAGTTATTTTATAAACAATATATCACCATTAAGAATTGGAGATTTAGCTAAAAGCTATGTAGTTGCAAAAAATACAGATAATAAAACTAGTTATATCCTAGGTAGTATTGTTATGGAGAGATTTTTAGATATTATTATGATTTTATTATTATTATTTATTCTAATAGGGTATTATGGATTAGATTATTTTAAGATAGATATTTCATTTCCATTTTTTTGGTATATCTTGTTAATCATAATTTTATTAGTACTATTTATTTTTTTTAAAGCTAAAATATTTTTCCCCATAAAAATACAGGATATTCTCAGTGAGGTATGGAATGGTTTTACTGCCATTAAAATTGTTAATCTTTCAACAATTATAGTTTATTCTTTTTTAATATGGTCTATTTATCTTTTGAATATTTATTTAATTCAGTTAATCTTTCCAGAAATTAATTTATCATTATTTGAATGTTTATTTATACTTGTTATATCGTCATTTATTCAAATGATACCAATCGGATTTGGATCAATTGGGATATTTCATATAGGTTTGCAAGGTGCTCTTATTCAATTAAATATTGATAACGATAATAGCTTTATATTTGTTGCCCACTTATATAGTTATATGATTTATACTGTTATTGGTGCTTATTACTTTATGCATGAAAAGAATCTGACTATTAAAAGCTTATATCATGAAATAATTAAAATTTAATTATTAAGCTGACTATATTTTTTTTTATTATTTAAATAATATTTTTTAA
>Ga0209091_10002348_pt1 | contig 16008 bp, 8 predicted proteins | sample ArcticOcean_MG_C_6_FD_187438 | JGI IMG/M metagenome (GOLD analysis project Ga0209091, IMG submission 187438) | Marine microbial communities from western Arctic Ocean - ArcticOcean_MG_CB8_128 (SPAdes) (version 2) | ecosystem: Environmental > Aquatic > Marine > Oceanic | place: Arctic Ocean...
ACCGTTTGTTCTCCGAAGCGCGTTGTTGTTGTTGTTGTTGTTGTTTGCGCTCGCGCTCTTCGCGCATTCGCACGACGTGGACGTTTTCGCGAGGCGCCGGCACGCCGCTCGTATTCGTACTATTACTACTATTATTACTACCGTTGCTCGTACTACTACTTCCTACTTTTTGCGATGCTCCTGAAAACGACGACGAAGCTCGCTCTGGAGTACTGATTCTACTACTATTGCTGTTATTATTAGAGTCAAATCCACCCCCACCGCTACCGATGACGACTGGTAAACTAAACCCGCGTTGTAACCCGTCGATGTCGACGTATCCGTGCGTTTCTAACGCGTACCGTCCAACCCTCGTCGCCGATTCGAACCTCTTCGCTTGCACTGCAGTCGGCACACCATTCGGCCCACACATTCTCGGCAAATATCTCAACGCCACGAACGTCGCGCTCGCGCCTTCGACGAGGTTGTTCCCGAGCAGATACCAAAAGAATAAAAACACAAACGGCAGCCAACTGTTCGGCACTCGAGCGAGACCCCCGAATATCGTCGTTTGTGCGTCTGGACTATTATTACTACTGTTCCTCGAGATATTCCCCACGCACATTGCGTACGTGGCAGATAAAACGCCCGGTCCAGAAATGTTCAACGGTGAGAGTAAATGTCCTTTTCCTGCGAAGAACGGCGCGAAGATGACTGAAAACAACAACGTCCAACAGTTTATGAACACCAGAGTTAAAAGCATTTGCCAAAAGCATCGAAACGAACCTAAACTGCGTTCGAAATCCGAAACGAATCGATAACTGATGTATGCGTTAAACAAGGCGCCAATGAAACCAGAGTTCACGTATAAAAGTGAACTAAACGTGCGGTACCACTGAAATCGAGTGAACACATCGAACGGACAAAACAAAGTTTTCTCGTCCAGTTTGAGCAACACGTTCAACGGTAACGCGAAAAACAAAGAGAAATAAATCAATGATTTCGCAAACAAAGGCGAGGATTGGACGTTTGCTTTCACTTTGAGAAGAAAAGGGTGGAAAGATGCCGTGTTCATCGTTATTTCATGTGCGGTAAGGGTGGTGCGTCGTGTTTCTGAAGATTTGTGTTTGTGTTGTTACCTAATAAATCCCAAAAGAATAAGGCAAAACCGCTTTCAACATCACGTAGTTACAATAAATAACGAATCTAATAACAACACGCTTCCCTGGCGTATCCCCAAATAGAGATGACGTTGTGTCGATGACTCGCGTTTGTCGCTTGTTCTTTTCTCGTCGTCGGCGGCGGCGGCGGGGTCCTATTCGTCATCTCGCTTGTACTACTACTACTACTACTACTACTACTACTACTACTACTACTACTACTACTACTACTACTACTACTATCACTACTACTACTATCGCCGCTGCTATCGCTATCGCTCGTACCGTTAATAGTATTATTATTCATGAATCTTCTCCCTGTGGATGGGTGGAACAAACGTTCGCCGCATGCGCTGGCACCGAGCGCGACGTCGTTCATGATTCGATTTTCGTCATCGTAAATATCAGTAAACTTACTTTCTCCTTCCTTTCCGGCTATGAATTCTTTCAACGAACTCGCTAACGGATGAAACGTAAACGCGGCGATTAAAACCGCGGCGTCCTTCGGCGGCGCTTTCCACGCGAAAACCTCTTTCCCGTTCTGGTCTAAATCAAAACAACGCAATATACCGTCGTCGCCACCACATACCAGGTGTTTCCCGCACGGCTCGATGTCGAATTTCGTTTTCGCATTGGACCGAACGTTCGGTCTTTGAATGTTCGTAAACATCGACTCGTTCGCGTTTGCTCGTAAATCCCAACACAAAATCGAGTTTGATTTCCGAGCGCTCGAAAATAACGCTCTCCCATCCGCGCTGAATTTCAATCTCGTCACGCCGCCTCCCATTTTCCCCGTCTTTTCGTTTTTGTGAGGATTTGTAATCGACAACACGCAACAATCGCTCCCGTTAAACCCATCTCGTAAATCGTACACACAAATACTGTTCCCGTTCTCGTACGAACCGGCGGCAAATATGTTTCCGTCGCTATTCTCGATAAACCCGTTGTATTCGTTCCCGGTGGCAAAACAACTCGTCAGTTTCGATTGCGTGTCAAACCCGACGACTTGGCACTCGTGACCAGGTCTGCTCGTGTCCCAAACGCACACCCCTTTCTCCTCTCTTCTCCCGCCCAACACTTTCCCACCGTTACCGGTAAACGCGCAAGATATCGAGGGCACGAGCTCGTCGTTTCTGTTTTTGATCGAATACGAACATTTTTCTCTCGATGACGACGAAAGTATACTAACACCATCGTCATCATCATCGGACGAAGGGGAAACGTTGAATAATTTCACCCCGGAATCTTTCGCCGCGCACAGCGTCAACAGTGTCTCCCGAACATTCCCCTGCGCCGCGGGATACCAACACGCGTCGTAGTGTGACTTTGGCAGTTTCATTTTCAACGCGCACTTCAACAGCTCATCATCATCACCATCAGAAGACATTCTCATCATTTTCGCGGGCACTTCGTATACTCTCAAAACATCGTCCCCTGCTGTCGTCGAGAGCAATCGAGACCCGTCTCGGGTAAACTCCAAGTTGTGCGTTACGTGTGTCTCTGCTGTTGTTGTTTTTAATGTTGTTGTTGTTGTTCGCGCTAACTTTAACGAACTCGTCTCCCCCGTCGTCACGACGACTTTGTCGACGAATGATTTCGGATGGAGGAGACGAGAACGCATGGTTAAGAACTTTTCTTCAGCGGGAGGAGGACCACCACCATCGTCATCGACAAACCCGCGAGGAGGAGGAGAAAGAGGAGGAGGAGGAGGTCCCGTCATATTCGTTTTTGAAGTAAATAAACTGCAGGACGTATTTCTGAAGAGATTTCTCCATTAGTAATACTAATAATAACACACAACGTAAGAAGTATCTAATAAGTAACAAACGACTTACAAAGAGCACCATCATCGATACATGCCCCCACTGAAAGCGTTTGGCGTGGCGCTCGTGTCCGCGCTCGCTGGAGCGTCCGTGGTGCACAATCTTTACAAACCGGATTTATCCATACATGGGTACGAGAACGAAGAAGAAGAAGAGAAAAAGTAGAGAACAGATTGGTTGTTTTTAGTTTTAGAGCGTACACTTCTTTCGACTCGCGGGAAAGAACTTTCGGGAGAGGATGAGCGAGGGGGAGGGCGTTATTCTCGGCGATGACGATGATGACGACAGGAGGCCACTCGTTGCTGGTTTTGAAAGTGGTGGAGATTACGTCGAAGAAGACCAACCTCCTCCTCCTTCGGCCGACGAGAGAGACGACGAGAATAGGAATACCACCCCCAGAGGTGAGAGACTGCCGAAATGGTTCTCTCCGAAACGATTGCTGTATTTATTTTGCTTAGTTGCGATTGCGTTGTATTTAGATCGAGGCGTGGTTTCGTCCGCGGCGGTAAGCGGGCAACCGCCGGGAGGAAGCGACGAGGACGACGCGAGCAAAGACGAGAAAGGGTACGGATTACAAGGCGAATTTAACGTCGATTACGCCGAGTATGGCGTGTTGCAATCGGTGTTTGTGATTGGTTTACTCGTTGGTGCGCCAATATTTTCAGAGTTGTCGAGAAGTGTCGACGCGTTTACGTTGATCGCTATCGGGTTGGGCGCGTGCGCAGTCGGGGATTTGGGGTGCGCGTTGAGTCCAAATTTTCAGTTCTTGTTGCTTATGCGAATCATCGTTGGCGTTGGTGAGGCAAGTTTTGTAGCTTTAGCGGCGCCTTTTATCGACGACCACGCTCCAAAAGGGATGAGAACGAGATGGTTGAGTTATTTATATTTGTGCGTGCCGTTTGGTGTGGCGTTAGGGGTCGTGTACGGCGGCATCGTCGGGACGTACTTTGGATGGCGTTTTGCATTTTTTGGTAACGCGCTTTTGCTCGTGCCGTTGTTTGCATTTTGCGCGACGAGCGAGCCGATTGATTTGAGAAGGAAAGCGAGTAAGACGAGTGCGGAGCAGCAGCGTGGGCAAAATCAGCGGCAAAAGAAAAACGTCGTCGAAGTGTTCGTGCATGATTCTTTAAAGTTGCTCAGGATTCCAACTTTTTTACTCACGTTGAGTGGTTTTTCGTGGTATTCACTCGTTCTGGGCGTGTTTAGCGCGTGGGGACCAAAAGCAGGGTTTGCGTTGTTTGAATACGAATTGCACACTCGCTCGAACGCGGATACGGCATTAGGGATGGTGACGGTTTTTTGCGGCGTGTTTGGTACGTTACTCGGCGGTATCGGCGTCGACTATTTCGCGCAAAAACGGAAAGAGCGCTTTCAAAATCAATCCTGGAGGAGAGATGGAAGAGAAAGAAGAGCACGAAATTCACCATCGCCGTTGTCTGTGGACCCTTCGGTTGCGGATAATCTCTATTTCAGCGCGTTCTGCTCCTTCTTTGCGTTCATATTCGTTGTGATTTCCTTCTCCTCGACTAACTTTTATGCGTTTCTCTTCTTCCTCGCGGTAGGAGAATCGTTCGCGTTCATGCTCCAAGCGCCGATAAACGCGGTAGTGTTGCGGTCTGTTCCAACTGATAGTCGTCCACTGGCGTGTGCATTGTGCACAGTTGCCGTGCACGTCTTTGGCGACGTACCATCGCCTCCGTTGTTCGGATACTTGCTCGTAAAATCGAACGAAAATTGGCGTTGGGTCATGAAGGTGTTTACGTTGTGTTTCGCGGTGGCCGGCGTCGTTTTCTTCGTTGGCGGAATGATTGCATCCGCGAGTGATAGAAATAATAGATATGATAGCAATACCGATAGTAATGAAGACGAGGAGGAAGGCGAAGAGGATGAGGAAGAAAACGGCGTTTTAATTAATACATTCGCAAGATAGTTTTTGCGCGCGCAACATGGGCACTAAGCGGCGAGTAAAGATACTCCGACTAAAAAAGCTTCTATACACTTCTATACACCTACCGTACTAGTGATGATGTTCTCTACGCCTTCTTTCGATGTTTCGAGTGAGCTGTAATGATTTCAAGGAATCTCGTTCCTTTGATTTGCTCGCCGCTCTTCTTTGGTGTTCTCGCTCGTCCGAACCTTCTTCTTCGCCTTCCTCTCCTCTTGCGTTGGCTACTTCTTCGTCCTCGGATTCCTCATCCGTTATCCCGGTGTCGTTTCCGCAAACGTACCGACGCATGTTCGAGCTGCACACGTTTTCTTCGTTCACGGTAAATTCCACGTGCGACACTCGAACTGAATAATGCGTCTCTTCTTTATTTTTGCCTTGACCGAACTTCGCGACGTACATTTTCGAATACGCGACGAGAACTTTACACCCAACACGCAAAACCCACGGGTTATGAAACATCAATCCTGGCGCTATCCCGCTCCCGACAACACCGGCTACCGAGCCTTTCATTCTCGTCCAGCTCGCATCGAATGCATCCGCTCCGGCATCTTCGGAGATGGCGAGCGTGAGTTGCGTTCGGACTTTGTCAGGTAGTTTCACTCTTCGTTTGCGCGTCGTCATCGCTGTCTCTGAACCACCCATCATCTCTTTTAATACGTCTCGATGGGAGTTTTCTGGGTGACTATCACCTCGCTCTTCTTCTTCCTCTTCTTCTTCTTCCTCGCCTCCTTCTTTATTATTGCTGCTATCGCTAGTGCTATCAAATATTATTTCATCCTTCTTGTGGTCGTTGAACGCGACTATATGCACGTTTCGGTGGCGTTCTCCTTCCCCTTCTATTCTCCAACTTTGTGCGAAAGTTTTCGCTCCAGGTTCGCGCCTCAAATCGCTAATCTTCTTCGCCTCGGACCAACGGTTGTACGACGAGTTTTCAGATTCTGTGACGTAAACGCCGCCGGATTGCGAGCGCAAATACATGATCAACTTCGAGTCGCTTTTGCCCGAACCACTACTCTCGAATACGCTCGGCGCAGTCAACGTCGTCGTCTTCGCACCGACTGACCAGTTTTCGCTGCTACCACCATCTTCCTTATCGTCGTCGTCTTCGACGGGTACTTCTTCAACTTTACCTCGCGCCCGCCAACTCGCGCCTCCATCTTTGGATACTAAAACACCCGCAGACGTTGTTTTCGGCCGAATGGTTCTCGTTGCCGGCGTGTCCGCCTCTCCGATTTGTTTCACGCGACATTGCGCTTTTCTCGAAGAGGTAAATAGTTCGCGCTTTGATTGTAAAACCGAGTTATCTCTCCAAAACGGAAGAATCAAGGTGTTCTCATCTTCAGCATTCTCCAGCGCCACCGCTGGATTGGCGATTAGTTTTGGCACAAAGTTCTCCTCGTAAATGGAATACACCATCGCTGGCTCCGTCCACGGTGAATTCCTATCTACGCGAACTTCGACATCGCCCGCGAGATTCAATTTGATGACTTTAATCGACCCTCCCGGGACGTACCGAATTCTACCTCGATCGCGATATTCGCACCCGCCGTCGGATTCCGCGTAAAACAGTAACAAGTTTCCATCCTTATCGACGTGCGGCACTGGCGTCCACTGCGCGGTTAATTCTTCGTCGTCTACTCCTCCTTCCTCTCCTCCACCTTCGTCGTTGTATTTTGAAAACAACGGCCACGAGTTACTGAACGTTACGCCTTCATCCTCGGACGTCGCCATTCGCACGTGTTGCCCGCGTTCCCCTTCCAACGTTTTCCCGGACTGCCAAAAAGCCACAACCTGTCCAGATGGCAATAAAACTAGCGACGCTTTATCGTGGTATTTTATCGACGAGGTCCCCATTACCACTTTCTTCTTGCTCAATTTCCCAAACTCCTTCTTTCTCGTTTGCACGTTTTGCCTTTCAAATCGTTCCGGCGCTTCCAACCAAGTCGTTTCTGCTCCATTGTGAACTCCTCTCGCGCTCCTTCCCGCGCACGGCTGTAACGTCGGGACGTCGGCCTTATGCGCACTATTACTACTGTCTTCCTCGGGAAACGCAAACCTCCCTCCGCTCCCTTCCTCTAATCTTCCCAAAGGTTTCTCTAAAATCATAGCCTCGCGAATAGTTTGCATCGCGTCCGCGTCGATTACGCCGACGAGCGCGTCCTCTGCGGCATCGTCCAAAGCTCGCGTCGTCGTAGTTCCTGACCTGCCGCCTTTCGCCGGCAGCCGCTCCTTCTCCTCGTCTCTCTCCTTGACCTTCTCTTGCTTCTGTTTCCTTCTCTGTTCGTAATAATTTCTCGTCATCGCCTCTTTCATCTTTTTCGCCTTTTCGCGTTGAATCTGTTTTTGTTTCTCTTTTTCTTTTTCCTCCTCTTTTCGCTCCACGCATTCCTCGTACGCTTTTCCCGAAAGCTTCACGCACGACGATTTTGTAAACGACGACGACGACGCAGAAATAACAAAATTCTCCCCTTCCCTCCGGAACTGCCAACGATGACTTCTTCGACGAGAAGAAGATTTGCCCAAACCGTTGTCTTCGTTATTAACGTTAGGATTGTTTTGTTTCAGAGCGAAAAACAGATTCAAAATCGAACAACAAAAGAGCGCGAACGCGAATACGTTCAAAGTTGAAAATCTTGTCTTTTTTTTCTTTAACGATGCCTTCTTCTTCTTCTTCTTCTCACTTAATAACGACGACTCCACGAACAGCGGAGTTTGAGCGTCTCTCGTCATCTTCGAAACATTAGTAGTCTTCTGTGCATCTCTATCCAACTCTTCAATGCTTTTTTTTTCTCTTCTTTCTTTTTATTTTTGAAGAAAAATTTTGCAAAATGTTTGTTCATTTTTTCATTAAAAACAACTCTTTTTTTCACGAGAAAGAAGTGCGACTGACACACACACACGGAATACATCTCCTACTAAACGACTAAACGACTAAACGACTAACACTACTACCTGCAAAAGTGGAGGATATATAAAACACGATGGAGAAAGGAACGACGACGACAAATACTTTGACGTCGACGACGCCGGGGGTGGTGGTCTCCTCCTCTTCAACGAGCAGACGGCAACAACTCGCGAGACACGTCTTTGTCTGCGTCTCGGTGTGTGTTTTGTTCGTGCTCTTCGCGTCGATGCGTTCGTTTATGAAGAATGCTTCTACTTTTGATGATTTGGACGAGGACGAACGAAAACAACGAGTGAATGACGAAGTTTGGGACGGTCCAGTGCCGGAACCGATATACGAGGAAGGAAGGAGCGGTTTTAGTGGTGATAACGATGATGATGAAAATGAAAATGAAAATGGTGAGAGAAAGAGGAAAGAAAAATCGGACGACGACTTTGTCGAGTTTGATACTTCTTTGAACGAGCGGGGAAAGTTTAATCGAGACTCTCGAGTTGCTCTCAGAGGAGAACAACAACAAGAACAACAGACTAAGCAATTATTTACGAACGTACCACAGAACGTGTGTCCGGGGCAACCGACGAAGAAAGGCGTGCGGAACGGCGCGCCGGGGAAAAACAAAGGATTAATCGAACGCAAGTTGGATAGATTGGCCGGCGACGGCGACGAGTTACCGCCGGCGGTCGGACCAGGTGGAGATGAGTCCAAGTACGTCAACATTAGCTGCGTGTACGTGACGGAAAAGTGCGCGAATCCAACCACGGCGGGTGGACGAGGAATCATGCGACGTTTGAAATTCAACGTCAACAGCGAAGAAGATACGAAGAAGTTTTTAAAGTTGGCGGAAAATTTACCGTCAATTACGGAAAGCGCGCTGGGATCGTGCGCGATCGTCGCTAATAGCGATAACTTGCTGAAAGGCAACCGAGGTGCGGAAATCGACATGCACGACACGGTTTTTAGACACAACACGCCGATGAAAGGATTCGCCAAAGCCATCGGAACGAAAACGACGTTTACAATTGTGAAGTCAAACTACGCGGGCGGTGGCGGCGGCGCCGGTAAAGCGCAAGGCAAAGGCGACAGTAAACCAGAACTCGCGTACATGCTTCTCAAAAACATCGATTTAGTCCCAAAATCTTTAAAAGTAGAAGGAAGGAAAGTATTTTTACGCATGGGCGGCGCGCATCCCATCGCGCGTTTACGAAGAGAACTCTACCAACTCTCCGGTACGCCGAGTAAAATGCACCCGACTGGTGGTTGGGCGAGACCGTTGAACTTATTAGCCAGTCGCTTGTGCGAGCGAATAGACGTGTACGGATTTAGCGGGAATAACCGAGGTGGGAAGTATTTCGCCCGGAAATTAGAAGTTCGACCGGCGCATAACATGCCGTTCGAACACTGGACCATGCGGTATTTAATGAGTAAAGGGAAGTTGTGCGTTTATGGCGAGTAGTAATAAACTCTTCATTAGAGCACAGATCAGGAAAAATTAATACTTCTGTCTTTGTAACGAAACAATTTACACCACAACTCACAAAAATGTACTAAAAAGAGTTCTTCTACAACGATACACCACAACACATTTTATATACACGTTTACTTTGTATTATATGTTCGCGACGACGACAAAAACCCAACACGTGGAAACAACGACTGCACTCACGAGGCGTCGAGGACGACTCTTTTTGTCGCCGTCTGCGCGAAAAGTAACGCCTGCGCTAAAAAAGCGGTTGCAACTTTCGCCAACATCATCATCATCGTCATCAACATCATCATCACCAAAACGAAAAGAAGAAGAAGAAGACTCATCAGACGATGATGATTTCTTCACCAAGAACGACGCGCTCGCGCGGAGATTACCCTTATACTTTGGCTCCTCTTCTTTAACTTTGTTACTGATAAACAGAGTGTTCTCGAACGTCGCGCCGACGTTAAACGCGGCGAGCTCGCAATCGAGAGCGGACGTTATCGACGTCGTTATGAGCGCGACGTTGATTTTAACCGGTTTGACGTTGGTGTCTATCGCGCCGAGAATACCAGAGACGGTGATTATGGATGGGTATGATGTGAATTACGTAGATTCTAGCTTAAGTGAACGATGTAAAGAAGAGTTGCGATGGTCCGGGAAGACGTTGCGAGAGGCGAGTAAGTGCGCGAGCGTGACCGTCGTCGAACTCGACGACGAAATGGATGGAGAAATGAGCGGCGGTAAAGTGGTATTTTACGACGGCACGTGTTGCGCGAAAGATCCAAATGCGTTGTTTGAAAACGGACCGCGTCAAATTGGATCCGTGTGCAAAGAAGTGCTGACTTCGGGCAAGCAAAACTACATGGCCAACGCGAACTTGTTCCCCGGGAGATTCGAGTTCATCCAAGACGACCAAGAGATGATATCGTTGATAAATAGTAACAATAATACCGCGACGACGGCAAAGACGACGAATAACAATAATAAAAAGAAAGGTTTCGGTTTACCTCAAAATAGCCAAGCGATTTGTTGCGTCGCCGTCGGCGATACAAGACTCCTCGTCTTATCCGCCGATCGACGGAGAGGTTTCACCAAAGTCGACCAAGCGTGGTTCGAACTCGTCGCCCAAAAGTTGGACAACGCTTTCTCCGACGAATAGGAACAAAATGTAGAAAATCGTAATGTAATACTAATAGTTTAACACAGTAGTTTAGTACCATAGTTTCCAACTCGAGTATCAGGTATTGAATTCAACTCCATTTTGATACATTTAATTTTTGGTTCAAATTTTTGAAATCTCAACTTAATTCTTCAAAAGAAATCACTCGAGTGGTGTCGTTTGCACTTCAAACAAAGCGCGCGACCTTGTTGTTGTTTCTGTTTCTGTTTCTGTTGTTGTCGTGCAAAAGTTTTAATAACGGCGCGTTTATTATAAACGCTTCTTTCTTTCTCTCTCTCTGCCTTTGTTGTTGAAGAGAGAAAGAGACATCAAAGAGCGTTCGTCTCATCGATCGTTTTATTTGAAGTGCGAATCGAATCGAACTCGAACGCGTCGTCAAGAGTTCAAAGAGAGAAAAAAAATGTCGTCGCGTCCGTCGCGTCGAAACGCGTCCAAAACCGATCGGGCGAAACAAAAGTTGGAACAGCTGAAACAGCTGAAAGAAACGAAAGGGAAGAAGCGGTTGGACGACATCGACGGCGACGAAGACGTCGCGAACGTGTACGATGAGGTATGATTTCTTCGTTTTTGTTCTTCGTTCTTCTCTTTCCTCGCTTTGTCTTGACAAAAAGCAGAGCGAAAGAGAAAAGTCCTGGTGCTTCGTTTGAATTCAAAAAAAATCAGAGCAAAAAGCAGCATTTCAGAAGCATTCCAGAAAGTGTTCACTTTTGACACTTTCCCTCGCGTTTGTTTTTTGTGCTCACAAGGAAGAAGGGAAAGAACTTTTCTTCTTCTTCTTCTTCTTCTTCTTCTACTTCTTTGCGCTCGCAAAACTCGATCAATACTCGAAACGACTCGATTTAGTATTCTTTTTGCTTCTACGAAACGCTCACCTCTTTTGTCTCGTCCGTCGTCGTGATCATCATCATCATCATATTTATTCATCAGGTCACGGAGGAAGAGTACGCGAAACTCGTCGCGAAGCGACGGAAGGAAAACGCAAACTTTGTGGTCGGCGCGGAAGAGAACGACGAGTACGTCGATATGGGGGAGGAGGAAGATTGGACGCGAGAGAATCCGGCGTACAGAGACGACGAGGGCGACGACGAGGACGGCAGGAATAATGCCAATGCTAGCATGGACGCGGAAGACGAGGATGGAGGAGCAGCGAATGGGAATACAAAGTCAAAGAAGGAGCTCGCGAAGGAGAAGAAGCGCAAACAGTTGGAGAAGGAAAAATTAAAAGCGAGCAAAGGCGTTGGTTTAGCCGGGTTGAAAATGGATATGAAGAAGCGAAAAGCAGAATTGGAGCAGAAGGAAGCGGAAGCGGCAGACGCAGATGCACTTTTGGAGGATATTTTAGCCGGCGTTGATCAAGCCGACGATGACATGTTGGGCGACGCCGGAGTGAAGTCGTCGTTGAAGAAATCCAAAAAGAAGAAAGCGAAGAAAGCCAAGATTGCGGTCGAAGAGATGGACGCGAAAGCAAAGAAGAAAGCGGCATTTGCAAAGAAGAAGGGCGTCGCGTTTCCGGACGAACCACCTTTGAATGACGAGGATGATGATGCCGTGAAGCCGATGGATGATCATCACGACGATGATATGGGTGCTCCCGCTGCGGTTGCGGACGACGACGACGACGTCGTCGACGGGACGGGCGCGCCGCCAGATGTAAACATGGACGATGATAATGACGACAAAGAGGTTGAAGACGTTGATGTGAAGAAAATGACGACGGCGAAGCAGGCGCTTCCAACGGAAAATAAAGGCGCTGGTGCCGCGATTACTTACGGAGATTACGACTCCGAAGATGATGAAGAAGACGCCGAGCTAGCCATTCGCGAAAAGCTCGCCGCTGAATGGAAACCCGATTCTGGGCTTCCCGTGGACGATTTTGATAAAACGTTGCCGTTTTACTTTTTGGACGCGCAAGAAGATATTGGTTCCCCAGGTACCGTCTTCTTGTTCGGTAAAGTGCCAACGCGCAGAGAACCGCAAACGAACGTCTTGGATCCTTCTTTGGGCACCGTCTCGTCTTGCGCCGTCGTTAATAACATGCAAAGATGCGTCTTTGTCGTCCCAAGACTTGAGTTTACGCCGCAATCGTTGGACGAAAGCAACGAACTCAAGACGCTGGAGGAGAAAGCGAACGCGAAAGATGCGTCCAAAGCAGACAAAGTCGCTCTCTTGAAATGGTTGCAAGTGAAAACGAAACCAGTCAAGGACGAATTGAAGAAAATCATGAGCGAAAGAGGCGTCGATAAGTACACGATGAAACCAGTCTATCGTAAGTATTGCTTCGATAGAAACGATATTCCAAGCGGCGGGCAGTATGTGATCAAGCTGAAGTATTCGTACTTGAACTCTGCGTTACCGTCGGATATCAAAGGCGAGACTTTCTGCGGCGCCTTGGGCACGCAAACGAACGCGTTGGAACACCTGATTGTGAAATCGAAAATCATGGGTCCCTCTTGGTTGGCTTTACACAACGCCGAGATTGTTCCGCAAGCAACTTTGAAGGACAAAGAAGCCATGAAGTCATGGTGTAAGCTTGAAGTTAATTTGCAAAACGGACATAAGTCTGTCCGAAACCCGACGTTGGAGGCTATCGAGGCACTCGGCCTCGGCGGCCAGCAGCGCGAGCCGCCGACGGTGATTGTCGCCGCGTTGAAATTGCAAACGGTTGTCAATCATAAAACGAACGCAAACGAGATTTGCTCTGCGGCCGTCGTGTATTTGCAAGACGTGCGAGTGGATGTCGGTACGGATTGCCGCGCGGATGTGAATGATACGAATAGGAGAGAATGGGAAAAGAAAGCGAGACACTTTTCGCTGGTGCGCAAACTCTCTGGCGGTAACTGGCCGTCGGGCTGGGAGCAACACGTTGCGAACGAAAACAAGACGAACAATGTCGCCAAACGTACAAAGTCGATCGTCCTTTCCGCGCAAGCAGACGAGCGAGGGTTGTTGTCCATTCTGTTGGCTCGACTATCGCAAATCGATGCTGATGTTATTTGCGGGCACAACGTCGCCGGTTTCGATGTGGACGTGTTGTTGAACAGGTTGAGAGAAAACAAAGTCGCGCACTGGTCCAGAATCGGTCGATTAAAACGCACGAGATTTCCAAATTTATCCGGTGGGAACCAAGGCTCTTTTGGCGGTGGCGCGAGCATTGGTGCGCTCTCGTGCATGTCCGGACGCTTGTTAGCGGACACGTACCTCTCGGCACGCGATTTGTTGAAGGAAGTTTCATACACTTTGACCAATTTGATGAAAACGCAATTCGGCGAAAATAGAGCTGAAATTCCGCATCAAGACGTTCCATTACAGTTCAACTCTACGCAAACGTTGTGGCAGTTGACCAAGAACTCGGAAACGGATGCGTATTATTCGTTATGGTTGATGTTGCACTTGCAAGCGCTGCCGTTGACGAGACAGTTGTCGAACATTGCCGGAAACACGTGGTCGAAGACGTTAGGACACACGCGCGCCCAACGCGTCGAGTTCTTGTTTTTGCATGAGTTCCACAAGCGTAAATACATGGTTCCGGATCGTTTGTCGGCCAAGGAAAAGAGACGCGTTCAAGCTGCCGAGGCGAAGAATGGCAATGGCGATAAAGATGTGGACGATAAAAAAGGTCCGCAATACTCTGGTGGTTTAGTTCTTGAACCGAAGAAAGGTTTGTACGATAAGTACGTCTTGATGTTGGATTTCAACTCGTTGTATCCGTCTATCATCCAAGAGTACGATATTTGTTTTACAACTGTCAAGAGAGGTAAAGACATGGCCGGTTTAGCCCCAGAGCTTCCTCCGCCGGTTCTCGGAAGACCGGGTGGAGAAAACGCCGCCGTTCTTCCGCAAGTCATTTGCAAGTTGGTTCAACACAGAAGAGCGGTAAAAGAACTCTTGAAAAAAGAAACGAATGTTTACATTCGCGCGCAATTAGATATTCGGCAGCTGGCTTTGAAACTTACCGCGAACAGTATGTACGGTTGTTTGGGTTTCAGCGCGTCTCGCTTTTACGCCAAACCGCTCGCCGAGTTGATCACCGGTCAAGGTCGTGAAATTTTACAATCCACCGTAGATTTGGCGCAAAACTTATCCTACGATGTCATCTATGGCGATACTGATTCTATCATGATCAACACGAACAAAGATAACTTGGAAGAAGTGCGCAAAGTTGGGCAAGAGGTCAAACGAGAAGTTAACAAACGCTACAAACTTCTCGAGATTGAAATGGATGGATGTTATCGCTCGATGCTTTTGTTGAAGAAGAAAAAATACGCCGCAGTTGTCGTTGAACCATCCATGCACGAGGGCAAAACGATATACGTAGAGCGCATTGAGAAGAAAGGCTTAGATACCGTTCGTAGAGATTGGTGTAAGCTCGCGAAAGATGTCGGGGATACGTGCTTGGATGAAATTTTTCAGAAACGCGCGGTTGAAGACACGGTAGAGAAAATCCACGACGCGTTGAGAGAGGCGAGAACGAAAATGGTGAACAACCAAGTCAACGTAGAATCGTACATCGTGACGAAACAATTGACAAAATCACCGAGAGATTACCCGGACGCGAATTCGCAGCCGCACGTTAAGGTTGCCTTGCGTCGCATCGAGCAAGGTAAACAAGACGGCGTCAATGCGGGCGAGACCGTGCCGTACATCATCTGTTGCGAGGTGAAACCAGAAGACGAGAAGGACATGACGAACGACGCCATTGCTAATGGACACGCGTCGTCAAAGTCTGGAGGCAAAGGATTAGCCGAGCGCGCGTTTCATCCGGAAGAATTGCAAGAGAATCCAAACTTGAGAGTCGATTTGCACTACTACTTGACGCAACAGTTGCACCCGGTTATTTCTCGTTTGTGCGCTCCAATCGAAGGTACGGATGCCGCGCGATTGGCGGATTGTTTAGGCTTGGACGCTTCCAAATTTGCTGCGAGAAATGTCGGAGCCGACGATGACGACATGAACGCGAACCGATACGCGGCGTGCTCGTTAGATGACGACGCGATGTATGAAAAGTGCGAACCGTTGAAGTTGTTTGCGAGCGACGGCAAGACGGAGTTTACGTTTCCGGGCGTCCGAGACATTCTTCTCGGTAAAATTTCCTGCGCTGACGCGTTGAAACCGCCGAGTGCCAGAGGTGTCGTCAGTGCCACTGAGGATAAAGAAAATACCACCACCACTTCTGTGAAAACACCGCAACCGAAAACGCCGGGATCTGGAACGGCCGCGACAACGCCGGATGCCGCGACGACGCAAAAGAGTAAAACGGACGCTTCGGCAACAACAACAATTCAACCGCTTTCCGCCGCTGCTTTCACGAATCAAGTCACCTTACAAGTACGCAAAACGATCCAAAAGTATTACGCACAAAAGTTGCGTTCCGACGATGAATTGTACCCTTGCGAAACCAGAGACATCACGTTGAAAGCGGTGGGAGACGTCGAAGTCGGCACGAAACCGTTGAATACCATTTGCTCTGGCGTCATGAAAAAATCGTTCGAAGAGAGAGAGTTGTACACGCAACTCGTCCATTTCAAACGTTTGTTGAGCAGAAAAG
>Ga0209091_10002350_pt1 | contig 16007 bp, 13 predicted proteins | sample ArcticOcean_MG_C_6_FD_187438 | JGI IMG/M metagenome (GOLD analysis project Ga0209091, IMG submission 187438) | Marine microbial communities from western Arctic Ocean - ArcticOcean_MG_CB8_128 (SPAdes) (version 2) | ecosystem: Environmental > Aquatic > Marine > Oceanic | place: Arctic Ocean...
CGAAAAACTAAGCCAAGAAAAAGCATTGGAGTTGCGCACCATCTCTGAACTGCGCTTTGCCAAACAGTTTTCACCAGAGGCCTTCGACGACTATATAGCCGAAAAACGAGACGGCATCCTAACCATAGAACGACTGCCGGCTGAGAACGACAAAATTTTGCAACGGGTGCGCAAAATTCGTGACCGCGACTATCTATACATAGATACCATGCAAGATTACTACGACGGCTTCTCTCAACAAATGCATCTAGCCTATCAAGATTTTAGACGCTCATCCTACGAGTCAGTGGTCAAGGCGAGGCAGCTTGATCAGCAAGGAAACCGGAGAGTAGTGGCGGGTATTGGTGCAATTTTAGCCGGCATCTATGGTCGCACTGAGTCAAACACTCGTATCGGCAGAGATGCCAGTACCGCCACTGCAGCCACGGGTGGTTTTATCCTCAAATCCGGGCTCGAGAAAAAACAGCAGGCCGCCACCTACAACGAAGCAGTGGCTGAAATGGGTTCCTCACTAGAAGCCGAGATCGCACCTCAGGTGATAGAGCTCGAGGATCGCACCGTTACGCTCACAGGCACGGTTCAAGGACAGTATGAGCAGTGGCAGGCACTATTAGATAAGATCTATAAGCAGGAGCGCGGTGCGCTTTAAGCCAAGCCCTATGAACAAGCATCCAGTACCACCTCACCCACAGCCGGCTAATACGCAGAAAATTATCATAGGCATACTGCTACTTGTGGCTGGGTTAGTCATCCTAGTATTACCCAATTTAGTCTCTAAACCCTGGATAGCAGACACAAGTGAGTCGGCCACCATAGGTGCAGCCAAAACCGTGGTTACCCCGTCCACAGCGGCAGAGAAAACCCAGTATCGGCAGAGCTCGCAAACGGTACTGGCAACTATTATTGCTGTACGTGATCGTCTTAATAGTCAGGGTATCGAACTCTGGGCAGACTTCGAATATCGCCAAGCTATGGCCTTAATAGAACTGGGTGACGAGCAGTATATTCAGGGCAATTACGGTGCATCTTTAGAGACCTACAAGCAGTCACTAGGGCAACTCAGCAACCTCGAACAGCTTGGTCAGGCTCGCCTAGCTCAGGCCCTGACGGATGGTCTAAAAGCCATTGAAAATGCCTCACCAGCCGACTTAAGTATTGCCGAGGATGCCGCGCAGTTGGCTGTGGCTATTGCACCGAACAGCCCGCAGACGCAAAATCTCGCTCAGCGGATCGCCCTATTGCCGCAGGTAATTGAGTTACTTCAGGCTGGCGATAGGCTCCTGGCCAGCAAACAGTTCGAGGCCGCCAGAAGCGCTTATCAGCAGGCCGCAAACCAAGATGGTCAGCATCTCAAGGCCTCTGCCGCACTGGACTCTATTGAAAAGACGATAATAGGAGAGCGTTTTCGGGACTATATGAGTGCGGGATTCAAGGCGCTGGATCAGGACAAGTTTGTCGCGGCTAATCAGGCTTTTAATAATGCGGGGAGTCTTTACAACAGTGATCCCACCGTCGCGCAGGCGCTGTCCCAGGTTAGAACAAGACGGTCCCAGGTTGCTGTAAGCCTGAAAATGGAAGAGGCCATTGGTTATGAAAAAGATGAACGTTGGTCCGCGGCTCTAGGGATTTATCAATCCTTATTGCACACGGACCCCTCATTATCCGAAGCTAAAATCAGAGTCATCTCTGTCAGCGTGCGAGCCGATCTGGATAACCAAATCAATGGAATCCTCGCCGACCCGTTAAAACTGGCCTCATCTAAGGTCTACCGCAGAGCCCAAAATCTGCTTGAGGACGCCATGGGTATTAACGTTCAAGGCCCCCTATTAGGTCATCAAATTACTGATTTAGATAGAGCCTTGCGCCAGTCCAGGACAGACGTGAAGGTGGTTCTACGGTCAGATAACCTGACCGATGTAACCCTGTTTCGTGTTAGAAAATTAGGTGTATTTGAGCAGACCTCGGTGACGCTAAAGCCTGGCCGCTACGTTGCTGCAGGCAAACGTCTTGGCTTCAGGGATGTCAGAATTGAATTCACTATTACTGGCGAGCCATTGCCAGCGCCTATTCTGGTAAGCTGTACTGACGTTATTTAGCCTAGGGTCTGGGTGAAAAACACTAGGCCACCAACGAAAATGGCTGCGCTAAAATGACGACCACTAAGACTGCAGCTGTTGCCACACTATTGCGACAATTAAACACTAACACAGACGTTATAAACCTATGCCCGAAGACCAAAAACAGCCCATCTTAGCAGCCGAATTCACACCCCTGACGGACGCTGGCGCCAAACGGGGGCCACCCATTTCTCCCGGCATGCTGGGCCTCATAGTACTTGCCGGTGTTGGCATTCCTATTATGATTTATCTGTTCGTCGCGCGCGCAGTGGTCTTCCAAACAGAACCTCCCGAGACGCATATCTCTGTTAGCGGCCTGTCATTTAGCATCGGCGACAACTACCTGTTGTTAAGCGGCGACTATGCCATCACTGCCAGTGCCGAGGGCTACTACCCGTTAGTTGAATCAATCACCGTGGGCGATGCCGCCAGCCAAGATGTTCGAATCCAGTTGCAGCCATTGCCGGGCAATCTCGCCGTTACCTCGGATTTGGAAGACATTCAGATAACTATCGATGATGCACCAGTCGGCACCGTTCCGGGGACCATAAAGGCTATTAGCCCGGGCATGCGAAAGATGGCCTTTAGTAAGTATCGATATTTTCCATTACAGCAAGAAATTAATATCGAAGGTCTCGATAAAACCCAGTCGGTCGACATTAGCTTGCTACCCGCGTGGGGAGCAATGCAATTTACCTCGAAACCAACCGCGGCCCAAATCTATATCGACGACCGCCTTGTGGGTCAGACGCCCTTGAGTGCTGAAGTCTTAGAAACGGGCAATCAGTTAAAGTTAGTCTTGGCGGGCTATAAGACATACCAAAAGGAGGTTTTAATCAAAGCGGGTACCAGTATCGCTCATCCCCCCATTGAGCTAATCGTTGCCGACGGTGTGCTGCAGATTAGTAGTACGCCTTCCGGCGCGAGTATCACGCTCAATAATGAATTTGTTGGCAGTACACCAACGGCGATGGCCGTGGCCCCATTTAAACAACATCGTCTGGCGTTCTTTTTGGAAGGCTATGTGAAAACCACGACAACAGCGACGGTAGAGCCGGAGAGAACCGCCTTATTGTCTGTTGATTTAGTGCCGAACATTGGCAGCATCGCCTTAACGATTAGCCCCCAAGGAGCACGAGTTTTGGTGGATGACCGCTACCAAGGGGAAGGTGATCGTACCCTATCCCTAACGGCAAAACCCCATCGCCTCAGTATTGAAAAATCCGGCTATCAGACAAAATCGCTGTCCATAACTCCTAGACCGGGGCACGAACAGGCGCTCAGTATCAAACTGCTGACATTGCAAGAAGCCTACTGGGATTCTCGCCCCCCGGCGATAAAATCCTCCGTGGGGTCACCGCTAGCATTATTTCGACCCAAACAGAGCTTTACCATGGGCGCACCGCGACGGCAGCCGGGCCGTCGAGCGAATGAGGTGGAACGCAGAGTGAGCTTGGAAAGACCCTTTTATCTCGGCACACGAGAAATCAGTAATGCCGAATATCGCAGTTGGAAATCAAACCACAGCTCCTCAGCACTGCAGGGCCAAACATTGGATAGAGACAGGCAGCCGGTTGCCGGCCTTAGCTGGGAGGATGCCGCCCTGTATTGCAACTGGTTAAGCCGCCGCGAAGGACTTCCACTGTTCTACCGCCTGGAAGCCGGCGTAGTCAATGGGTTTAACTGGGATTCCCATGGCTATCGCCTGCCCACCGAGGCAGAATGGGCCTGGGCTGCAAGAGTTAAAAAAGACGGCAGCAGCGAGGTTCTGCCCTGGGTCAATGGCCTCTATCCGCCATCCGAGATCGTAGATAATTATGCCGATCGGAGCGCTTCGAGGCTCATCCCATTTACAATCGCGAGCTATAATGATCAGTCACCCGCGTCAGCAGTCGTGGGTAGCTTTAAACCTAACGGCAAGGGTCTGTACAATATGAGTGGCAACGTCTCGGAGTGGGTGAATGACTATTACGACGTGCGGGCCAATCGCGGGGAAGCCAGTGCGGATCCCACCGGACCGACAACCGGTATAGCGCACGTTATTCGTGGTGCCAGCTGGGCGCTGGGGTCACGTACTGAATTGCGACTGAGTTACAGAGAGGCTGGCACGGACAGGCGTCTGGATGTAGGCTTCAGAATCGCTCGTTATGTTGACAGCGTAGGAGCCAAACCATGAGAGCCTTATTGTTCGTCCTGTTAGTTATACCCCTAGAACTTTTTGCCCAGGTTGAGATTGAGGGCATAGAGCCTGCAGCGGATCAAAAGCCCAAAGCTGTTATGAAGCCCTCACCTAACATGAAGCCTTCAACTACCATAGCGCCAGTGACACCTATAGGACCAGTTCCCTTAACAGAAACCATAAGCGATATTGATTTCAAACCCAGCGAGGAAATATCCGAGGATTTCCCAGTAGCACTGCCCTCAGATATTTAAAGCGACCCAGCAACAGACAGGTATGTGAGTATGAATACTTCAACGAACCGCGCCAGCAACGAGATGTTCTTCCAGCTAACCGCGCTATTACTGGCTATCATTATTGTCCACATTATTTTTGTTACCGTGGTCCGCCCCAATGCTGACAGCACCATTCGCCAAAATGCGGAAATGGTCGCAGCCGGCGAAGAATATCAGGTGCCACGCTCATTCTTTATCGTCATTAAAGATCTGGAACAGGAGTCCTGCTTTATTCTGATGTTTTGGTCGCTGGCCATTATGGGCTACAAAACCCGCACCACGATTCGCGAACAACGCATGTTAAATCAACCACTAATATCGATTACCGAAGGCTCCAGAATACTGCCAGATGATGCCTCACAGCTAACACGACCCCTGCAATCACTGCCCGATGAACAGCGCAGCTATTTATTACCCAGAGCATTAAACACCGCCCTTACCCGGTTTCAAGTTACCGAAAGTGTGCAGTTTGCCACCGAGGCAGTGAGCAGTGTCTGCGCCACAGAAAATGATCGCCTCGATTCAGAACTCTCCATGGTGCGCTACATTACCTGGGCCATTCCATCTATTGGCTTTATCGGCACCGTGCGGGGTATTGGCGCTGCGCTGGGGCAAGCTCACGAAGCCATTGCTGGCGATATAGCCGGCGTTACCAGCAGTCTCGGCGTTGCCTTTAACTCGACTTTTATCGCCCTGTTAATCAGCATGGTGGTGATGTTTTTCATGCACCAGTTGCAGCTATCTCAAGAGCGGCTAGTACTCGACTCCCAGTCCTATTGCGAAAATAATTTACTGCGTTTTTTAAAAGCGAAATAGATCATGACTGTTGCCATATTGGAATTAAACGACCAGGCCCTGCTTATTCAGACTGAAGATGGTCAGTCCCACATCGAGACTGGTTTTGCTCACCTTACCGCGTCAGGTATTGAAACTGGCGACATAGCATGGGCGATGGCGTGGCAAAACCCCCAAGACTGTTTCAATCAATATTGGCGACAACTGAACCAGCTGCCTCTGCCAAGAAAACACAACTCGGCGCGGCACCATGGCGACATAGCCTATGCCCAGATCAAGCATATGCTCGAGCGTGTTGGTTCTCCCAGCAATATCATTCTCTCGATTCCCGGTTGCTTCAGCGAGGACCAACTATCGCTGCTGCTAGGTTTGACTCAGGCCATTCCAGTGAAAGTTGATGCGGTTATCGACAGCGCTCTAGCCACAGGTTTGCATGCGCAAACCGAAACTCTCTTGCTCGACATGCAGCTCCAACAGTCAGTGGTCAGTCTCATCAGCGAAACCAACGGTAACATTGTCGTCAGTGAGCAAGAAATTATTCCAGACCTCGGAATCATATCCATCTATAACGGCGTTTCCCGACATATCAGTGATCGCCTCATTGACGACTACAGATATGACCCATTGCATACTTCAGAGAGCGAGCAAACAATCTATGACCATCTGCCCGCTTGGTTAAGACAGCTCGGCTGGCAGAACGATCTTTCGATCAACCTACCATCGCCTCGCGGCGAACTGCCAATAATACTGCACAGAAAAGAGGTTGCCATAATTATTGAGGAGAGACTCGCGAGTCTTAATGGCATTATTGAGAAACACCCAAATGCGCAAATCACCTTTGCTCATAGCGCCAGCCTACTGCAAGCGATACTGCCAAGATTTTCCGGCGCCGCAGTCATGTCTCAGACCAATGGTGTTGATAACTGCTTGACAGCACAGCGAGAGATTATCGCCACTAGCGAGACCTTGCACAGAATAACCTGCTTAGAGAAAGCGGGCGGGGAATCGAAAAATGTTAAACCAAAGCCCCCTTGCGCAACCCACCTGCTGTATCAAGACCAGGCCTGGCCGCTCGATAAGCCACTCAGCATAAGCCTGCAAGATGGCCAACTCATTCTGACCAACAGTATTGATAAAAACGCCGCCCTAGTGGTGGTTATTAAAGATCAGGCTCTGCGTATAATCCATCAGTCAGCAGCCGTTGATACCCAACTACCGCGGCACTGTGAGCCGGGTCAAAGACTGACATTAGCCAGTCATAAGTTGAGGCTTATCGAGGTTAGTAATGCCTAAGAAGCGTCGCAACATTGCCTTTAGCTTGTCCTTTTTAGACATCATGGCCTGTGGCTTTGGCGCGGTGACACTGCTGTTTTTGATTCTGCGTCACAACGCCACTGAAATCAATACACCCGATGTGTGGCTATCTGCCGAAGTCAATATGCTGCTGATGGATATCCGTCAGGCCGATGCAGAAAAAACTCTGCTACTAAACAGCCTTGAACAAATAGATCTAGAATTAGTTAAGGCCCAGGGTCTTGCCAATCGAGTATTAACTGATTTACAGGAAACTGAAAAAAGTATTCAGGCCGATCCCAATGAGATTGACAAGCTGAGGCTTCAGGTAGAGAAACTTGAAGATGAAACCGCCCAGATGGAAGAGGTAGAATTCGGCGATAGGGTGCGAGAGTTTGCCGGTGATGGCAATCGGCAATATCTTACCGGCCTTAAATTAGGGGGCGAGCGCGTTCTTATTTTGGTCGATGGCTCGGCCAGTATGCTTGCCGACACAGTGGTGAATGCGGTTCGTCGACGCAATATGGATGACGAACAAAAAAAGCAGTCGCCGAAATGGCTGTGGACATTGCGAACGGTAGAATGGCTGGTCGCGCAGCTTCCCGCGAGCAGTCGCTTTCAAATCTATGTCTTTAACACCAGCGCCAAAGCCGCTCTGACCGACTCAGAGGGAGAATGGCTAGATGCGGCAGATTCCCTTGCCATGGAAGAGGCAATTGCAGGCCTTAGACAATATGCGCCAGGATCGGGAACCAGTTTAACCAATGGCTTTGGCGCCATCGCAGATTTTGAAGATCGTCCAGATAATGTATTTTTACTCACCGATGGTCTGCCGACACAGGGTAAAAATCCTCCGAAAAAATACATGGCCAGCGGTGACCAGCGACGAGGTCACTTTCTGGCTGCAATGAAAGAGTTTCCCCGCGGCGTGCCGCTGAACACTATTTTATTCCCCATGGAAGGAGACCCTGAAGCCGCGGCATTATTTTGGCAGGTGGCACTGGATACTGATGGTGCCTTTATCGCGCCATCCCGGGACTGGCCATGAGAAAACAACGCAGAGAGCTTCAAGAAGCGAGCGTTTCGTTTCTCGACGTTATCAGCTGCGGCTTTGGCGCGATTGTGTTGCTGTTAGTTATCGCCCGAGTCGGCGCTCCTTCGGCATTGGAAGAAGCCGAAAATCAATTAATGGGATCAGTGAAAGATTATCAGGAGCGGCTGTTTGAAATACGCGATGAATCGGTGATTCTCGATGAACGCTTGAAGTCCCGCAAAAAACAGCTCTCCGAATTAACAGAGCGCGTTGCCCGACTCAAAGTAAAACTTGCCAGTGTTTCGAAACAGTCCAATCAGTTATCTCAGTCCCAGTCTCGGGAGAAAGAACAGCTGCAACTCGTATTGCAGGTGCTATCCGAAGAAATGGAGCGGCTGCTGGGCCCCGATTTCCAGCGCCAAAATGAGCTGGTCGGTGGTATACCGGCGGACAGTGATTATATTATTTTTGTGATAGATACATCTGGTAGTATGCAGGTAGCGGCCTGGGAAAAGGTAAAAAAAGAGATGGTCAACATTCTGGATATTTATCCAGAGGTCAAGGGCGTTCAGGTGCTCAATGATATGGGCCAATATATGTTTAACGGCTATAGCAAGAAGTGGATACCGGATAGCCCCGCCATGCGTAAGAACATTATCAAGACATTGGCTACTTGGTCGCCCTTCAGTAATTCTAGCCCGGTGGAAGGTATTAACACCGCCATTCAAACCTTTTACAAACCCGGTCGAAAAATCAGTATTTATACCCTGGGGGACGATTATCAGGGACGCTCCATACGCAGCGTAGTCAAGGCAGTGGGCCGACTTAATAAAGCTAACCGTGGCGCTGATCGGCTAGTACGCATTCATGCAATCGGGTTTCCAGTGCATTTTCCGGCTGGGGGCACACCCAGTGCATCGGCAATAAAATTTGCCGCACTGATGCGCGAACTTAGTTACAACAATGGGGGAACCTTTATTGGCTTAAACAGCCTCGACTAAAGGACTAATAACTTATGCTAACGATATCTATGAAATCATTCGCCGCGCTATTCATTTTGTCCATCCTTAGTGGCTGCAGCTCCTCGGCCTCGGTGCAGTTAACCACCGACTTCCCTCAGGTATTAGCAAAACCAAAGCCGCTCAGCGCCGCGGTGGTATTTGACCCTAGTTTTGCCACCTACATAGCGCAACCCAATGCTAAAACAGTCATAGATATGGGTGCGGCTCAGGTCCGGCTGCTGCGTAATGCATTTGCCGGCTTATTTGGCCGCCTTGAGTTTGTCGCCAGCAGAGAGGAGATTACCATTGATAATGCCATGGTAATCATTCCCTCGGTCCGCGAAGTACAGGTGTCCACTCCATCTGAAAACTACCAGAATGTCTTCGAAGTATGGATTAAATATAACCTAGATCTTGAAACCACAGAGGGAAACTCTATCGACAGCTGGTTTATGCCGGCCTACGGCAAGACCCCAGATGCATTCATGGCCTCAAAAAGCGAAGCTATCGAGCAGGCGGCAATCATCGCGCTGCGCGATGCAGGCGCGAAATTGATGTTGGATTTTTACCGGATCTCGTCAGTCAATAACTGGGTGACTGAAGAGCAAGAAAGGGCCAGACAGGCTGTCCGTCAGCAGCCAGACAAATCAGAGGTGTCACCATGAGCCCTACTAACAAGTTGATCTCAGCGCTATTTAGCGTCGTCCTGGCCGGCTGCACCGCCACCACCACCATTGATGAATATAGACCTACTGGTGAAGCCATAGAGTTAAATGTTGCCGAGCAGGTGGTGATATTAGGGCGCAGAGATGCTGGGCACTATGAAACTGACCGTGAGTTTGTTGACTGCGTCGCCAACAAAATGCGCGGCGCAGATATTGGGATACTGCCCGAGCAAGAGTTTATCGATGCGATCTATCCATGGTTTGAACCACGCACTGCACCCAAGGGTCTATCGCGCCTTAAACGCTTAATGCAGGACGCCAGTATCAAAGCCGAGGTGGATAAACGGGCCGTACGCTATCTGGTCTGGCTGGACGGCTCTACGGACACGCTCGACAAAAGTGGTTCTATGAGCTGTGCAGTCGGCCCAGGCGGCGGTGGCTGTTTTGGTTTTGCGAAGTGGGACAAGCTATCGGTTTACGAGGCCATTGTCTGGGACCTACAAGACCTCACTGAAAAAGGGCGGGTGCGGGTCGATTCTGAGGGCACGTCCTATCTAATTGGTGCGGTGGCCCCTATTCCCTTTTTATCCCCAGTAAAAGACGATGCCTGCTCTAGCCTAGGCAACCAGCTCAAGAGCTTTTTCTCTATTACACCAGCAACCCAATAATTAGGCTAATACCATGACTTGTATTCCTCGCCAGATAATTGCCGCCTTCCTCATCAGCTGTTTTTGGGGCGGTGGACTGGTACTTTCCCCAAATACCTGGAGCGCAGTTTCTGGTGCCGATATCTATAAGGAGGTACTTGAAGATACCGCCATTTATGATGACCCAGTGCTGGATGCCTACATTAAGGAACTCGGGGCGGAGATTATTGCGGTGTCCGAAATGGCGGGCGAAAAATTCACCTTCACGTTACTAGACTCACCTGACTTGAATGCTTTTGCCACCCGCGATAACTACATCTATGTCAATCGTGGTCTGCTTAATTATGTTAGCAATGAAGCCCAGCTGGTTTCAGTTCTGGCGCACGAGGTAGGTCACATTACCCGAGACCATGTTACCGGCCAGGAGGGTAAAGCCACCGGTGCCCAGATACTCTCAACCATTGCCGCAGTATTATCTGGCAGCAACGAGGTTTATGAGGCCGGTATGGCCTATGCCAATTCAATTATTCGCGGCCATGGCCGTCGCAACGAACTGGAAGCAGACGAAGCGGGCGCTGAATATATGGCCAAACTAGGTTACGCGCCTACCGAAATGCTCAGCATGCTGTCCATTATGAAAGACTATGAAACCCTGCAAAAGGATCGGGCCAAAGCCAAGGGAGCCTCCAAGCAGACCTATCATGGCATTTTTTCCAGTCACCCACGTAATGACAGTCGTCTGCGCACGGTAGTCAGCAAGGCTAACGCCGTAAAGTCGAAGAGCACGAGAGATAATGGGGCCAGTCGCTACCGCGCACTAACCGACGGCTTAGTTTGGGGCGAAAATTTTCTGGCCAAAGAACAAAAGCCGGAGCGGTTCTCGAATATGCGCCTTAGGGTGCGCTTTGACTTTCCCAAAAATTGGGTCAGTAATGCTAACCCCAGTCCGTTTATGGCCAGTGGTACGCCAGCAGATAAATCCGCGGTATTAACCATGCAGCCCATTGCACGCACGAGTCAAAGCCCTGAGGAATACCTGTACAATCATCTGAAGGTATCCCAGCTAACCGACGGTGAAGCCATAGCACCAGCCCGACTTAAGGGTTTCAGCGGTATTTTACCTGGCGGCGCTAACCGCTCCGATAGCCGTATCGCCGTAATCTATTACAAGCTTAACGCATACCTATTTAGCGGCAAAATCATAGAGCAAAACCCCACTGCCGAAACAAACCTCGTTTTGGATAAAGACGCCGCAGCCGCTAAAGAGCCTCGAGAAAAACCAAAAACCTTTGCGGAAAGAGACGAACAGTTCGTTGCAGCGATTAACACCTTTCGTCCTATTTCAAGCCGCGAAATTGCAGGCCAAAAGCCGAAGACGGTTCGTTATGTCAAGGCTACCAGCGCCACCACCTTCGCCAAACTGGGCCCAGCACTTAAACTCAATACGGTGGACGTGCAAGATCTGCGTATAATAAATGGCTACTATCCCAGCGGTGAGCCAAAGGCTGGGGACTGGATTAAAATATTTAAACAGTAATGAGCTATTCACTATGAGTCCCTCCCCGCAACGTCCTGCCCGATTTCTGATTCTCACGGGTACCCTGCTGTTAGTCCTGTTGGCGTCGGGACTTTATGGCCTGTTCGTGGAGAGGGACGCGCCAAGTGATACGGACTGGGATGCCAACCGCAAAAACCTTCCAGATATCAGCGTTCTGGAACAGCGGATCGAAGCCGATCTATTTGGTATAGAAGTACAGGCAACAGAGGGCATGGGAGCCGACATTGATCAGGTAGTTGATAGCGCGGCTATGGCAGCCAAACTGTCGGGGCTAACCAAGCACGTCACTACCCTGAGAGTGCCGACTGAGGCTGAACTAGAGGCCTATTACCTGAAGCATAGACTTAGGTACCGCGACGCTTCACGTTTTAGCTTTCAGCACGTTGTCTATACAACGGCCAGGCACGGCGGCCAGGCCGATTTAGTAGCTAAGAAAGCATTAGCCTCGGAGGTAAAGGAGGGTGATGAAACTGCGTTAGCCCCGCGCTATTTTTCAGTGAACTCGAGTAAGATTGATCGCTTATTTGGCAATCGGTTTGCCGACAAACTGCTGGAGTTGGCGGAAGGAGGCAATCTACCTTGCTGGGCTGGGCCCATAACATCACGTCATGGTGCCCATCTGGTCTGTATAGAAAATGCGATTTTGGGCACAGTTCCTGATTTAGCGCAGGTTCGATCACAGGTCATCAATGATTGGCGCTTCTCTGTTGTAGCGGACGCTAAGCCTTAGGCCATCAATGCAGCAAAGAATTTTTTCAGACCTGGGGCGCCTGACTCTTGCCAGGTTTTAAGCGCCGCAGTGCCAACGATGGCGAGGTCGGCAGAACCCCGTAAAAAGTCCATATCCTCCTTACCACTAATACCAAAGCCAACACCGATCGGGACATCGGTATGCGTTCGACAGCGTTCAATCAGTGCCAAGACGTCATCACCCATTTTGGTTTTGGACCCTGTCACGCCTTTTCGCGCGACCACATAAACCATGCCGCGACTCAATGCCCCCAGTTGCGCCAGACGCTTATCGCTGCTCGTTGGAGTCATTAGAATAATCGGCTCAATACCCGCCTCCTCAGACAGTCGATGCAGGTTAGCTGATTCCTCCACAGGCAGATCAGGCAAAATATAACCGACACCACCCGCGTCTTTAAGACGCTGCACAAATCTCTCTTCGCCCATTTTAAAGGCGGTATTGTAGTAACCCATCATTAATACTTTAAAAGGGAAACGGCCACTGACCTCGCGCATAAACTCAAAACACTGGTCTACTGTGGTGCCCGACTTTAATGACTGTTCATTGGCATGGGCAAATAGTGGGCCATCCGCACTGGGCTCAGAGAAAGGAAACTGTAACTCCACCAGATCAACACCGGCTTCAGCCATAATTTCTAGCGCCTGCATATTAGCCTCAAACGAGGGGTAACCACAGACCACATGAGCCATCACCAACAGATCCTTGTCTTTTTTACGCTCGGCAATAAAATGTTGCAGACCCATTAGAGTCTCTCCGCACGGTATTGATCAGACTTACCTTCAACAAATGACTTCCACTTGGCGTCATCTAGAGCATCAGCGATAGTAAAGATATCTTTATCACCTCGGCCAGACTGGTTAATCAAGATGATTTCATCCTTGCCCATAGTTGGGGCCTCTTTAATGGCCGTGACAAAGGCATGGGTGCTTTCTAGCGCCGGGATCAATCCTTCGCTGCGCATGGTTAATTTTAATGTTTCCTTCACCTCTTCATCCGTCGCCGCTTCAAAGCGCACCTTGCCCTGCTCCCAAAGATGGCTGAAGATGGGATTGATACCAATATAATCCAAGCCAGCAGCAACCGAGTGTGTTTCATTCATGTTGCCGTCATCGTTCTGTAAAAAATAGGTTTTATAACCTTGAGCCACGCCCACTGAAGCATCGTCGTAGGCCAGACGTGCACCGTGCATATAGCTGCCCACTCCCAGACCACCAGCTTCGACACCGACCAGCTCGACGTCATCGTCGAAAAAACCTTGAAAAATTCCCATGGCGTTAGAGCCTCCTCCGACGCAAGCATAGACGCGATCAGGTAATCTTCCTGTCTGAGTCAACATCTGTTCGCGTGCTTCAAGACCAATAATCGATTGAAACCAGCTAACCATTTCAGGGAAAGGATGTGGCCCACAGGCGGTACCCAAAATGTAATGGGTATCCTCCATATTGGTGACCCAGTCGCGCATACATTCGTTAATAGCGTCTTTAAGCGTCTTCTGGCCATCCTGCACTGCAATAACCTCAGCCCCTAGGTTCTCCATCCAGAACACATTGGGACGTTGCCGCGCAACATCAACTGCGCCCATGTAGATCTTGCAGTCAAACCCAAAGCGCGCAGCCATAGTGGCTGTGGCAAAACCATGTTGTCCGGCACCCGTCTCGGCTATCACCTTGCGTTTTCCTAGGCGCTCACATAGTAGGCCCTGGCCCATAACATTATTGATTTTGTGAGAGCCTGTGTGATTCAGATCGTCGCGTTTGACGTAGATTTGCGCACCATCCAGCTGCCTCGATAGATTTTCCAGATGGGTCACCGGAGTCGGACGGCCTGAATAGTTTTGCAGTAATCTGACATAGTCCTGCCAAAATTTAGGGTCTGCTTTACATTCACGAAAGCACAGTAATAGCTCCTCAATCGTTGCATGCAGAATCTCAGGTAGAAAAACACCACCATATTCTCCGTAGTAGCCTTCGCGGCCGTCGGAGAAGTCAAAAATATCCATGAAAATCCTCAATAAATCGCGGCAGTTTCCACAATGGGAAGCCGATTTTGAAATAAATAACGTTAGATTAGCTAGTTTAGCCAACTCCTTGGGTTGGTACAATGTTACCGCTGCGATGATCCCTCAAATATGGGCCACTCCGATTTATACGCGCATACCTAGCAATTGGCTTATTGGCCCAAAAGAGTTATTTGCCCAAGCCCAGAAGACGCGTGGATCAGGGCAGGTTATCCACATGTTTACCACTGGATTAGCAGCGGCCACGAGATGAATAAACACAAAAAAGCACCACATATAGTGTATAAAGACTTGCAAGACACACCATGTAGGATAAACTCTATCTCGTAATTAAAAATAAATATGCTGCAAATAAGGGTAGATTTAACTATAGGGAAGTCTTAAATATACATAAATATGGTCTCAGAGCCGCTAGGTCGCTGAGTTGAAAAAGAAAAAAGGTCAATCAATGAGCAGTGCACCCAAACTTAAAACCGTTAATGCCGTGAAGAAAAACCCACAAATTAAAATGCAAGACGCGTCACTCGATATCTGGGATAAGAAATATCGTCTCAAAGATAAAGAGCAGCGTCCCGTCGATGCTGACATCGATGCGACCTATCAACGTGTCGCCACTGCATTATCTGATGTAGAAGATAAAGATAAGCGCGGAGAGTGGTCTGAGCGGTTTGTTTGGGCACTCAAACACGGTGCCATTCCAGCTGGACGTATTATTTCCAATGCCGGAGCTCAGGCCTATAAACCAGCGACTTCTACGATTAACTGTACAGTTTCAGGCATTGTTCCTGACTCCATGCAGGGGATTCTTGAGCGCAACCTTGAAGCTGGACTAACGTTGAAAGCAGGCTGCGGTATTGGTTACGAATTCTCCACATTGCGCCCCAAGGGTGCCTATGTTTCTGGTGCTGGCGCCTACACCTCAGGCCCGCTGTCCTTCATGGATATCTATGACAAGATGTGTTTCACCGTCTCGTCCGCTGGCGGCCGGCGTGGCGCCCAGATGGCGACCTTTGATGTTAGCCACCCAGATGTTTTTGATTTTGTCCGCGCCAAACGAGAAGACGGGCGTCTGCGTCAATTTAATCTGTCACTACTGATTACCGAAGAGTTCATTGAAGCTGTTCGCAACGATAGTAGCTGGGACCTGACCTTCCCTATCAGCGCCAAAGAAATCGAGGGCGGATTGGACCTGAAGGGTGACAACGTGGTTTGGAAGCCATTTCCAACGAAAGAGAACTACATCAGTAATGATGAAGGCCTAGTTGCTTGCCGCATCTACGAGACCATCCGTGCGCAGAAACTTTGGAACGCCATCATGTCGTCAACTTACGACTATGCAGAGCCCGGTTTTATTCTGATCGACCAAGTAAACAAAAATAACAACAACTGGTTCTGCGAAGATATTCGGGCGACCAACCCCTGCGGTGAGCAGCCTTTACCGCCCTATGGTAGCTGCCTGTTAGGCTCAGTAAATCTGACCAAGTTTGTACGCAATCCCTTCACACCAGAAGCTTTCTTTGACTGGGAGGAGTACGCCGAGGTGGTTTCCGTATTCACTCGCATGCTCGACAATGTCGTGGCAATTAATGGTCTGCCACTTGAAGGTCAGCGCAAAGAGATCGAATACAAACGCCGCCATGGTATGGGCTTCTTAGGGCTAGGATCAGCAATCACTA
>Ga0209091_10002352_pt1 | contig 16004 bp, 16 predicted proteins | sample ArcticOcean_MG_C_6_FD_187438 | JGI IMG/M metagenome (GOLD analysis project Ga0209091, IMG submission 187438) | Marine microbial communities from western Arctic Ocean - ArcticOcean_MG_CB8_128 (SPAdes) (version 2) | ecosystem: Environmental > Aquatic > Marine > Oceanic | place: Arctic Ocean...
CGGGCTCTATGTTCGACTATTTTACCTGCTTTGTGGGCGATCAATCCGGTGACGCGTTCACTTTCGAAGACTAATCTGTCGACCGTTAACCCAGTGTACAGAACAAGATTGTCCCGCGACCGGACGTCTGGTGTCAAGTATGCATCCGAAACGCTTTGCCGCCGCCCGTCATTGATAGTCAGGGTATTCACTGTTGCCCCGGCCATGCCATCCGAACCGTTATGGTCGCGCAAGGACTGCAGACCTAGCGATTGCCCCGCTGCGCGATGAACCTCAGTCAAAGGATGCGGTGGGTCTGGTTGCATCAGGTGAATTGGGCCGTCCCGACCATATCCGGCCTCGCCCGCAAATGGTGAGGATTCGGATTTTTTGAAGTAAGGCAGAAGATCACCCCAACCCCAACCGTGTGCCCCTTTTTGGACCCATGCGTCAAAATCGGCTGGATGGCCACGTACATGCCCCATGGCGTGGATTGCGCTGGATCCGCCTACAACTTTTCCACGTGGCCAGGGATGCGTGCGCATGGCCATGTGTTCTTGCGGGATCGTCACATAGTCCCAGTCCACCTCGGAGCCTTGCAAGAAAGGCCAGGCAGCAGGATCGGCAATCCGCGGATCTTCGGAATCTGCGCCTGCTTCAATTAGTAATACACGCAAAGATGGGGTTTCACTCAGTCGGGCTGCGAGCACAGACCCCGCAGACCCGGCACCGACGACGATGATGTCGGCCGGTTGGATGGGCGAAGTCACGACGGGTCTTTAATAACAGATTGCACGATCAGTCGCCGCTAGCGGTTACGGCCTGATTGGAAAGGTCGGAAGTGTCCGATGATATTCTTTCCATGACAACTGCTTGAACGCTGGCCAAATGTGCACGCATACACACCTCCGCACGCTCAGCGTCCCGGTCGGCAATGGCGCGAGCGATGCGCATATGTTCTGCATCACGGATCTTGCGGCGATTCGAACACATTGGGCGTCGTGGAGGCAGGCGCACCCTGGCGTCTGCACCCACCTGGCGCAGGATATTGTAGAACTCCCGCCCCAAGGCGTTGCGCGTCGCACTAGCAATCTCTAGGTGAAAAATGAGGTCTCCTGTGCCGTAATTCTCATCTGGGCTGCTTTGAGCGGCCCGGATGATACGGGCGATTTCCAGCGAAGAGGCACGCACCGCCGCCAAGCGAGCAAATTGTGGCTCCAATATCAGTCGTAACTCGATCACATCTGTAGGGTTGGCTAACTTTGCCAATCCTTCTGTTTGTATACTATTTTCACGGGTGGAACGGCGACCGACCTGTGCGGGTGGCAGATGTCCGCCTTCCCGCATTTCTGCCAATACTCTGCGTAACCGGGAGCGGGGAATGCCAAGCGTTTCAACCAATTCCCGTTCAGGCGGCAGTGTAGCGCTCCCGACAGACAGTTCTGCCAAAATAGACCGCAAATGTGTGGGTGTAAAACTTTGGTTCCGGGTTTCAGAATACTTAAGCGTCTTTGACAATTGTAGTCCCTCGGTTGATCAACCAGGCAGTGAAGTCCATCGACGCGAAGGCCTGGAAATGCTTTCTGGTAAACGGATTAAGCCTGAACCTATTATATCCGACGTTCGTCATTTCGGCAAGACCATTTAAATTAATGGTTTACAAATGATCCGCTATAGTAAGTTATGATACAGAACCCGTTTTCCGCCCGCCGCGATAGGAGCGCTCAATGCCCGAGGAATATGACTATATTATCGTCGGTGCCGGCTCGGCCGGTTGCGTGCTGGCGAATCGGCTAAGTGCAAGCGGTGACCATCGTGTCTTGTTGCTAGAGGCTGGTGGATGGGATCGTGATCCGTTGATCCACATTCCGTTAGGTTGGGGTATCCTATTTAAAGATCGTCGCCACGATTGGGGCTACGATTGCGTGCCCGAAGATAATGTCGATAATCGTGTCGTGGAATGTGTCCGCGGAAAGGTTGTGGGCGGCTGTTCATCGACTAATGCGATGGCCTATGTCCGGGGAGATCAGCGGACATATCGCCGATGGGCGGAAATGCCAGGGTTAAAACGATGGGGGGTAAATGAAACCTTGCCCTACTTTAAACGTCAGGAAAACTGGGAGAACGGAGCCGATGATTGGCGAGGTGGTGACGGCCCAGTCCGTACGCAATATTGCAGTTATGAGGATCCGCTGGTCGAGGCGTTTGGCGCGGCGGGCCGCAATGAATTTGGCTGGACTGATGACTATAATGGCGCAAATCAAGAGGGGTTTGCACGACTTCAGATGTCGATTAATCGAGGTCGGAGGGCGAGCGCTTCCAGCGCCTATCTGCGCCCAGTTTTGAAACTCAAGTCACTGACGGTGATGACTAACGCCATGGTCCTAGAGCTGAATTTTAAGGCGGGGCGGGTCGTCGGGTTGCAGTTCAGAAGCAAGGCAGGATTGCATGATGTTGTCGCAACCCGCGAGGTGATCCTGTCAGGTGGGGTTGTTAACTCGCCACAATTGTTGATGGTTTCCGGAATCGGACCTGAGGCGCATCTGAAAGAACACGACATTTCTATGCGGGTGAATGCCCCTGCTGTCGGGCAAAACCTTGCGGACCACCCGTCCATTATTGCGATGTACCATAGGGCGGATCCGCAAGGACCGTTTCATCGCATGATGCGCTACGATCGTATCGTTCCCGATCTCGCCAAAACATATTTAGGGTTCAACGGGTTCTCTGGCGACGTGCCCGGTGGAATAGCCGCCTTCCTTCGGTCAAGTGTCGCGACCGATGTGCCCGATTTGCAGTTTCTGTTTACCGCAGCTCCGCTGGCTGCATGGCCCTATATGCGCCCGTTCAAAGCACCGTTCACGGACGGATTTGCCACGCGCCTTGTCCTGACCCAGCCAGAGGCACGCGGGCAGATCAGATTGAGGTCTGCAGATCCCATTGCGCCGCCGTTCGTCCATCAGAATTTTCTGGCAACAGAGCATGATTGGGTTGTTCTTCGCGAAGGGTTAGAGATTGCCCGTTCGCTGGCGAACAGCCCTGAAATGCGGCCGTTTGTGAAGGCAGAAATATCGCCTGGACCGGACTGTAAAGGCAAGGATGCGATTGACGCCTATATTCGCAAAAGCCTGATAACGGTGCACCACCCAGTCGGCACCTGTCGAATGGGCGCTGAGGGCGATCCGCGCAGTGTTGTCGGGCCGGACTTGCGCGTCCATGGGGTTGACGGTCTGCGGGTTGTTGACGCATCGGTGATGCCTGATCTTCCGAACGGAAATATCAATGCTGCCGTTCTGATGATTGCTGAAATTGCCTCTGACATGATTCTAAATCAAGCTAAAGCCTAGAGCACTCTAGCATCTCAGATTTGGATTTTTATCGAAAATTTATCCATTTAACAAACCAATGATTCAATTAATGGTTTTAGAATTTTGGATAGAATTTTTGTAACTATCTGTAAACAAATGATAATAATAACCAAAAAAAATTTGATGTAGGTGATTTTTGACGGAAATGGCATATGGTGTGAACCATTTAGTGAATAGATAGTTGATTTGGTTTAAATGTGCCGCTAGGCTCATTATGATTCGTCTGACCAAGTCAACCCTTTTATGAGGCCTTTCTTATGTCCGAAGCAGCCACGACAACATCCAACCGCGATAGAGCTCTTGCCAAAATGTATGACAATATTTCGGCCAAGAATATGTTTCCATTCTGGGCGACGTCGGATGATGTAACGAATGATGAAGTCCGCCAACTAATGGCGACTAAACATGCAGTTCCGCATCTTTGGACCTTCAAAGACGACATTGAACCGTTGTTGCGCATGTCGGCTGAGTTGATAAGCATGGATGACAGTGAGCGGCGCAGCCTAATATTGATCAATCCGGGTCTCGCCCCCAAGCGCGCCTCAGTGTCGACCATGTACACCGCCTATCGCTTAAACGATCCCAACGAGATTATGCCGCCCCATAAACATTCACCCTCGGCCATTCGCTTTGGCTTGACGGGTAGAGGTAACTTTACCGGTGTCGCGGGCGAAGATATCACTTTTGGTCCCGGCGACATGGTTCTGACGCCAAATGATACGTGGCATAACCATGGTACAATGGGCGATGAAGAGGCGGTAAACTTGTCGGTGTTGGATTTGCCATTGGTCGAAAACCTGAACGCCATTCACTTTGATCATAATTACAGCGAAGTCCAGGACGGCGAAGTTGTTCCGCTAAAGCGGCAGACAGCGCAGTACCCAACAGACTATTCGCGCGCAGTTTATGGGACAGGTGGCATGACGCCGCGTTGGGTGGATCACTATCGCGGCGGCGGTCTGTCGTCGCCCATGTATGTCTATCGCTGGGATGCGATGATGGAACTTTTCCACCGCTTTCGTGACGAAGAGGGTGATCCGCATGAGGCTTTGATGGTCGAATACACAGACCCCACACGAGGTGAGCCGGTGTTCAAGACTATCACATTCTTTGCCCAGATGTTGCGGCCTGGCGAAAAGACGTTGCCATTGCGCCAGACGGCCAGCTTGCTGGTCGCACCGTTTCAAGGGAGTGGCTACTCTATTGTGAATGACCAGCGCTTTGACTGGAATGAATTCGACACGCTGGCAGTTCCTGGTGGGGCCTGGTGTGAACATCACAATGGGTCCGAGACAGAACCAGTTTATCTGTTTGTTGCCTCTGATGAGCCGACACTAAAGAAGCTTTCACTGTTCAAGTCTTGGGGACAAACCAAAGGGGGCGACGTGGTGCAGCTCGTCTGAGCGCTCCAGGAATGGGAAATGGCAAACACTTTGAACACCAAACTTTTGTCACATATCGAATGCGCGGGCGGCGGCCAGGTCTGGGTGGAGGGCACAACGCTTTATATAGGGCATATGCGCCATCCCTCTGGCACGACAATTGTGGACGTGGCTGACCCGCGGAAACCGAAAATCCTGAACCGGATCGAAGTGCCTGATGGGTGGCATTCGCACAAGGTGCGTGTGGCTAATGACCTGATGATCGTGAACCACGAAAAATTAGGGCAGGGTGGGTCCGATTTTGGAGGGGGACTGGGCATCTATGATGTGTCAAATCCCGCCCAGCCCAAAATGATCTCGAAATGGCGCACCGGTGGACGTGGTGTACATCGCTATGATTTCGACGGGCGTTATGCCTATATTTCGCCCACCGTCGATGGATATATCGGCAACATCGTGATGATCCTGGATCTGCAGGATCCGGCGAACCCGACCGAAGTGGGGCGTTGGTGGATTCCGGGCCAGTGGGAGGCAGGCGGCGAGGAGTACCTTTGGCATGACTGGGTTGCACCGCGCTGTCACCATCCGATCCGGCGCGGTGACAGGCTTTATGTAAGCTATTGGCATCATGGGTTTTTCATTCTTGATATTTCGGACATGTCGCAGCCCAAAATGATCTCTGGCCACAACACCAGCCCGGTCTATCCGCATCCCACCCACACTTGCCTGCCTATGGTGCAGTCAATTGCCGGCCGTGACATCATGGTAGTGGCGGATGAAGATGTGGCCAAACTTTACCCCGCTGCACCGGCCTTCACATGGATTTATGACATCACGGTTGAAACAATGCCGACGCCGATAGCCACCTGGCAGGTCGATGGTTTGCATGGCGATGGTGCCCCCCAGGATCCGATGATGGGCTGTCATCAGCCTTCGGAACGCCCGGCGGGCACAATCATTCCTTTTTCCTGGTTCGCGCAAGGCTTGCGATTGGTCGATATCGCCGACCCCTACAATCCGCGCGAAGTGGGCTATTATACACCAGACGCGCCGGCAGGCAGCACTTTGCCGTCATCAAATGACGTGACTATCGACGGCCGGGGTCTGATCTATCTGATCGACCGTGTGCACGGCGTCGATATTATCGAAACAACTGCTTTTTAGGAGCCCCCATGGCAAAGATATCAGATGAACACTACGCCATTGGCAAGAAAAACCCGAACTTGCCATTTCACCCTGCAGTGCGGGCGGGGGACTACATCTACGTATCAGGTCAGGTCTCAAAAAACGAGAACGGCGACATGATTGTCGGATCTATCGAGGAAGAGACAGCGGGTACAATAGAGGGCATACAGCGCATCATCGCCGAAGAGGGCGCGACGCTGAAAGACATCTGCCGGGTCACGACCTATCTAGAAGATACGCGCGATTTCGGGCGCTATAACGCTGTATTTAAAAAGTATTTCGAAGGGTGCGTGATCGCGCGAACTACCGTACAGGCAAGTGCAGTGATCACCACGCGCATCGAAATGGAAGCCATTGTTTACAAGCCGCTCGACAAATGAGTGGGAGGGGGAGGAAATGTTGAAAATTCTGGGGCGCAAGACCTCTGGCAACGTTCAAAAGGTGCTGTTTGCGCTGGAAGAAATTGGCGTGACCTATGAGCGTGAGGATTATGGCCGCCTGTTCGAGAACACCAAGACCGATGAATATCTGACGATGAACCCGACCGCTAAAGTGCCGACGCTGGTAGATGGCGAAGTGGTAATCTGGGAAAGCAACACGATCCTACGTTATCTGGCCGACAGCTATGGTGCAGGTCTGACCGGCACGACCCCAGCAGAGCGTACAGAGGTAGAGCGCTGGATGGATTTTGTTCTGGCGGCCGTGAACGCCGGTTACCTCGCGGGGTTCAAAGGGGCCAAGCTGGAGCCTGCAGATCGTCCCGCCGATTTTGACACGGAAATCTCAGACTTGCATTCGCAAATGCAGATCATCAGTAAGCATCTTGAAGGCAAGGATTTTCTGGCGCTTGATAAAATAACTATAGCTGATGCAGCGCTGGCCCCAATCATGGGCCGTTGTTTGAACTTTCCGTATGAACGCGCGGCGATGCCGGGTCTTGAAGCCTGGTTTTCCAAGGTGTCAGACCGCGTGGCATTTAAGACGGCGACGGGGTAGCTTATGCAGATCGCGATCATTGGCATGGGTTCTATGGGACCGGGAATGGCGGCGCGGCTTGCGCGCGGTGGCCATGACGTGCGCGCCCAAGATATAGCACCCACCGCGATAGAGCGCTCACAAACCATACAACCGATAATTTCTGAGGCTCTGGACGGCCTTGGCGTGGCTGATCAGGGCGGCGTGATTGTATATCATGAGGCAATTGAGGCTGCGGTCTCCGGTGCCGATCTGGTGATTGAAAATGTACCGGAGAAGATTGAGATCAAGGCGGAGGTTTATGCCGGGCTCGATCGACTGATCGGTGCACAGACGCTGGTGGCCAGTGATACATCCGGCATCCCGATCACACAGCTTCAGGCGCATATCTCGCATCCCGAACGCTTTATCGGCATGCACTGGTCGAACCCACCACATATCATCCCGATGATCGAAGTGATTGCAGGTGATGCCACTTCGCAGGCAACCGTAAAATCCATTCAGGACCTGATCAGATCACTTAATTTACTGCCTGTCACGTTGAAACGAGACGTGCCGGGCTTTGTCGAAAACCGCGTGCTTTATGCGTTGCTTCGCGAGTGCGTGGATCTAGTTGAACAAGGTGTGATCGACCCCGAAGACCTAGACACTTGTGTCAAATGGGGCATCGGATACAAACTCTCGGTTGTCGGGCCAATGCGGCTTTTGGATATGGCTGGCTTGGATATCTACCAATCCGTTGCGTCATTTCTGAACGCAGAGCTTTGTGATCGTTCCGATGTCTCGCCGATGGTTATGAAGGCTACGGACCAGGGGAAGCTGGGTATGAAGACTGGCGCTGGATTATTTGAATACTCTCCGGACGACCTTGCCACATTGCCACGCGAACGCGGGGCCAAACTGGTCGCAGTGCGCCGTGTTCTGGAGGGCAACGCGTGATTTTTCAACATACCGAACTAAACCAATCAGCCTCCGGGCGCAGAACAGATAATCTGCGAATCGGTCGCTTGAGCGCAGATTCGCAACAGCTGGACCGGTGCTGGTCCGATAGTAAAGGGCAGCGACAGACGGGATCGGGAATCGGACATGTTATCTGCGTTGCCACACCAGATGGCCTCGATCGGCATACGGTCTTTGGTAGCATTCAACAAATTGGCCACGCCGGTTTCAGGGTCATGCCACAGCGTTACAACGAGAACATCGAATGGGTGTATCTCACCCAAAGTTTCCGAATACCAATGGGCCAATACCGCCGTGCAAGCCATTGTAGTATCAGAGTTATTAGTCACGAAAAGTTCGACTGGTTCTGCCCCAGCAGTGCCAGTAATTATGTCCGAATACGGGATGTAAACATGCTCATCCGCCGATGCGAATACGACGGTGAATGGGCAAAAAAGGCCAACAAGAGCCGCCCTGAGGCAACCATTATAACTTAACTTAAGGAGATCTAAAAAATGAAAAATGTAATCTACTCCATATCACTTGCAGCGCTGATTGCTGCATCGGGTGCTGTTGCCCAGGATATTGACAGCATCGCAATACTAACACCAGAGGCTGGGACAGATTTCGGCTGGAATCAACAGGGGGTCGACGCTGCAAAAGCTGCAGCTGCTGCCACCGGGTTAAAGATCGTGATCGCCGATGGGCTTGGCTATGGCGACGTTCGCGCGCCGATGCGGGAACTGGCCGCTGAAGGCGTGGGTCTGATGATAGCTCACGCTTCTGGCTACAATACGGCTGGTCCCGAGATAGCTGAAGAAACCGGCGTGCCGGTGGCCGTCGTTGACAGCCCTACCATGCTCAAGCCTGGGTTGGTGGCCGACTACACCCTGTCAGGACATGAAGGCGCCTATCTAGCCGGTCGTATGGCTGCAAAGATGTCGACAACTGGCACGGTTGGGATTGTGGTTTCCGGTGAACCTCCTTCGTGGAATGCGCAGTCTGCGGGATTTGCACAAGGAGTTCGAGCTGAGAATACCGAAATAAATGTGCTGTATGCGGTGATTGGGCCAGCTGCCTATTCCGATGCCGCCGGCGGCAACCGGGTGACAACATCCGTGATTGCGGCAGGTGCTGACATCATCTTTGGTCAGGGCAATGGATCGTCATTTGGGATGATTCAGGCTGTGGAAACTAACGCCGCAACAGATGGTTCTGACGTGATGTTCATTGACGTGATTGGCGACAAATCCTCGCTGGACACGGGACACCTGTTGACATCGGTGGTCTGGGATATGACCCCGGTTTACATCTCAATGATCGAAGACTTGAAGGCTGGGACATATGGCACAAAGAGCTATTCAATCAGTCTGGCCGGCAATAGCGTCAAACTGCTTCGGACACCTCAAGTTCCAGATGATATTTGGTCGGAGATCATGGCGCTGCGCGAGGAAATCGTGTCAGGTAGCATGAGCTTAACTCCAGTTTTTGACGCTGGAGAAGTACGAGCGCTTGTGACACTCACAGAGTAAGCCAGCAATGCACGATCGCGCCATCTCCTCCCAGACCTCTACTTTCGCAAACGGCGGTGAGGCTGTGGGGCTTGTCAACGTCACAAAACGCTTTCCTGGTGTTGTTGCCGTTGACGACGTTTCGCTTGGGATCCGTTCTGGTGAGGTCCATGTGTTGCTTGGGGAAAACGGGGCCGGCAAGTCGACCATTGTTGGTATGCTTGCCGGCCTACAACTGCCTGATGAAGGACATTTGACGGTCGGAGGACGGCCTGTTCGGTTAATGTCGCCCGTCGAAAGTCTTGGTGCGGGTATCAACACTGTGTTCCAGCATGTTATGCTGGTACCGACGCTTACAGTATTCGAAAATCTTGTCCTTGGCGATGCGTGGTGGCGCAGGCCTCTACGTGCCAAGATCGAGCGTCGAATTATAGAGTTGCAACGTGAATTCGGCCTCAAGGTGCCGTTGGATGCGATCACTGGAGATCTATCGTTGGGAGAACAACAACAGATCGAAATTGCGCGTGCGTTGCTGCGTGACAGTCATGTTCTAGTATTGGATGAAGCCACCTCAATGCTGACACCGCAAGGCGCGGATGAGTTGGGCGAACGTATGCGGCGCTTGGCCGAGCGCGGGCTGGCAGTAGTTTTCATTACGCATAAGTTAAGCGAAGCCTACCGGTTCGGTGACAGAATATCAGTATTGAAACAAGGATGTTTTGCGGGAGAGATCGACCGCGCCATCTTGAACGAGATGAGCGAAAAGCAAGCTGTGGATGAAATGGTCCGCTTGATGTTTGGGACCAGTGATACAGCCGCCCCAATGGTTCGTCCTTCACGCGACTTAGGGCAGGTGCGGCTCTCCGTGACAAAGCTAGCGACTGCGGGTGCCACCGAAGAGATGGCTCTGTCGGATGTCTCGTTCGAAGTTTCGTCTGGCGAAATCCTTGGCATTGCCGGGATCGACGGGAATGGTCAGAAACAAATGGCCGAAGCACTGGCAGGACAGCGCCCTGTCATCGCGGGCGTCGTCGAGTTGGAAGGACGTGATATAACCTTCGCGTCTGTTGGAATGCACCGAACTCTTGGCCTTCGATATCTGACTGATGATCGGCTGATGGAGGGTTCCGTGGGCTTGTTTTCGGTGTCCGATAATACCGTACTCAAGGAAATTGGGTTTCCACCATATTGGACTTACGGCTTTGAAAGGCCAGTAATAATTTCTGCACACGCCCGCGGACTTATTGATCGGTTTTCAGTACACACACCAAGTGAGGCGACGCCCATTGGGCATCTCTCGGGCGGCAATATCCAAAAAGTTCTTTTGGGCCGAGAGCTGTCAGGCGAAGCGAGGGTTGTTGTGTTTAACAAACCAACCTACGGCCTTGATATGCAAAATATCGCTGCCTCGCGCTCGCGCATTCACAAGATCGCCGAGGATGGTATGGCGGTTTTGCTGATCTCTACTGATCTGGACGAGTTGATCGAACTTGCCGATCGGATCGCAGTGATGGATCGGGGTCGGATCTGCAGCATCTTGAAGAACGATCCGACACGACCGTCCGAAATGCGTACGGACATCGGGCGGCTGATGGTGGGCGAAGCGCCTGCCGAGGTTGTAGCATGAGTGTTAGTGGCACCCAAGCGACACAAAGTACAAAGGAACCCGCGAATGGACCACTCGGCGAGGCGCGGCACGTTAGGTTTCTATTTCTTACGATCGGCCCGATCATAGCGGCGCTGATCACATCGGGCCTGATCTTGGTTGCCTTCGGAATCAACCCGATCACTTATTATATATTCGTCATACAAAAGGGCTTATTCTCTAGTCTTGGACTGGAACAAACCCTGACACGCATGGCACCGCTCTTGTTTTTAGCGGCGGGACTGATTGTGTCGTTTCGGGCTGGGATCTGGAACCTGGGTATTGACGGGCAATTTCTGTTGGGGGCGGTCGCATCTGCGGCTTTGGCCCCAGTGTTATTGGGTGTCGTTCCGGGTTGGCTGATGCTGCTTTTGGGCTTTGTACTTGCTGCACTGGTAGGAGCGGTATGGTCTATTTTACCGGCCTTGTTACGAGCCTATCAGGGCGTGAATGAGATCATCACCACATTGATGATGACGTTTCTCGGCGTGTCTTTGGCCAATGTTCTGGTTAAGCTAATCTTCCTCGATCCCAATACCACCGTACCGCAAACCCGTACTTTACCCGTCGCTGACCGGCTGCCACGGCTTTTTGACACAACAATCTCATCGGGTCTAATCTGGGCGCTTGGCGCAGTTTTATTGGTTCATTTGGTGATGACACGCACGGCCTTTGGTCTGAAATTGCGCACAGTGGGTGCTAATCCGCTTGCGGCGGCACATGCAGGATTGTCAGTGCCAAGGCTGACCACCGCAGTTTTTGCACTTTCGGCAGGATTTGCAGGTCTTGCGGGTGCGTCCGAAATCCTCGGCGTGAATGGCAATGTTCCAGCCGATTGGAACCCGGCCTATGGGTTGATGGTGATCCCGCTTGTGTTTCTCGCGCGTTTTCATGGCGTGGGATCAATTGTCCTTGTTTTCTTCTACTCGGCTCTGTTGATCGGATCGGAAAGTGCTGCACGCCGGGTCGGTGTACCACAGGACTTCACGTTGGTGCTGGTCGCAACCTTGCTAATTTTTCTAGGCCTTGCTGAATGGCTGGACCACCGGCGTCGTAAAGGGAGCGGTTAGATGGATGGATTACTGACCGCCGCATTTCTATCTTCGTTGCTGACCGGTGCAATTGTCGCTGGCATTCCGATATTGCTGGCGGGTCTGGGTGAACAGATGTCGGAGAAGGCGGGCGTTCTGAACATCGGCATTGAGGGCATGATGATCTTCGGTGCCTATCTTGGCTTCCTGACCGCTTGGAGTACCGAGAGCCTTTGGCTTGGCTTTCTAGGTGGTATGGTTGGCGGTATGGTTGTTGCAGGATTGATGGCGCTGCTTTGCGTTCGGCTTGGCCTCAACCAAATTGTGATCGGCATCGGCCTGACGCTTGGCGCTGAAGGTCTGACCTCGCTATTGCATCATTTTCAATTTTCGCGAACTTATCCACGCTTGCCTGCAGCTGACCGGCTCGACCTTGCAATTCTAACCGATATCCCTGTGATCGGGCCTTCGCTGTTTGCTCGCCATCCTATAGTCTATCTTGCACTGATTTCTGTGATCGTCCTAACTTGGGCTTACAAGCGCACCAATCTTGGCCTGACTTTGCGTGCAGCTGGCGAAAAACCAGCCGCATTGGACGTCTCGGGCGGTAACGTTGTGCGCATCCGGACAGTTGCAGTCTTGTTCACGGGGGCAATGGCGGGCCTTGGTGGTGCGTATATGGCGAATATCGCGGCTGGATTATTTATTCCATTTATGACTGGTGGGGCAGGCTTCATCGGCATCGTTCTGGCGATGCTGGCGCGCGGCCGCCCGCTTTGGGTGCTGATCGGCGGGCTGATTTTCGGTGCTGCCTTGTCTCTAACCACCGCGCTGCAGGTTGCAGGGTCGAATGTGCCTACGGATATTATTCAAATGTTACCCTTCGCTGCGGTTATGCTGGTGCTTGTGATCTGGGGTCGCAAGGCCAAGCTGCCCGCCGCATTGGGGTTGTCTTACGAAAGGGGCGCGCGCTGAAGCGCCAATAAAGGAGAAAGATCATGACAGACACTAAAGTTTATTTACTTGATGGCGGCTCGCTCGTCCTCGATGGGTTTCACATCTGGTGGAACAAGGGCCCAGGTGGAGAGGTGCGTTTCCCTGTTTATTCGGTGCTGATCGAACATGCAGAGGGTAATTTTCTAATCGATACGGGCTATGACTTTGATCACGTTCAGAAAGTTCTGCCTTTTGAGAAACCAATCCAGAATGAACACCAGACTATTCCAGGCGCGCTTAAACTTTTGGGCATGGAAGCCAGTGATATTGGCGTTTTGTTCAATAGCCATTTCCATTTCGACCATGTGGGCGGCAACAAGTTTTTTCCCCATGCTAAAAAGCTATGTCACAAGGCCGAGATCGAGCAATCCGCCCGGCCCGAAGTATTTGAAGTGCTGGGGTATTCGGATATGACATTCTCTACCGAGGCGGCGCAGGCGCGCGGCATGTCCGAACAACTTGCGGATGGCCAGACAGCGCGGAACACGAAATTTGAACTCATCGAAGGTGATATCGAGTTGGCCAAAGGTGTAAAGCTGATCTTCACGCCTGGCCACGCCATTGGGCATTATTCGCTTTATGTGGAACTTGCGAACCGCAAGCCAATGCTTTTTACGCTTGATGCTGCTTACACACGAAAAAGCTATGAAAACCTGATCAATGCGGGCTTCCATATAGATCCGATCGCGGGGATTGAAAGCATGAAAAGGCTCAAAAAGATCGAGGAAGAGACCGGCGCCGAGGTATTGTTCTCGCACGATATGGAGAGCTTTAAGAACTACCAGACTGGCGTCAACGCCTACAGCTAAAGGAGTATGTAATGCAGTATCCTGAAACTCAACCACCCGTCTTTACGCTGACCGCAGGGCCGGTGGATGCCTATCCCGAGGTGCTGCGCGCAATGGGCGCGACGGTGCTCTATGATCACGACCCGGCGTTTCAGGCTTTCTATGAACAGGTCGCTCTGAAAGCCCAGAAAGCCATGGGAACCGACGTGCCGCCGACGATCCTTCATGGCGAACCTGTGTTGGGGCTAGAGGCCGCCGCTGCCTCGCTGATTGCGAAGGATGACGTGGTATTGAACCTGGCTTCTGGGCCTTACGGCAAGGGGTTTGGCTATTGGGCGGCGCGATATGCAGCTCGCGTCGACGAAATCGAAGTCGCTTATGACGACTGCATAGATCCTGACGTCGTCAGTGCGCATCTTAAGGCGCATCCCGAAACTGCAGTAGTCGCTGTATGCCATCACGATACACCTTCTGGTACGTTGAACGACATTGATTCCATCGGCGCTATTGTGGCTGAGGCAGGCGCGTTGCTGATCGTAGATGCTGTGTCGTCATGGGGCGGTATGAAAACGTCACCAGATGCCTGCAAGGCTGGAATCTACATAACAGGCCCGAACAAATGCCTTGGTTGCCCGCCGGGATTGACTCTTGCTGCGGTGTCGGAAGCGGCCTGGAACAAGATTGATGAGAACCCAGATGCGCCATTTGCATCGATTCTTGGGCTGAAGGACTGGCGACATTCCTGGAATGCGAGCGAAGCCTTTCCATTCACGCCATCAGTGGCCGAAATCAACGGTCTGGATGCGGCGTTGGATCGCTATCTGTTGGAAGGCCCGGAAACGATCTGGGCGCGTCATGCGCTGACCTCTGCTGCGGCGCGGGACGGGGTGCGAGCGATGGGTGTAAGCCTCTGGCCTGCGCGCGAAGAGATCGCATCACCGACCTGCACCGCAGTTAAAATGCCGGATGGTATTGATGCCGGCACCGTTCTAGCAACGGCACGGTCGCGCTATGGTGTCAGCCTGTCGACGGGGCGGTCCGAAACACTCGGTAAGTTAATCCGCATCGGGCATATGGGACCAACAGCACAACCAATGTACGCCCATATCGCCGTCGCAGCTCTTGGCGGTGCATTGGCGGTTCATGGGGTCACAATTGACCTAGCTGCGGGTCTGGCTGCGGTTCAGGCCCGTATTGACTCTTCGCATTAAAGTATAACAACCATATAACAGGGAGACTAAGTCACATGTCAGGAAAACTCGAAGGAAAATCCGCCATTGTCACAGGCGCTGCGCAAGGCATCGGTAAAGCCATCGCAAAACGGCTGGCTGAAGATGGCGCGCAGGTTACAATTGGCGACATCAACGCAGAGGGCGCATTGGCTGCTGCCAATGAAATTGGGCAGGGCGCGATTGGCGTGGCTTGTGACGTGTCTGATCAGGATTCAGTCAATGCATTGATTGAAGGTGCTGCACGCAACGGCGCACCAGATATCCTGGTCAATAACGCCGCCATCGTGCCTTTTATCGCCTGGGACGATGTGGATCTCGACCATTGGCGTTTGATTATTGATACCAATCTTACCAGCGTGTTCATGGCTTGCCGCAAGGCCACTGACATGATGCGAATGGTCGACCGTAAAGGGACCATCGTTAACATTGCTTCGAACACATTTTTTGTAGGCACACCCAACATGGCGGCCTATGTCGCGGCCAAAGGCGGCGTCATAGGCTTCACGCGTGCACTTGCTACCGAAGTAGGCAAGTATGGTATCAATGCTAACGCGATCTCCCCCGGTCTGATTGAAAGCGACGGCGTTAAAACTAGCCCTCATAACGAGGCGTTCGGTTTTGTTGAGATGCTGCAAGCCATGCCCGGTAAGGGCCAGCCAGAGCATATTGCAGCCGTCGCCTCTTTCCTTTGCTCGGACGACGCGGGGTGGATGACCGGACAGACAGTCAATGTCGATGCAGGAATGGTGCGCTGGTAGAGGGCAGTTAACTCATACCGCCGGAGCCAAGTAAGACAATAGCTTAGCGTAATTTCCGCTAAACTTTTTTTGTTTGTGGGTTACAAATGGATTACAAAAAACCAAAAGTTTATTCATTTTAAATCACTTCACAAAGCCAAGTTGAATGATAAGGTTTAAGTCCATTCATTTAAGACAAGAAAGCCGCATAAGCTAAAAGGACAAGGATTAAGACT
>Ga0209091_10002357_pt1 | contig 15987 bp, 17 predicted proteins | sample ArcticOcean_MG_C_6_FD_187438 | JGI IMG/M metagenome (GOLD analysis project Ga0209091, IMG submission 187438) | Marine microbial communities from western Arctic Ocean - ArcticOcean_MG_CB8_128 (SPAdes) (version 2) | ecosystem: Environmental > Aquatic > Marine > Oceanic | place: Arctic Ocean...
AGGTTGCAAACACTATGCAGTTTGATATGGAGTATGATAATCTAGTTATGGCATCTATGCGTGGTCGGGCAGGACAAGTATTAGGTGGTGGATTTTCGGGTGGTAGAGCTCAATTAGGTGTGAGAACAACTAAGGCAACAAAGAAAATAGGTTGCTCTAATTTAAAACAGTTAATAGAAGATGACAAAATTTATATCCCTGATTTGGATTGTATTAGTGAACTTTCTACATTTATCATCAAAGGAAGTTCTTTTGAAGCAGATGATGGTCAGAATGATGATCTAGTTGCGTGTATGTTTATATTTGCATGGGCTACAGACCAGACCTATTTTAAAGAACTAACAGATATGGACATTAGACAAACTATGATGAGGGAACAGCAAGACGCATTAGAACAGGATATGGCGCCATTTGGTTTTGTTGTCACAGGACTAGAGGATGAAAATATAGGTGAGATGGTAGATGAGTATGGAACTAAGTGGAGTCCTATAGTAAGAAATTACGAAACAGATTGGTAATTAAAACCACACAAAAATAAATGGTAACACATACAAAGGCCAGGCAATATACATTGATGTAAGTGATGTTGTTATAGGATTTGTATCTGTCATTTTTGCAGCTGCAAAAGCGGCAATGGCGACAGGTGGAGTGATCATGGATAAGGTCGCAAAATATAATACAAACATGTGAGCCCATATTTCAGCAAATCCTACTTCTATCAAAGAAGGTGTGGTTATAATTGCAACAACTAGATATGCTGCTCCTGTGGGCATACCCATACCCAAAATTATACACAGCACTGCTGTCATTATTAGTAGAGCAATTGGACTTCCTACAGACAGTTCTGACAGAACTCCAGTAATAAGATAGATCATTCCAGTTTGATCCATTATACCGATCATTAAGCCAATACCTGCTCCTAATATAATCATACCATACATTGAATCGACTATTTGTAAAATAGACTTTTTAAAATTAGGCAAATGTAGCTTTACCTTGGTTGGTTGTGTTTCAACTCTACCTTTTGGAGCCTTTATGAGTAAAAGACCATAGAAACATAATGCTGGAATAGTAGCGTATAAAACCACAGTCCAGTAGGAAATCATAAGAAGTTCTGCCATAAGAAATGCAGCTGCACCCATAATAGGAGGAAGCAGTTGACCTCCAGTAGACGCTACAGCTTCATACGCACCAGCAAGTCTCTTTGGGTATCCACATTTAATCATAAGAGGTATTGTGACTTGTCCTGTACTCATGACGTTTGCAACAGCAGAACCACTGATACTACCAAAAACTGCTGATGATGCAATTGCTATTCTTGCTGGTGACTTTATATAACGAAGTATATACTGTATAATTATATCAACCGAACCAGTGTTTAGTAGAAAAACTCCCAAGGCGATAAACAAAAAAACTATACCTGTAATAATACTCATGACCATACCAAGCATTGCAGTATTGTCAATCACTATAAAAGATAGTATATCAAAATACGGTTGGCCTGTTCCATTATATACTAATGGTATTAATAGAAAGGATAATAGTAAAAATGTAAAGGATTTGCCACAGGTATTAATTGAACCGACAAGTACCAATAGACACAGAGGGAAAGCAAAGCTATAAATGAGAGTTTTTTCATAATTTGCATACTCTGCTAGATAGGGAAACGAAAAGAAAAATGCTAGACCACAACAAAGTAGTGGTATTTGAAATCTTGAAAATGCTATTGCTAATGATGTTAAAATTAACAACACATACTTTTGTTCATCGTAAAGAGGAAATCCGACATAGTTTTCTATGTCGGATACACCTAATACTAAAAATAAAGCAAGAATATACTTACTGAAGTTTGAGTTCTTCATATGCTAACTTAGCACCTTCATGCATTGGTACTCCGAAAGTAGACCGTGTTGGGCCCCATCCAGACATTTTCTTTTCATCCCAATTTCTAAACATACCAGAAGACTTACGAAGATCATCTTGTTTAGCAACGATACCTTTAATAAAATCACCCACATCTTTATTAGACACGTGTTTTCCAGCAAATACTAGATACGGAAAACGAATAATATTAGTAGGGCCTTTAATTTCAGGCATCTTAGTATTAGGCATAACTGTTACCAGTTCATAACCATCCCACCCTGCCGGCAATCCCCATGCACGTTTGAATAGATCGCCATTATTAATAGATAATAAACGAATACCGAATGGAGCGTGAGCAACGTGCCATTTCTTGACAAATCCTGCTCCTAGAATAGCAAGACCAACATCTCCCTCACCCTTTGCAAATTTACCAATCATAGCACCTACAGATGCTGTTGGTACACTTACTTGATCAGCATAAGATACGTTTCCATCTATATTCCGAAGTACTGCTTCAAACCAATAACGGAATCCAGGCGAACCTTTAAAACCGCTAAATGTTTTTGCTCCCTTCAAATGCTCCATCTTCATGAAACGAGAATTGTGTTTAACTGCAATTCCTAGTCTCAATTCCTGTAGATTTGCTACAAAACGAATGTTTTTCTGGGGGGTTTTAGATGTACGAATACCTTTATACGCCCATGAAAAGGTTGTAGGATTAGATAAACCGAAGTCTATTTGGCCCATATTTACTCGTTCTAGGTAAATCTGAGTACTACGATGAGGAACTGGAATAACCTTTACACCAGCAGCACCCAATACTTTATTTACAATAATTCCTGTTTGGTAGTTAGCACCGCCTTTTGTAGTGCCAAATGTTGTAGCATTTACGGTAGTGCTAAATGCAAGTGCTACAATGGTAGTAATAATGAATTTCATATTAAACTCCTATATTTCATTAATAAATTCAATTAGATCGTTATCAAGCTTGATCCAACAATTGGAGCAAACAACAATAGATTTATTCATAAGAATAGTTACTTCTTGTCTACATTCATCACTGATTCCAACTCTTTTAGATAGTTTACGGATTTCAGAATTATGGGGGTAAAACTTGAGGCAAACCGTTTCAGACTCACCACAGTGTTTACAATGTTTATCTCCAAGATATTCATTAAGAATAACGATACGTTTGCGATAGTTGCGTCTAGCAACCTTCTTAATGGTATCCTTATACTTCTCATAATGTTCATTAACCATACTATTATATATACATCAATAAAACACTTATATGTTATAACACATCTAAAAACACGTTATTGCGATTCCTTTTTTTATAAATATTCGTAATAACAACGATATTTCAAACTTAGGAGTAACAAAATGTCTTTTCTTTCCTCTCCTGGCGTACATGTACGAGAGATTGACCTTACAAATATTGTTCCGGCCGTTGCCACCACTGTTGGTGCTCTAGCAATGCCTGCACAAAAAGGCCCATCTGGAAGTATAATTACCGTAGGAAGCGAGCAGGACTTATTGTCAATTTATGGTAAACCAAACGCAAGTAATTTCGAGTGGTGGTTTACTGCTGCAAACTTTCTTCAATATTCCGATCAATTAAAAATTGTTCGGCCAACATCAGGACATCTAAATGCTGGAGAAGCATCAGGTGTTCTAGTTAAAGATGATGATCATTATCTTGATAGTTTCTTTTCCGAAACAGGCGATGGACAAGTTACATCTAATGATTGGTACGCACGTACAGCTGGAACTCATGGAAACTCTCTGGGTCTTCAAGTTTGTCCTTCTGCAACTGCATACGAACAACATTTAGGAACTAATAACTTAGTTGCAGCTGCAGAATCTGCTGGTGATACAGTAGTTGCTGTTGATGACGCAGATTCATCTGGTTATGCATTTAACGTGGGTGATTTAATTTCCTTCTCTTCAACTACTACTGGAACAGCTATGACTCACCTCGCTGGTGACGAAGGTAATGAATACCAAATTGTTTCAATCTCAGGTGATGATCTAACAATTAGACTTGCTGGTGATCCAAACGGTGCTGGTTTACAAGCGGATATCGCAGACAATTCGTTTATTCGCAGACGTTGGGCTTTCTATAACCTCTTTGATGGTGCTCCTGGCACATCAGATTGGGCAACCAAGAATGGTCGTGGTGGTAATGATGAGATGCACATTGTAATATATGACATTACTGGTGATATCACAGGTTTTGATTATAATGTTGCTGGTCAAGCAACAAATGCTGTAGTCGAACGTTGGGCAAATCTTTCTAAAAACCCTGCAGCAAAGAACGCTCAAGGTGGTGGTAATTATTATCCCGAAGTTCTCTTTAGGGGTTCAGAGTATGTATATTGGGGTGATCATATTGCCGCTGGTACTAACTGGGGAACAGATACAACTACAGTAATGACTGCTGTTGTACCTATTACTACTGTTAGTTTGACGGGTGGAACAGACGATTATGCAGTAACTAACGGCGAACTTAAAATTGCATATGATGAGTTTGCTGATACAGAAACTATTGATGTTAACCTCGTACTTGCAGGGCCATCTTCTGGTGTTGCTAATACTGCGGCTGGAATGGACACACATGTAACAATGATTACTGATCTTTGCGAATTACGTAAGGATTGTGTAGGATTTGCTTCTCCATATCGTTCTGCTACTGTTGGTGTTTCTTCCACTATCACGCAAACATCAAATATCATTGATGCTTTTGATCTTTGTCCTTCATCTTCTTACATGGTGTTCGACAGTGGTTACAAATACATGTATGACAAGTACGCTGATTCATATCGATACGTACCACTAAATGGTGATATCGCTGGTCTTTGTGCTGGTACAGATAAGGTTGCTGACCCTTGGTTCTCACCAGCGGGTTATAATCGTGGAAATATTCGTGGTGCAATTAAACTTTCTTACAATCCTAAAAATAGTGAGAGAGATCAGTTGTATCGTTCTAGGATTAACCCTGTTACGAATTTCCCAGGCCAAGGTGTAATTCTCTTTGGTGATAAGACTGCTCTTACAAAACCTAGTGCATTTGATCGCATTAACGTGCGTAGATTGTTCTTGGTACTAGAGAAAGCAATTGCAACTGCTTCTAAATATCAACTCTTTGAATTCAACGATGAGTTTACAAGAGCACAATTTAGAAACATGGTCGAACCTTTCTTGAGGGACGTTCAGGGTCGCCGAGGCATTTTTGACTTTAAGGTAGTCTGTGATGCATCAAATAATACAGGTGAAGTTATTGACCGTAATGAGTTTATTGGTGATATTTACATCAAACCAGCTCGTTCTATTAACTTTATTACCCTAAACTTTATTGCGGTTCGAACTGGTGTCGCATTTAGCGAGGTAGGAGGTTAATCATGGCTAATATAGATGACTTTAAAGCTAACTTAATCGGTGGTGGTGCAAGAGCAAACCAATATAGGGTAACGATTACACCGCCTCCGGGCATTGCAATTGGACTTGATGTTCGTAGAAGTTCATTTCTAGTAACTGCAACTAATCTTCCTGCACAAACTCTTGCAGAAATTCCAATTCCATTTCGTGGACGGAATATCTACATTGCTGGAGATAGGGAATTTGGTGATCCTTGGACTACAACATTCATTAACGATACGGACTTTATGATCCGTAACGCTATGGAACGGTGGTCTAATGGTATTAATGATCTTGCAAATAATACTGGTGTAATTGCTCCTGCTGACTATCAGACTGATTTGACTGTTGAACATCTTGACCGTGACGATACAATTCTAAAGACTTATATCTTTAGAAGTGCATGGCCAGTGACAATTAGTGAGATTGCTCTGTCAAGTGAAGCAGCTGCAGCACTAGAAACATTTGATGTTACTTGGAGATACCAACATTTTGAAGCTTCCGGCGTAAACTTCTAATTTTAACCCTACTAAATAGAACGTAGGAGATTAATAGAATGGCGGAACTTTTTGGTTTTAGTATAAAGAAAACTCAGAAGGAGCTCGGGACTAGTGAAAAAAGTTTTGCTAGTCCTGCTCCTGATGATGGTTCTATTGAAGTAGCGGGTGGAGGTTTCTTTGGTCAGGTATTAGATACTGATGGTAGAGAAAAATCTGACGTTGACCTCATTAAAAGATATAGAGATATTTCTCAGCAATCGGAGTGTGATACTGCGATTGAAGATATCATCAATGAGGGTATTGTTGCTAATCAGGAAGATGTTCCTGTGCAAATTTCTTTAGACAGAGTACCATTTTCAGATAAAATTAAACGTAAAATTAGAGAAGAGTTTGAAGAAGTACTAAGATTGTTAGACTTTAATGTAAAGGGTCATGACATTTTTAGGCGTTGGTATGTAGATGGCCGATTATATTATCAAAAGATCATTGACAATAAGAATCCACGTAAAGGTATATCTGAATTACGTTATATTGAAGCTACAAAGATTAAAAAAGTTAGAGAAAATGATAAGTATATAGACCCTAAAACTGGTATTGAAATGATCAAGAAAGTAAATGATTATTTTGTATATAGTGATAAAGGTATACAAAGTGCTGGTATGACAGGAACAGGTGCAAATCAAGGCATTAAAGTTGCAGCTGATTCTATTGCATATGTGCCTTCTGGGATAATTAATCAAAACACAGGAATGGTAATGTCTTATCTACATAAGGCTATCAAACCTGTTAATCAATTACGTATGATCGAAGATTCATTAGTTATCTATCGTATCTCACGTGCGCCTGAAAGACGTATCTTCTATATTGACGTTGGTAATCTACCAAAGGTTAAAGCAGAACAGTATCTTAAAGACGTTATGAATAGGTATCGTAACAAAATGGTATATGATGCATCTACTGGAGAAATCCGTGATGATCGTAATCATATGTCTATGCTTGAGGATTTCTGGTTGCCACGGCGTGAAGGTGGTAGAGGTACAGAAATTACAACTTTGCCAGGCGGTTCTAATCTTGGAGAGATTGATGACATTAACTACTTTCAAAGAAAATTATACCGTTCACTTAACGTGCCGATTTCACGACTCGAATCTGAATCAGGATTCTCTTTGGGTCGATCTACAGAAATTACAAGAGATGAACTCAAGTTTACAAAGTTCGTTCAGCGGATTCGTAAGAAGTTCACTCCCTTATTCACAGACGTTCTCAAAACCCAATTACTCCTTAAAGGTGTCATTGCCGTTGAAGATTGGCCAGCAATACAAGAACACATTTCATATGATTTCTTAGAGGATGGTCATTTTGCAGCTCTTAAAGAGTCAGAGTTGTTGGAAGATCGTATTAATCAGTTGGGTTCTGTTGAACCGTATATTGGAACATTCTTTAGCAAAGAGTATGTTTTGAAAAAAGTATTGCACATGACTGATGCAGATATTGACCAAATGCGTGATCAGATTAAGAAAGAGACAGAAACCGATCCAATGGATGGTGGAATTATTCTACCGCCAGGTGGAGATGGTATCAATCGTATTCCTGTCGGGCCAGGTGAAGAACCTATTGATCCGAAGATGTCTGCCGCAGATAGAGTTAAACTATCCGTGGGCGGTGTAGACCCAGACGATCCAGAACACGATGGTAAGCCAGATGACGCAACAAAATTTGATAAAGGAGATAAATAATGAGTAGAGATTTCGTAGATTCAGTACTGAGCGGTGATAATGCTAAAGCACAAGATGATTTTAAAGCATCAATTTCAGACAAAGTTGGAGAAACTTTAGAAGTAAAACGTAGAGAATACGCAAAAACTTTTGTCAGTACACTACCACAGACAGTGGAAGACGATGCTTGAGTTCAATAATTTATACGAATCTACAGTTGTAGAGAAGGATGAGCATAGGAAATCCAAACAATTTAAGAAATTATCACCTAAAATGCGTAACGCTGTAGATGATATTTTTAAAATTATGGATTCTAAACCCTCAGATTTCCTAAATAGTTTCGAAAAAACAATCACAGATGTTTCAAAAAAATTTAAAGTTCCTGAGAAAGAATTGATGAATTATTTTGAAAAAGAAATGTTATCAATCTAAGGGAGTAGATAATGGCCATTGTAACACAGACATTAGTAGATTCGGACTTTGAGCTTGTGACAAAGCACACAATTTCTGGAACAAATGCAACTGCCTTAAAGGTAGTAGACGTTTCAGAAGTTGCTGGTGCTGCCACTGCTCCTAGAGTATCTATCGTTGCTTGTCAGTGGACGGTTAGTTCAGTGACAGAGATTGAATGGGACGCTACAACAAACGTAACTGCACTTACACTAAATGGTAATGGTGCTTACAACGGTAGTGGACAATCTTTACCTTCACTAGCAAATAATGCTGGTAGTGGTATTACTGGTGATATCTACATCGAAAATGATAGTGCATGTGTAGGTACTATTATTTTAAAAATGAAAAAAGTATCAGGTTTTGATAACATAAGTTAGGAAAATGACATGGAATCAATAAAATTATTTTCAGAAGCCGTAGAAGAAGTAGAATATATTACCGAAGCAAAAGAAAACGGTGGTAAGAACTACAAGATTCGTGGCATTTTCCTACAAGCAGATATTAAAAATCGTAATGGACGTATATATCCAATGGAAGTACTTGAAAAAGAAGTCAGTAAGTATAATAAAAACTTTATAGAAGAAAAAAGGGCATATGGGGAGCTCGGACACCCAGACGGCCCAACAGTGAATTTAGAAAGAGTTTCACACCTAACTACAAGCTTAATGCGAGATGGAAAGAATTTCATAGGAGAGGCAAAGATAATGTCTACACCTATGGGAGAAATTGTGAAATCCCTTATGGATGAGGGATGTAAATTAGGTGTATCGAGTCGAGGGATGGGAAGTTTACAACAAAAAGGTGGTGCAAATTACGTCAAAGATGATTTTTACCTTGCTACCGCCGCAGATATTGTTGCTGACCCTTCCGCCCCTAATGCCTTTGTTGAGGGTGTTATGGAAGGAAAAGAGTGGGTTTGGAATAATGGCGCACTTGTAGAATCACATCTTATCGAACTAAAGAAACAATTAGACGTTAAACAACGCAATCGTGATGCAAAAATAGAGGCATTAGAGTTTGCAAAGTTTCTTAAAAGACTATAATTTATAAATAATAACTATAAAGAGAAGGAGACATCTGATGTCCGAACTAGAACAAACCATTGAGGAACTTGAAGCGGAAGTCCTTGCAGAACTTGAGGAAGCTTCAGAAGCTCCTTTAGGTAAAGCAAAAGATTTAGGCTTAGGTTCTGATAACGCTGGAGATAGTGTCTCCACCGCTAAGAATAATGCACCAAAAAGTGCTGGTGCAGATAGCGCAGAGTCAGTTGACGGCGAAAAAGCCCAAGACCTCGGCGGTGCGAAACCAGAAGCAAGTGTAGAAAAAGGTGCTGACGAAGATCGTGCAGAGAAAGCGATTGGTAAGAAAGCATCTGCAGCTGCAAGTGCAACAAAAGACGCTCAGAATTCGGGTGCAAAACAGGAGCCTAAAGTGAAACAAGGTAGTTCAGGCGAAGCAACGCCAGGCGAAAGCCAGAAACTTGCTGCTTCCCATGAACCCGAAGGTGACGAGGTTCTTGAAGAGGCACCAAAAATGACTAAAGCACAACATATCGAAAATATCGCAAAGATGAAGAAAGGTGATATTGAAGAAATGCTTGCTGCTCACGCATCAAAACTCGAAGAAGCTGGTAATGCAGAGTCCGAAGAGGAATTGAAGAAACTCGAAGATGCGAAAGCAGAGATCGAAGAAAAAATTGCAAATATCAATGTTAAAGAAGACGTTGATGCTCTTGTTGATGGTGAAGACCTTTCAGAAGAGTTTAAAGAAAAAGCAGCAACAATCTTTGAAGCAGCAGTTAAATCAAAAATTCGTTCAGAAGTAGAACGTATTGTTGAAGAGTCTGCAGCTGATAAAGACGCTGAAGTAGAAACCTTTAAGGAAGAAATGACTGATAAGGTTGATACATATCTTAATTACGTAGTGGAAGAATGGACTAAAGAGAATGAATTGGCAATCGAGCGTGGACTTAAAGGCGAGATTGCAGAGGATTTTATCTCTGGACTGAAACAACTTTTTGAAGACCATTACATCGATGTGCCTGATGAGAAATATGACGTTCTCGAAGCACAAAGTGAAAAGATTAGCGATCTAGAGTCTCGTTTGAATGAAGAAATTCAAAAGAATGTCGAAGGCAAAGAAGTCAAAGACACTCTAGTACGTGAACAGGTTATATCTGAGGTTTCCGAAGATTTAGCCGATACCGAAATTGAGAAGTTTAAATCATTAACACAAGACGTAGAATTTGTTACGGAAGAGTCTTTTCGTGAGAAACTAAGTACTTTGAAGGATAGTTATTTCCCGAAAATGCAAGTTAATGAGGACAACTCTATTGATGATGTAGACGACAGCACCGCTCAGGACATTGATACGACAGATACCATGCGAAAGTATATGTCTGCTATCAGTCGTGATCAAAAGGCGAGTGCATAATATTATAAAAAACAGATGTAAATTTAAAAGGAGAAACTAATGTTTCAGACAGAACATCTACAAGAAAAGTGGCAGCCAGTCCTAGAACACCCTGATTTACCAAAAATTCAGGATTCTTATAAGCGAGCTGTTACTACAGTAATCTTGGAAAACCAAGAAAAGGCATTAAACGAAGATCGTATAATGCTTTCCGAAACTGCCCCTACCAACTCTACTGGTGGTGGTCAGATGGATATGTGGGACCCAATTTTGATCTCACTCGTTCGTCGTGCAATGCCTAACCTTATTGCTTATGACGTTTGTGGCGTTCAGCCAATGACAGGCCCAACTGGTCTGATCTTTGCAATGCGTTCTACATTTACTTCACAAGACGGTGCAGAAGCACTTGTTGACGAAGCAATGCCTGATATTGCAAACCAAAACGCTGCCGGTACTGTTGGTGGTGGTGATGTTGGTGCAACCGAGACTAACCCTGCTGTCCTTAATGACAGTCCTTCTGCTGGAACTTATGTTTCTGCAACTGGTATGACTACGGCTCAGTCCGAGGCATTGGGTGATTCTTCTACTAACGCTTTCGCAGAGATGGCATTCTCAATCGAGAAGTCCACGGTTACTGCGGTTTCACGTGCTCTAAAAGCAGAGTACACAATGGAACTTGCACAAGACCTTAAAGCAATTCATGGTCTTGACGCAGAAACAGAACTTGCTAATATCTTGAGTTCTGAAATTCTTGCAGAAATCAACCGTGAAGTTGTTCGTTCACTTTATGTAACTGCTGTTGCAGGCGCACAGGTTAACACAACAACTGCTGGTATCTTTGATCTAGACACCGACTCAAATGGTCGTTGGTCTGTTGAGAAGTTTAAAGGTCTTATGTTCGCAATCGAACGTGATGCTAATGCGATTGGTCAACAGACTCGTCGTGGTAAGGGTAACATGTTGATTGTATCTGCTGACGTTGCAAGTGCATTGAACATGGCTGGTGTACTAGATTACACTCCTGCTCTTAACAACAATCTTTCCGTAGATGACACAAGTACAACATTTGCTGGTGTTATGAACGGACGTTTTAAGGTTTATGTTGATCCTTATTCTGCAAATGTTGCTGCTAGTCAGTACTATGTTTGTGGTTATAAAGGTACATCGCCTTATGACGCTGGTTTCTTTTATTGCCCATATGTGCCTCTTCAGATGGTACGTGCGGTTGGCGAAAGTTCCTTCCAGCCTAAGATTGGTTTCAAGACACGTTATGGTCTTGCTGCTAATCCATTCGCTGGTGCCGGTGCGGTTGCAGCTGGTGATACCGTTAATAGTAACGCTTCACTTGATGCAAACACAAACGCTTGGTATCGCCGAGTTAAAGTTACTAACCTTATGTAAGATAAGGGAATTACTAAACTTGGGGGAGCATCTTGCTCCCCCTTTTTTTGTACCTAAATAGTAATAGGAGATAAACATGGCTGGGCCTCTAGACAGACAACCAACAAAATTAGACTATGCAAGTCCAACGCAATTTAAATTTGGTATTCATCAGTTACCGAAGGTTGAATATTTTGTGACTGCTTGTACTCTACCTACTATAACTTTAGATACTACTGAACTAGCATCTCCCTATAAAAATATCCCAATAACAGGTGATAAATTAACTTATGGGCCGCTCGAAGTTACTTTTATTGTAGATGAATATCTAGAGAACTATAGTTCGCTTCATAATTGGATTACTGGTATAGGTTTTCCTCAGAATCGTGAACAGTTTTCTAAATTTAGAGATGTAACTTCAAACACTCCTGCTGTCGCATCTAGCAAACCTACTTCAGATACAGTTGGAAGTGCAACGCCAGATAGGGCAATGTACTCTGATGGATATCTTATGGTATTGTCTAATAAAAATAATCCTATTGTACAGATAGATTTTCAAGATATGTTTCCTACAGATTTGGGATCATTATCATATGATCAGGGTGGAACTGATTCTGAAATTTTTACTATGACTGTATCTTTTAATTACAATATCTTCACTTTGACAGCATTATAAATAAACATGAGTGGTAAATGATAAGCTTTAACAAATGTCAAAAATAGTCTGTATCTTTAAGACAAAATATTAAAAGAAAGTTTTATCAAGTTGCTGCTCCACTTTGAAAGTATATTATGAATTTAGAAGAATTGAAAAAAGAAGCATACAAAGACCTACCTATCACTGATCAAGAGCATCTGGATCAGGAGTCCTTTCGCAACCAAGATATCAAATCAAAATGGTTAGACTATAAAACACGGTTCGAACTTTTACTTGTCAAAAATAAAGGTGACTACCAGAAGTTATATAGAGCCAAGTGGGAATACTATGGCGGTAAAGCAGATGCAAAGATATATGCGTCTAAACCATTTGACTTTAAAGTATTAAAAACTGATCTAGCAATGTATATTAATTCTGATGATGATATCATAGAACTTGGTGCAAAAATAAGCTATCTGGAAACCTCTATAAAATTTATCGAAGGTGTGATAAAGTCTATCGATAATCGTGGGTGGGATGTAAGTCACGCAATTGGCTGGAAGAAATTTGAAGCTGGTATGCTATGATTAAAAAATATCATGTTAATAATTATGAAGCCATCAATAAAGATATTATTGAAAGAATTAATAAGTATAATAGCAAAAAAGAAATTGGTTATGGATTTTTAGAGTTCGATATTTTTTATGATTTTGATGACTTAACCAGTATCAATATTCTTAAAGGGTTATTTATAGAAAATGCTTTTGATTTTATTGGTAAGGAAGTTGAATACAAATTAGATAGGGGTTGGATACATGCCGATTGGGTAGATAGAAATGCAGAACATTTATATCAGTCTGGTCAATTTAACCAACACAGAAAATATCATGATCATATTGATATTATTTTTAAAGATTATCTTGGAGTTAGTTGTGTTTACTATCTTGACTCTTCTCACGAACAAAATGGTGAAGCAGTATTGCAATATGAACATGAAGTAAGAGGTATACAAAACATTAAATCTAAAACTGGAGATATGTTAATATTTCCAAATGAGCTAATACACTCTGCAAGTGCTACTAAAAGCAGTGAACAAAATCCTAGATATTCTATCTCAACAAACGTAAGATGGTTGCCCTAATGAATGTCGGTGATTACGTAAAATATTATGAAGACATTCTATCTGTAGATCAATGTAAAGAAGTGCTACACTGTACAGAAACAGTATTCGTTGCATCTTCATACTCAAATAAAGACGGGGAAATTGTATCTAATGAACGAGTTCGTATGGATGAGTTCTGGGTGAAGAAGGACAGCGTTCTCTATCCTCTCGTTCATGGCGGCTTCAGTAGAGTTATAAAAAAATATTCAGAAGAGTTTGAAAGATTTAGTGTACAGCACACAACAGATTTTAGAATAAACAGATATGTCGAAGGTGGATTTATGTCAAGTCACGTAGACAACATACATCACAGCCATGGCCAACAATATGGATATCCTCAAGTATCTGCTCTTCTATACCTCAATGATGATTATGAGGGTGGAGAGTTCTACGTGGCAGATAAGAAATTTGAACCGAAACAAGGTTCAGCAATTATATTCCCTTCTAATTTTATGTTTCCCCATGAAGCAAAAGAAGTAACTAAAGGGACAAGATGGAGCATAGTGACATGGTTAATGTAGCAAAGACAAATTTATTCCCAACATCAATCTACGAGTTTGATTCGGAGATATCTTCACAACAACATGATATAATGATTGATTATATTTCAGATAAATTCGAGAACAAATACAAAAACGTACAGACGGGGGAAGATGCTCTTTTTGGATTATATCAAGGAGATGATAATCTACACTTAAAACCTGAGTTTAAATACCTCACAGAGTTTGTACATGCAATAAGTTCCAACATATTTGTACAAGAGGGGTACGAATATCAAAAAGTAGAGATTACTCAGATGTGGGCTAACCTACAGGATGATGGTAGTATTCATCCACCACACACCCATGCAAATAGTATTCACTCTGGTATATACTACCTAAAGGCATCAGAGAAAACTTCTGGTACACAATTCTTTGATCCTAGAGGTCAATGTAAAGTATTGGTTCCTAGAAAGGATAAGTTTTTAATACAGAATTCTAATATGTTTCAAGTTAATTCTAAGACAGGACACGGTGTAGTATTTCCATCTTGGTTACAACATTGGGTTCCTAGTAATGTAGGTGAACGAATTACTATTTCATGGAATGTTATAATGAGAGGTAAGTATGGAGAAGACCATACATTGCAAAATGCTGATATCTAAAAAGAATGAAGTTTATCTGATAATTTCAGACCTAGACCCTTCTACAAATCAGGAGCTTACAGAGTTCTTTACATTTGAAGTGCCTGGTTTTAAGTTTATGCCCATGTATCGTAATCGTATGTGGGATGGAAAGATACGGCTCTTCTCTCCAGCAACAGGTGAGATATATGTAGGACTATTACCATACGTACAGAAATTCTGTGATAGTAATGCAATTTCCTATATACTAGAAGAAGGAGTAGAAGATGGTAGGGATATTAATAACAAGGATGCTAGAAATTTCATCAAGAGTCTCAAACCGAAATCTCAAGGTAAGTCTCTCAAAATTCGAGACTATCAGGTGGAAGCTTTTCAACTGGCCATATCCAGAAATAGGAGTCTTCTTGTTAGTCCTACTGCTTCTGGTAAGTCGTTAATAATATATTCTCTGGTACGTTATTACCAGATGATGGGATTGAAAACTTTAATACTCGTTCCTACTACTTCGCTGGTAGAACAGATGTATTCAGACTTTGAGGATTATGGTTGGAGTTCTGGTACATACTGTCAAAAAATATATCAGGGGCATGATCGAAAAGTTACAAAAGACGTTGTAATATCTACATGGCAATCTCTATATAAAATGCCCAAGGCATACTTTCGTGATTTTGGGTGTGTAATCGGTGATGAAGCTCATATGTTTAAAGCAAAATCACTCACTGGTATTATGACAAAGTTACACCAATGTAAGTACAGATTTGGCCTCACAGGGACACTGGACGGCACACAGACGCATCAGTTAGTACTAGAGGGACTATTTGGTTCTGCTAAGAAAGTAGTTTCAACAAAAGAACTAATTGATAAAAAGACCCTTGCTAATTTAAAAATAAAGTGTGTTATACTCAGACACCCAAACATAAGAGAGAAGATGACCTATGCTGAAGAATTGGAGTATATTGTTACCAACAAAAAAAGAACTGATTTCGTATGCAATTTACTACGCCATCTTAATGGCAACACTCTATGTCTCTTTCAGCTTGTAGAGAAACATGGTAAAATTTTATATGATGAATTGAAGGAAGAAGAAAATGTATATTTTGTATATGGTGGAACTGATACTGGTGCAAGGGAAAAGATTCGTGGATTGGTTGAGACACACAGCAAGTCAACCACCATCGCTTCCTTTGGTGTTTTTAGCACTGGTATTAACATCCGTAATATTAATAACATCGTGCTCGCAAGTCCAAGTAAGTCAAAGATTAGAGTCTTGCAGTCCATCGGGAGAGGTCTGCGTACATCATCAACTAAAGATTCCGTTTTAGTAT